>JGI1201J43222_100264_pt1 | contig 14590 bp, 14 predicted proteins | sample MastesBC008_FD_43222 | JGI IMG/M metagenome (IMG submission 43222) | reverse complement strand
CTGACTCCTGCTGTGCTTACACCCCGCTATGCTAACGCTGTAAGCGCGGTCTGTCCTAAATTCTTTTTTACTTTATTGTTTGATTTTTCAACAGATGCTAATCAGAGGTCACTCTTCAATTGAACAGATCGCCAAAATTTCGGTCTTTCTAGACTTAGAAACCGCTCAATTAGAGTATCTTGTACCTCATAGTTGCATTCGAGATTATCAGCGCAATGAAATTATCGTACATGAGGGCGATCGCCTTCCACCTCAACTTCACGCTCTAAGTACGGGAATATTACAAATTAAAAAAACTGCTACCAATGGGAAAGAAACATTAGTACGTTTGATTCCCCCAGGAGAAATTTTTGCAGCTCCGGCTATTTTTGGCGATGGAATTTCACCCGCTACAGTGATCGCTCAGGTAGACTCACAAGTATTGACAGTAGAAAAAGAAGCATTATTAGAAGTAATTCGCCATCATCCAGAAATAGCTTTGCGCATACTTTCTGTTTTTAATCAACGTCTACAACAGCTCCACAACACCGTACATGGACTAATTTCGGAGCGAGCGATCGTGCGTCTGGTACGCGTGATTCAATATTACGCTCATCGCGATGGAACTCACACCACAGTTCAAGGGGATTGTTTAAATATTAACCTTCCCTATTATCAAATAGCTCGAAGCATTGGTATTACTTATGAAGAGTGCGTGCGCTTGTTCAAAAAAATAAATCAAGTTGTTACTTATCAGCGAGGAGGTAAGATTATTGTGAAAAATTGGCAGCAGTTAGAAAAGATTACATATTCTAAATAGAAATAATCATAGCAGAAGTCAGGAGTCAGGAGGCAGGAGTCAGGAGTGAAAGCTGCTTTACATATAATTTCTAGCTTTTTGGCTGTACCTCACTTACTTGCAATCCGCTATAAATGAAAATAACCCCGTTCTATAGCTCAACTCTCGCACTACGAAAACGGGTTTATTTTGGATATTTCTATTAAAGAAAATCAATTGTTCAGAAAATTCCAGAGAATTATGCAGGATTAGCTTTTACTCTGTTTTGCAGTAGATTGATAACGGCTGCTTTCTCTAAAATTCCAACCAATGCTCCATTGTCGCGAGTTACAGCAAGTGCGGATAACTTTTGTTGTTCGAGTAATTGAATAACCTCCAATAACGGTTGACCCGAACGCACAATTGTAGATTCTTCAATTGGTCGCATGACTTCTACTACTCGAGTTTCTGACCATAATTCAGTAGGAATATTTCGTAAACTGTCAATCGATATTGAACCTAACAATTGTCCGCTATCGTCCGTTACCAAAAACCTACGCCAATCTTTTTGACTTAAAATTTGTTCGTCTGCAAATTCTCGTAAGCTAAGATTATCCGAAACAATTGGGCTATTATTCGTTACAGCATCTTCAGCAGTTAGACCAGTAAGCTTTTCCTGTATTGAAGCAAATTGAGCTGCATTACCAGCATTTTGAAGTAAAAAGAAGCCTATCAATAAGTTCCAGATGTTAGCAAAACTACCGGATAACAATAGAGGAACTAGACCGGATGCGATCGCTAACCAACCAAATACTTGTCCAACTCGACTTGCAAAAGTCACACCTTTGTAAGGATTACCAGTAACTTTCCAAACAATTGCTTTGAGTATATTACCGCCATCTAATGGTAAACCTGGAATCAAATTAAATAGCGCTAATGCCAAGTTAACTGATGCTAAAAGACCAAGAATTGCAGCCAATGGTCCCGATGGATTAGTTGTTATACCAATAGCTGTAAGGGTTCCAAACAGGAGTAAGCTAACTAAAGGACCAGCGATCGCAACCCAAAAGGCTCCAGCAGGAGTTTCAGACTCTTTTTCTAAACTTGCTAATCCACCAAATATAAATAATGTAATTGATTTAACATTAATTCCCTGACTAATAGCTACAAAGCTGTGTCCTAACTCGTGAGCGACAACAGAACTAAATACTAATAATGCTGTTATTAAACCTAATATTAGAGCCACTCCCCCGCCAAGCTGGGGAAATTGCGCCATCAGTCCACCACCATAGCTCCAAGTCACTAAACCTAAAACTAAAAACCAGGATGGGTTGATATAAAAAGGGATTCCAAAGAGATTACCAACACGAATTGTATTATTCATGGCTTTTACATTGTATTTCAGCCTTGAGAGGTTTTTAATTCTCTCGATGTTTCTATGGTAACGAAATGTTAAGCAGATTTAATCTTTGTAACTGTAGTGGTGTCCGTCCATACAGGTGCGGTTATGCGACTTTGGTTATTAAAACCTATACAGTAAAGGTGAATTTGGGAATGAATGGACAAATTTCGCTCCTCAAAAACGAGAAGAAAAAACAAGAAAAGTGAAGATTATTTGCGATGTAAATCACCAATTTGCTGATAGTGATAGATTGATTATCAAAGCTGAAATAGCTTCTCCGGCAGATATAGCAGCCAAAGTAGTTTAGTTGAATTGTCTTAGTTAAGAGGTAAAAGAGCTGTTTTACTATCTGTCCACCGAACGAACAACAACACCCACCCAAAGCGAAAACTTAGATTTCTTCAAAGTGGCGAAGGGGGTAATGTAACTGAATTTTTGCTTCACTTCTAGGTTAAAGTGCTTTACTTTCAGGTTAAAGTTATAAATTCAGTACAAACCTAAACATTGATGAATAAGAGGAAATCATCAAGGAAGTAGAATATCGGGTGTTGTCGTTTTAAAATAATTTCAATATAAATAGAGTTGACGGTATTAGAGAGATAACAGTTAACCCTAATATTTTCAGTTTGTTTTAAAGATTGTTTTGATTTTTATTTTTTTGATTTTTATTTTTTTGATTTTGACAATTACATTTAAGGTTGCAATTAATGTTCGGTAATCATTAACTAATCAGCGAGAGAACCGAGTATACATTACCTTAAATCCTCATTTAATATAGGAATCAAAGCAATCAGTAGAACACTGAATTTGTGAAAAAATTCTAGTAAGTTGAGGGAGAACTGTATGTCATTAGTTCACTTTAACCCTTGGAGAAAGATTGACGATATAGAACATCGTTTACATCATTTACATCCAGAACATCATTTCCACAGCTTACTTGATGACTTGGTCTCAACAGAGTCAAATGATGTAAATAATTTTACTAAGGTTCCTGCTGCCGAATTAATTGAAACTGATAGTGCATTTTATCTTAGATTAGAAATTCCAGGAATGAAAGTCGAAGATCTGGATATTGAAGCAACAGAAAAATCAGTTTCTATTAATGGAGAACGTAAAGCAGAAACAGAAAGTAAGAAACACGGTCATACTAAAAGTGAATTGCACTACGGTAAATTCCACCGTGTAATTCCCTTACCAGTGAAAATTCAAAATACTAAGGTAACCGCTAATTATAGAAATGGTATTTTGAGTCTGACATTACCTAAAATGACCGAAGACAAAAATAAAGCAGTCAAGGTTAACATAGGAAGTTAATCTCTTTGATATTTGCAAAACATTATCTTGAATTAAGTTATTAAGTCATTAAGTCTTGTATTTCGATAATAGTAATTTTGTATAAATACCAGCCTGGTTCTAAAAAGAATCAGGCTTTTTATTGGTAATAGATACCACTCATATGATTCTTATAGTTGTTTAATTTTTTTATTTATAAAGCCTGTGATTTAGATAACAGATAAAAATATTACTATTGGTGTAATAGTAATAAGTAAATATAGATTTTAAGCAATTAATTCATTGTTCAAATAAATACTCTGAAAGTTACAGGTGTGAAGAAATCTGTTATATACCCATGTGCTTGACTTGATGAATATTAATATTCAGTAATAGGAAAAATTTCATGGCAGATTTATTATTTGATATTTCAATATTAGATCGTAGTACAACAATTATAATTTTATTAGGTTTATCTACTATTGTGGTAGCTATAGTTTCGCAATTCATATTACCGCTGTTTTATTTTCTCATAGCCAGTTTTGTTTCTCCGAATATAAGTGAAACTATTCAAAAAGTTGTAACTCCCTATAATAAGTTAATAGCTATTTTTAGCGGAATAATTTTTATAGAAATAATCATTAAATCAATCTCAGTCGCTAAAAATTACCCGATAATTGAGTTATTTATTAGTTTTATCTTAACAGTTATAAGTTGTTGGCTTGCTTCTAAAATAACTGAAAAGTTTCTAGATGTGTATCTTTTGGATATAGCTGTTAACAGTGGTAAACAGGCTAATAGCGAGCTAATTATAACAGGGAAAGTAATTGTTAACTTAGCAATTATTGTATTTGGGATAATAATTTTTGCACAGCTACATCAATTTAATATACTTGGCTTATTAGCAAGTTTGGGAATTGGTGGTTTAGCTATTGCTTTTGCGGCTCAAAAAACTTTGGAACAATTTCTTGGTGGAGTTGTCTTATATCTAGATCAACCGTTTAAAATAGATGACTACATTGGTTTATCTGATGGTATTTTTGGCAGAGTTGAATCAATTGGTTGGCGTTCTACTAAAATAAGAACTTCCGGAAAAGGTACAGTATTAATTGTTCCTAATAGTTCTTTAACCCAAATGAATATTGAGAATTATACGGAAGCGAAAAAAGTAATGTCAGTTATCAATTTAAACTTTGACCGAGAAATTCAATCACAAGAACAAGCATTAATTCGACAAGTAATTTTGGCAAGTACTAGCGATATTTTCGGTCTAGATTCACGTAATACCGATATTGCATTTAAAAGTACTAATCAAGCTCAAATAACATTTTTTATCTTAGGTTCTTCTGGTGAAGAATCAATGGAATTACGGCGTCAATTGCTCGATAAAGCTAAGCAAAAGATTGACACCAAGCTAAAAGAGTATGGTATAGAGTTTAGACTAGATGACTCAACAATTTATGTTGATGCACCTATTACAATTTAAGGGGTAAACATGAAATATATAGAAGATATAATATCTTTCTTAGAAGGTCAGGGTGTTAATAATATATTAATTTTTTTGGGTTTAGCTATCATTTCTTTAATACTTGCAAGATATGTTCCTGCAATTATAAAGTTTTTCATCTCTCGTTTTGCGACATCACAAATTATGGATGTCTATGAAAAATCGGTAGATCCAATTAGTGGCTTAATTAAGATTGTAGTTGCTTTCATCTCAATTTCTTATTGGTTAGACTTTTTACTTTCTGATGAAGCATTCTATGATTTTTTTCGTGTTTTGATGGATTTAGGAATTGTTATCATTATAGCTTGGTTATTTTCACGTTTATGGAGTCAATTTCTTAGAGTTTATGGTATTCATTTTTTACGTAAACTAGGTTATGAGATTGATGACTTAGTAGTAATTGCAGAAACAGTAGTTAACATCACAATTGGTGTTATTGCTGCTTTTGCATTTGCTGGAATGAGAAAAATGAATTTAATTGCTCCTCTAACTGGTTTGGGAATTGGGGGTTTAGCAGTTGCTTTTGCAGCACAGAAAACACTAGAGCAATTATTGGGTACTTTAGTACTTTACTTAGATAGACCTTTCATTCCTGGTGAATATATCCGTATACCTTCTTCTAGTCAGTTATCGGAAGGTTTATTTGGTCGAGTGGAGTCAATTGGACTACGTTCTAGTAAAATTAGAACTGCTGCAAAAGGTACTTTGATTATCGTTCCTAATTCCACATTAGCTAATTTAGAGATTGAAAATATTACTCGTGGTAAAAAAGTAATGGTTTTACTCTATCTCGACTTTAATAAACAGTTAATAGATAAAGAACAGGCTTTAGTAAAACAAGTTATTCAGGAAAGCACCGATGCAATTACTGGAATCGATCCAGGTAGTACTAGTATTTTTATAAGTCATAGCTCAGAAACTAAAGAATCTAGAGCAAGAGTAACATTTTTCATTTTAGGATCTAGTGAAAATTCTATTGAATTACGAAAACGCTTATTAGAGATAGCAAATGAAAAAGTCTCTTTACAGTTAAAAGATTATGGAATAGAGTTTGAGATGCAAGAACCTAATATTTATGTGGAGTCACCCATCACTATTTAAAAGTTTATATCTATAAGTTCATATTGTTTACCATTACAGATAAATTGGCAGGTATGGTTGAAATACTAATAACCCATGGGGATAAAAAGTTGACTGTACCGATTGAATCTAAGATTTTACTTACTTTGTTAGACAAAGCGCAAGTGATGACCGGACTATAAGCAAGGATATTTACAAGAACTGACCGTTATTATGATATCTTACAGCGTGTCTTAAAATATAAAAAAGTAAAGATGAAAAATAAGATTGAAAGATAATTTTAATTGAATGAGATTACATCAGAATATATTCAGGTGGTCGGTCATAATATTTTTAGGGTTGAGTCTTTATAAAACTACTGTTGCTTGTAGTGAGATACTTCCAGAAACTAAACAAATCTCTCCAATTGAATTAGCTCAAGTCATTAACACAAATGCAGTACCAATAATTTTAGATGTACGCACAGCAAAAGAATATTCAGAAGGTCATATTCCAGGAGCAATAAATATTGAATATCGAGAACTACCATCTCGTTTACATGGAATCAAATCCTCAGCAAAAAAGCAAATTATAGTTTATTGCGAACGAGGTTTTAGAGCTAAAATTGCAGAACATACCCTTAAACAAGCAGGCTTTAAAAAAATCTTACACCTACAAGGAGATATGTCTGCTTGGCGAAGTAAGGGACTAGAAATAGAAAAGGACTAGAAATAGATCGCAGTATAACTTATGGTATAAAACTATTTTATTTATCTTTGCCATTTGATAGAGAGAATATTCAATATGTTTTTTTAGGATTAATCTTAGATCGAAACAAACATAGTCTAAGTATTAAACCTATGAATAACAACCAAAATTTAACTTTAGAAAATCGTCAATTAGAAGATAAACAACCACTTAATCCAGAGGAAGTTGCTCCAGAGCAAAAACAACAACAGCAGCAGGAAATAGACAGTAAAGGAAATGATTTACCCATAAATCCTGGCGATCGTATTGATGGATCGAAGAATCTAGATCAAAAAGCAAAGCAGGTAGCAGTGGATGCACCGGATATCACTGGAGACCATGTGACTGTTCCGACATATTTCGTTGTGGAAGATACAGAAGGTGATAAAGAAGCCTTGCATCACGTCAAAGATGCAGAGGAGATTTCAGACGTCATCAGACAAGCGCGCACAGACGAAAACGGTAAACGTGTTTGGGATTAAAAAAAGAAATTGCGCGAGGATTTTTCCGAAACACTATAATGTAGCGAAATTCGAAGTAGTGTAGCAATAATTAATCTAAGTTATCGATCCAAATTTCGGGTGTAGAGAAATTCTAGAAGGCTTTAGAAATTAGTTCTAGAGCTGAATTTCTCCATCTATACGAATATCTACATATACAAATAGGTAAATACATCTATCGATCGCGTTTAACCTTTTTTATTTTTTCCTCCCATAAAGCATCAATTGTGACGAAATTATATTCCCTTTCTAATAATTGAGGAATTAAGGTATTCGCTATTTCTGCAACATCCTCTCCTCCACAAAACCCATCATGTAAAACGATCGTTGAGCCTTGCTTGACTAATTTTAAAACTCTTTGTGTCACAGTCAGAACTCCAGGTCTAACCCAATCTTCCGGTACCACGCTCCACATCACCGGTCGGTAATTCCACTTTTGTAGTAGTTTTAGAGTCTTAGGTGTAAAAAAACCGTTAGGTGGACGAACATCTCGTATTTGTTGCGATCGCAATCCACAAGCACTAGAAATTGCAGTCTGAGTTTTTTCTAGACTTTGCTGAAGTTCTGTTTCTGAAAGGAATGGAAAATTATGATGAGTATAGCCATGTAAACCAATCCAATGACCCGAAGCATGAATTTTTTTAACAATATGTGGTGAACGTTCGACACACGCTCCCAATAAAAAAAAGCTTGCAGGGATTTTGTGATATTCGAGAATTTCTAAGAGTCTTGGAGTGTATTGGGGATGAGGTCCATCATCAAAAGTAAGTGCGATGTTACGGGAACTGTTATTCCCCTCCCAAAGACAATCAGGGAAGTTGGGGCGGAGAATACGGTAAATAATTGGAAATATAGGAAAAAATTGCATAATTGGGATATTTTCAAATATCAATTACTCCGAGGGCGATCGCATTTTAGGTCGGAACCAGTGCAGCTTTTATTTTGAACTTCGATCCCATTCCAGAGTCTACCGTTCGAAGTATATTTATTTTTGTAAAAATAAACATAAATACTAACCTCAGAGCATGAAGACATATATAGGGGGGCTAACTGACTCAATTTATCTAAAATATGAGAGCGTAATTTTGGTAAGTTATTTTGCCATAATTCTTCAAACTTTAGTAATGGACCAGTATCCCTAATCTAAATACTGCCTGCAAAATTGAAATAGAGTAACCATGATAGACTATTTCGAAAACAACAGTTTATCCACTTGTGCGCTGAAGTGGCGTATGGGTAAATTATTAGTTAAACCCGTGGATGAAGTTGAACAAGTCAATCTACCTGCTGTACACAGCAAACAATGGTTAGTTGAGTGTTTAAAACATTCTTCAGTAAATCTAGTTTGTATAGATCCAAAATTAGGGGGAAAAGAGGTTCTATTTTGGGCTGATGCTTGCGAACAAGCAGGTAAACCCATATATTTAAAACTGCCAGCAAATCAAAAACACAAGGGACGATTAAATTGGTTTTTTGGCTTTTTTGATTACTTTTTCAATTTAATTTTTGCCTCATTCCTAATTATAGTATTGAGTCCGGTAATGATGTTATTAGCTTTCCTCATTACTAACTCTTCAAATCAAGTATTTGTTCGTGAATGGCGTATTGACAAGCGAGGTAGGCTGTTTAGAGTTATTAAGTTTAATACGAAAGCATTAAAAACAAGCAGTATCCCCAACTTTCAAAAACCCAACCAGGATTATGGGAAATATACGTTAAATTTGATAGTTTATGATGTTTTTGCTTATCTCCCGCAGTTATTCAATGTTCTGCGTGGTGATATGACTTTAATAGAAACCGTTCCTTATCGATTTTTTACTTCATTAATGATAAAAAGACAAAAACAACAGCGATTAAATAATCTACCTCATATATTTAAAGACTGTTTGCTAAATGAAGTTAAATTTCAACAAGTTAATCTCAATATTCTTAACTCTTAGTATTTGAATAAATCATTGAAACGATTAAATACCAGTATAGTTTTAAGTTTTTTTGTAGGAGCGCTTGGCTCCTTCTTTTTTCCCAAATTGTGTATATTCTGCTGCAAAAGGAACAGAGAATGGCGAACAAAAAATGTCCTGCAAAAATATAGCTAAATACATCCTGCTATACTTTTCTCTCGACGGATAAATTTTGTAATATCTCTAGGATTGAGAATAAAAATCATTTTATTTCTCAGGGTATATCTGATGAGAATTACGAGTTTTCCATGAAGTTTGTCAAAGCTTTTTCTTGCTTCTTAGCAATTTTTATCGCTGCAGGTACGGCTTCTGCAAGGGTTTCAAAAGAAACGAATAATAATACTGCAACGTCCGATCTGCAAAGTTTGGGGACGGAAGAACTGATACGTAGTTATTGTTCTACTGATAGAAAGAATATATATAAAGAGTGGCGAGGTTCTGTTTACGCTTTTGTACCCCAGGAAAGACAACGAAAGCTTTTTAATATCATTGGAATGAATGTTGCTCGCTGTTTCCAGGATGATGGGGGAGAATGGTATCTAACATCTCGCGAGCTTACCTTTTACTTGGATCCCCAAACCAATGAAATACTAGAAAATTGGCAAAATCCTTGGACACAGGAAGTTGTACCGGTTGTTCATATAGCCAATAATCCAGTGCAAAATATTGTGAGAGGAGAGTATCCAGTTTTTATCAATGGTGAAAATGTTACTTTCGTACTCGATATTCCCCTTACCTATCCCAATGTTTTGGGGAACGATCCAAAATTTAAAAATTACAGTCCCGAGAAACTATACCAAGCTGGAGAATTTTTTAAGTTTACTGTTCCCCTGGAAGAAGCAACAGATACATCAAAAGCTACAACTGAATCATTTTCCGGTACTTGGACTCGTCTTGGACCGTGGTTACCTTGGATGAAAATGGGCGATCGCCCGGGACAACTTGTTTACAGCGCTGCATTTAGCAAATTTCGGGACTTTGAAGAAATGTCACCCGTACTTCAAAAATTAATTACTTCGCGACTTCCTGTTTATAAGAAAGCTCCCAGGTGTTTTCTTGCAGCCGAAAATGAAACATCTTGGACTTATTTTCGCAAACACTTCAACGAGTATTTAAAGGGTGCAGAATTTCCCATTCCAGAGTTTGAGGATAACAGGTCTTGTAGCTGAAGAACTGATATGATAAGCGCTTAATTACTTATGAAAAAATATGTTTGTAGTAGCGCTATGTCCTGACGGACACACTAACGCTAATAGCGCCAACATTTGTCTATTGCGCTAAAGCGCTACTACGAACCTTATTATAAGTCTTTTACCGGACATGATATGAGGAGGGGAATTGAACTAGGGAGCAGCTTGTTCTGCTAAAGCAAAAGCTCCCATAAGACCAGCTTTGTTACCTAATTTTGGAGGTAAGATATAATCTTCGATTTCATTGAGGATTTCTGGAACTTTTAAGTAACTACTAAGATGTTTCTGGACTTGAGAACGTACAAGTGGAAAAAGCTGTTTTTGATTCATGACACCACCTCCCATAATGATTTTCTGAGGTGATAAAGTGAGAACGAAATTTACTAAACCAAGAGCTAAATAGTTTGCTTCTAGAAGCCAAGCTGGATGTTCCGGTGGAAGAGAAGTTGCTTTTTTACCCCAACGCTTTTCAATTGCAAGTCCAGATGCTAATCCTTCCAAACAGTCATTGTGGAAAGGACAACAACCGGTAAAGGGATCCTCTGTTAAATTGTGAGGGATAAAAATATGTCCCATTTCAGGATGAAGCAGACCATGGATTAATTTACCATTAACCATTCCTCCTCCACCTATTCCGGTACCAACAGTAATATAGATGAAAGTATCTAATCCTTGGGCATTTCCCCAGCGATACTCACCTAAAACTGCAGCATTTACATCGGTATCAAAACCTATTGGTATCTTGAATTCGCGCCTAATTGCACCCACAAAATCAAAGTCTACCCAATTATGTTTGGGTGTATGCTTGAGATAGCCGAAAGTAGGAGAAGCAGGATTTGGATCTAAAGGTCCAAAGGAACCAATTCCAATACCTTCCAAGGTACCTTCAAGTTTTTCTTGCTGATGGAAAAAATCAATTACTTGAGGTATTGTTTCTTGTGGTGTGGTTGTTGGAATGCGAATTTCTGCACGTATATCATTAGGTTTAGTTCCTACACCACATATAAATTTTGTTCCTCCAGCTTCTATCCCTCCCCAAAGTGGCATTATTTTCTCCTCATAGAAATATAGTGCTATGCGCAATTCACTATTCAAATAAATTCACATCCACACGAAAATACTCTGCAAGAGCTTCTGCTTGTGCTTTATTGATGGTAGCGCCATTAACAATTTCCCAAACAACTTCCCTAGAACCAATTACCCCAGCTAATGCTTCTGGAGTAAGATCCCGTGCCTCCATCAGATGTATTAACATCGAATGGGGAGTACCTTGGGGTATTGGGTAATGAGTTTCTTCAAATTTCTCAATTAATGTCACCAACAGTTCCAACAGCATCTCCTTTTCTGCTGTACGATTGGGATGATGTTCTAAGCTTTGTGCTAGTTTGATAGCTTGTTCGGGTAGTAATTGTTTTTGGTTGATACTCAGCTAGCAGTTTACCGTAAGATTCAGAATTAAAAGTACGGGTAATTTTTTCATTTATCCTTATCATATTCGGCGTGAGTTAGGACATATTTAATATAAATTCTTTGAGTTTTGTAAATGATATCAACTATTAAGCGATAATTGTTTTCTTTTATATTAAACACAGTGAAGTTGCCAAAAGCAGAAGCTTTTGGATAAATAGCTTGAACTTCAATTAGATTTTTCCATTCTGCTAAAATCAAAGAAATTATTAAATAAATTACTAAAGAAATTGCCAATCTTACCCAAGCAATTCCTGGTAACATAACTGATTATGATTTGCATCCCGCTTTAAAAACAACAACACAAAAGTATTATCATCTCGAATTTGATTCCTTGTATACAAGCGTTTCAAATAACAAGCAGTTAATATCACTTAGTAGTTTTATTACTCAACCTATCCGCTACTGTGCGCAGATTTTGTTTAATGCATTAGAAAATACAAAAAAATATCAAAAGTGGCTGCGGGAAACAAATTAAACAAAGGTGGAAGTTAATCCAAAAGATTTGGAACGTTACTCGCTAGATCTATCTACAGTTGAGTTGTGCCGGTGGAAACTCAAGCATTTTTTACATTCTAAGGCGACTTGTACTTATGAAGCTCTAGACCAGGCTATGACTGGAATCATGGATTACATCATAAAAGATAATACCATCGATTGTTTCGCTCACTGCGATCTATTCGCCTGAAAATTGCTGTAATGATACTTCATCTTTGCATTTGTCATTGTAAAGGGTTTGGATAATGACTAATAACAATAAATGCTCAGAAAAACGACCGGTACACGAACGATTCGCAAATTGGTTTCAAAAACGCAAACAAAAAATCAGGCAAAAAAAAATCAGGCAAATAATAATCAAATATTCTATCATTCCCATCTGTATTACTGCTTTAGCATTTATTATGTATTTAGTAATACCAGAAGGTAACAAAAAAGACACGGAAATCAAAAAGTTCTGGGCGACAACTTTAAGAAATATTGAAGGTATAAGCATTTTTGCCGCTGTCATTCTTTATTTTATAGAAATTGATGACAGAAAACAAAGAAAACATTATGAAGCTTGGCAGGTGATCGACGCAGCTGATGGGATAAAAAGCAGTTACGCCAGAAATCAAGCTCTGCAAGATTTGAATGAAGATGCAGTTTCTCTGACAAGGGTAAATTTATCGAATACTGATTTGAAAAGCATCACTCTCAAATATGCCAATCTCAAAGAAGCGAACTTCAGTGCTACTAACCTTAGTAACGTCAACCTGAGAAAAGCCGACCTCAGATATGCCAATCTTAGAGATGCAAACCTTAGTAATGCCAATCTTTGCGGTGTCAACCTTTGTAGTGCCAACCTTTGTGGTGCAAACCTAAACTGTGCAATCATCGACTCCGAGACAAAACTCGACCGAAAATGGCACTTAGTCTGGAAAATTATTAATCAGCCAGCCGAGAAACGAAAACTCTACAGTACGGACCTTAGCGGAGCCAATTTGAGTGATGTCAATCTGGTAGAAGCCGATCTCACTAATGCCAACCTTAGCGGTACAAACCTGACTAAAGCCAACCTCAGTAGTGCCGACCTTAGTAATGTGGACCTCAGTGGTACAATCATCGACTCTGAGACAACAATCGATCAAAAATGGTATTCAGTCTGGGAAATTGTTAATCAACCAGCTGAAAGACGAAAACTCAGTAATAGCGATCTGATTCATGCCAATCTCGCTGGCGCTAACCTCAGGTATGCAAATCTCGCTGGCGCTAACCTCAGATATGCCAATCTCAAAGAAGCCGACCTAATTTATGCCGATCTCAGAGAAGCCAAGCTCACGGGTGCCGATCTCAGAGAAGCCAAGCTCACGGGTGCCGATCTCAGTAATGCCAATCTCCTAAGTGACAATGGCGATTTCAGTGGTGCCAACTTCAGTGGTGCTGATTTAAGTCATGCTAACCTCAGTAATACTAAATTTAGTGGTGCCGATCTCAGTCATACTAATCTCAGTAATGCCAAATTCAGTGGTGCAGACCTCAGTAATACTAACTTCAGTGGTGCCGATTTGAGTCATACCAACTTCAGTGGTGCTAATCTGAGCGGTACCAACTTCAGTGATGCCAATCTTAGTGGTGCTGACCTGAGTGATACAATAACCGATTCTGAAACAAAATTCGAGCAAAAATGGCATTTAGTCTGGGAAATTATTAATCAGCCAACTGAAAGACGGAATCTTACTAATACCGACCTCACTGGTGTTAACCTCAATGGTGCCAACCTAGTTAATGCCAATCTGAGTGGTACAAACCTCAGTGGTACAAACTTCACTAATGCTAATCTGAGTGGTACAAACCTCAGTGGTGCTGACCTCAGTGCTGTCAACCTCAGTGGAGCCAATCTCAGTACTGTTAACCTCAGTGGTGCCAACCTCAGCAATACATTAATCAATTCTGAGACAAAACTTGACCGGAAATGGCGCTTAGTCTGGGAAATTGTTAATCAGCCAACTGAAAAACGAAACCTTACTAATGCCGATCTTAGTAGAGCCGATCTCAGTACTTCCGACCTCAGTAGTGCCAATCTTAATGGTGCCAATCTTAATGGTGCAAATCTTAATGGTGCCAATCTTAGTGGTACCGATATTAGTGGTGCTGACCTCAGAAATACCAGCCTTAGTGGTGCCGATCTGAGCAATACAATCATCGACTCTGAGACAAAACTCGATCAAAAATGGCGCTTAGTCTGGGA
>JGI1201J43222_100263_pt1 | contig 14831 bp, 12 predicted proteins | sample MastesBC008_FD_43222 | JGI IMG/M metagenome (IMG submission 43222) | reverse complement strand
ATTACCAATTACCCATTACCAATTACCCATTACTAATTATGGGTAAAGTTAGAAATACCAAAAAACTTCAGTTAAAAGTATTTGTTACAAATTTTATTTGAAATCACACATCTCACATGAAAAAATCTTATTTAAGAAACTTGACAAAATGAAAAATTTTTGATGATAATTTTTGTTTGTGAAAACATTATAAATTTAAGAAAAAAGCTTGGCTAACGTTATTGTCATAGGTGCCCAATGGGGCGATGAAGGTAAAGGAAAAATAACAGACTTACTCGGTCGCTCTGCAGATGTTGTTGTCCGTTATCAGGGTGGTGTTAACGCGGGTCATACGATTGTAGTTAAGGACGAAACCTTTAAACTACATTTAATACCTTCGGGAATTTTATATCCAGAGACTCAATGTATTATTGGTTCTGGAACAGTGATCGATCCGAAGCTGTTGATTGAAGAACTCGACCGACTCGAACAGTTGAATATTTCCACGGACAACCTCTCCATTGCAGAAACTTCTCATGTTACGATGCCTTATCACCGGTTATTGGATAAAGCATCAGAAGAACGTCGGGGTAACTACAAAATTGGTACTACCGGTAGAGGAATTGGTCCGACTTATGCTGATAAATCCGAGCGGACAGGTATCAGAATTTTAGACTTAATGGATCCTGATGGTTTGCAGGAGCAGTTGACGTGGACGATTAACTACAAAAACGTCATCCTGGAAAAGCTTTACGATATTCCACCACTAGATCCCAAAGAAGTTATTGAAGAATACTTAGGTTATGCCGAACGTTTGCGACCTTATGTAGTCGATACTTCTTTGAAAATCTATGAAGCAATTCAAGAGCGGCGGAATATTTTATTTGAAGGAGCGCAGGGTACACTTTTAGACCTAGATCACGGGACATATCCCTTTGTAACCTCCTCCAACCCAGTAGCGGGTGGAGCATGTGTTGGAACAGGTTTGGGACCAACAATGATAGATCGGGTAATTGGCGTTGCAAAAGCTTATACCACCCGTGTAGGTGAAGGTCCATTTCCTACCGAAATCCAAGGAAAAGTAGGTGAATTACTGTGCCACGCAGGAGCTGAATTTGGTACTACCACTGGACGTCAGCGTCGTTGTGGTTGGTTTGATGCGGTGATTGGTCGCTACGCAGTTCGAATAAATGGTTTAGATTGTTTAGCAATCACCAAGCTTGATGTTCTCGACCAATTTGAAGAAATCAAAGTTTGTGTTGCTTACGAAATTGACGGCGAACGTTGTGAGCATTTCCCCAATAATTCGCGCCGGTTTGCTAGTTGTCGTCCCATATATCAAACATTTAAAGGGTGGGAACAATCAACTAGTGATTGTCGTTCTTGGGAAGATTTACCTCAAGAAGCAAAAGATTATCTCAAGTTTCTGGCAGAATTGATGGAAGTTCCGATCGCAATTGTTTCCTTGGGAGCAAATCGCGACCAAACTATTATTTTGGAAGATCCCATTCATGGACCGAAGCGGGCTTTATTACATCCTGATGGTACGCCAGCTTCTTTGCTCAGTGTCTAAATAAGTACCAATCCATTTAAAATTCATACTGTGTCTAAAGTGCACAAAAAGGTAAAGGGATTGAAACTCTTTGCCTTTTATTTTGATATTTCTAATCCTCAACTGACATATAGCACCACGTAATAAAGTTAGGAAATTGGTAAATCCTAAGAGGTATGAGTTGTAAGCTTTTGTCTCCATAGGAGCAATCCATTTTCCTGTGCTTATACCCTACAGCGTTAACGTCCCTAAATACGCTGTCTGTTTTTACGTTATGTCCTACGGACACCTGCGCTAATGACTTGCACGTAACGCTATAATTCACGAGACAAGAAATATTTTAGATGTAAAATATTAGGTTTTGCCTGTCATTTCAAGGGACCCTGTTGCGGTATCCTGTAACAACTGAAGAATAAGAGCGAACATTAGTCATGACACTCACTATTGAATGCAAACAACGTCCAGAAGGTAGTAAAACAAAAGCTTTACGCCGTTCTGGAGAAATTCCAGCGAATTTATACGGTCACAAAGGTACAGAGTCTGTTGCTTTAACAATGGATGCTAAAGCTGTAGAAAACTTGCTCCGCAAAGCTTCCATCAATAATACTTTGATTGATTTGAAAGTTACCGATCTTCCTTGGGAAGGTCAAACTTTATTACGGGAAGTTCAAACTCATCCAGTTAAAGGTACACCTTACCACCTGAGCTTTTTTGCGGTTGCAGGTCACGGTGAAATGACTGTGGAAGTACCACTGCGATTTGTTGGTGATGCCATAGGTGTTAAACAAGAAGGTGGAGTTTTAGACACCGCTTTAACTGAGTTACAAGTAAACTGTCAGCCCGATAATATCCCTCAAGCAATTGAAATCAACATTTCTGATTTGCACGTAGGTCAAAGCTTGCACTTACATGAAGTAGTTTTACCTGAAGGTGTAAAAATTCCTGGAGAAAGAGAACAACTCGTGGTTCAAGTATTGCAAACCCGTGCATCTACTGAAGCCGCGCAATCAAATGCTGGAACTGAAGAAGCTAGCTAGACGATATAAAAATCAAATTGACCAGGGGCTATCTCCTGGTTTTTCATTTTTTTATTTACCCAGTTCGCAGTAATCTAGTAGCAATAAGTATATTTAAATTCCCAAAGAAAATGTCAGAGGCTTCCCTTCCGGCTTTAATTGAGCAAATGTTACAGCCCGGTTTTTATCCTCACCCGGTAAAAGAACCGATTAAATTAATTCAAACTCATATTTCTTACGTGCTACTGACTGGGGACTATGCGTATAAAGTAAAAAAACCAGTAAACTTCGGTTTCCTGGATTTTTCCAGTCTCGAACAACGGCAAAATTTTTGCCAAGAGGAACTACGTTTAAATCAAAGGGGAGCCCCACAATTATATTTAGAAGTTTTACCAATTACTTTGGATGGCGAACAATATCATTTACAGGGTGAAAGTGATGCAGTGGAGTATGTGCTAAAAATGCAACAATTCCCTGATAACGCCTTGTTAAGTCATATGTTCGATCAGGGTGAATTAACTGAAGAGCATATTAAAGCTTTAGGTAAAGTAGTTGCTCAATATCATGCTGTTACCGAGACTAACGATTATATTCTCAGTTTTGGTAAAGTTTCACAGGTTCGTGCTTCCATTGATGAGAATTACGAGCAAACTGAAAAATATATTGGTGGACCTCAAACTCAAGCTCAGTTTGATGAGACCAAATCTTACACAGATAATTTTTTCGCTAAATTTCCAGAATTATTTAATAGCAGGATTAAAAATAAATATATTCGGGAATGTCACGGAGATTTGCACCTGAATAATATCTGTCTGTGGCAAGATCGGATATTACTTTTTGATTGTATTGAGTTTAACGAACCATTTCGCTTCGTTGATGTTATGTACGATATTGCTTTCGCGATTATGGATCTGGAAGCACGAGGTAGGAAGGATTATGCGAATGCATTTTTGAATACCTATATCGAAGAAACCGGCGATTGGGAAGGTTTACAATTATTACCTTTATATTTGAGTCGTCAAGCTTACGTTAGGGCTAAAGTAACTTCATTCCTATTGGACGATCCGGGAATCCCAGGGGATGTGAAAGACAATGCAGCAAAAACAGCTGCTGAATATTACAAGCAAGCGTGGGAATACACCAAACCTCGTCAAGGACAAATATTTATCATGTCCGGTGTATCGGGTTCGGGAAAGAGTACAACAGCACGTCTTCTATCTCGGGAATTAGGCGCAGTTATTATCCGTTCAGATGCAGTAAGGAAACACTTAGCCCAAGTTCCCTTATTAGAGCGGGGTGGAGATGAGTTGTATACTCCACAAATGACCGAAAAAACTTACAATAGACTGTCAGAATTAGGAATATTGCTTGCTAAACAGGGTTTTACAGTCATCTTGGATGCTAAGTATGACCGACAACATTTACGCGGTAATGTAATTTCCCAGGCTGAGGAAAGCAAAATTCCATGCAAGATCCTTCAATGTGTTGCTCCGGAAGAAACATTGCAAGAACGTTTAAATAAGCGTACTGGTGATATTGCCGATGCCACACCTGATTTATTATCATCTCAATTGGATCGAGCAGAAGAATTCACTGTCCAAGAAAAAACTTATTTAACAATTTTGGACACAACTCAACCGCACGCGGCACAATTAGAAAAAGTTATTTCCCAATAGCCTTTAACTCATGGCAGCAGACAAAAATAACTCCGGTAAATTTCCGGCACTTTCCCAAAACTTCATCTCCATACTGATATTTGCATTATTTTTAAGTTTAGTGTTTTATAACGCTTTTCAAAATGTAGGTCTCAGTATATTCTTGGGCGCAATCGGCGGCTTAATATTAGTTTCCATATCAACTTCCAACAAAAATACTACCCGTACTCAGTACGTTGCTTCATCGGACGGTATAGACGCGGGTTTGAAATTCTGGTTATTTTTTATGTTGGGCTTTGTAATTGCTGGTTATGGTACCCCTATAAGTATTTTTCTGGGGGGAATTGCTGGTTTTGGCAGTGGATTGATTTACGCTTGGTGGGGAAGTCGAGAAGATACAAGAAATCAATTACCAGAAGAAGAAGGAGAAAGCAGTGACGATGATATTGTCAGTCATCGGGCAATTAAAAGAAAAAGAAGGACTACTCGCCGCGTACGCCGACGTAAAGGTAGTCAATTCTGGGAAAAATAATATTTCTATAAGCTAGATTAATTATTAAAATTGAGTCGCTCGATAAGTGAAAATTGATTGTTGGTGTGTCCGGAGTACAATCCGTCACACATCACGATCGTGCTTATTATCTACGACGCTAAATTTATGCTCCTAATCCTAAGTTTACTGTTTATAACATCATTAAAGTGCTTTAAAAGATTTTAAATTTAAAGGGAAAAGGGAACAGGAAAATGTCCTAACCAGAAAATGTAATGTTTTAGATAACAGTAAATAGAGAAGGAATTAATAGATTAATTAACAATAGTTAATACTAATATATCTGTGACTGATGATACGAACGCTATAAATGTTTAATATTTGGGTTCATTGTCTGAATAGTCACAAAATACTTTTATGTTTCTATACCTTTCTAAATTACTGCCTTTATTTATTTATCCTTTAGGGCTAACTTCTTTAATTTTAGTGGTAGCGCTCATATTTCTGAAGAAACGACCACTAATCGCCAGAATTTCTATTGTTTTAGCATTACTAATTTTATTAATTAGCAGTAATGGTTGGATTCCATTATATTTAGTGAGAAGTCTTGAATGGCAACATTTACCACCGCGTGAATTACCTACAGCAGAAGCGATTGTGGTTTTAGGTGGTTCTACACGTTCAGCACATCCTCCCCGACCCACAGTAGACTTACTAGAACAGGGCGATCGCGTCATCTATGCTGCTCAGCTCTATCGCCAGAATAAAGCCCCCTTAATTATTCTCAGTGGCGGTAGGATTGATTGGAGAGGTAGCGGTACATCAGAGGCAACAGATATGGCAAATATCTTGACTTCTATTGGTATACCATCAACAGCATTAATTGAGGAACCAGATTCTCTTAATACCTATCAAAATGCCGTCAATGTTAAGAAAATTTTAGTAGAACGAAATATTAAAAAGGTTTTATTAGTTACCTCTGCTATGCATATGCCCCGTTCTCTACTAATCTTTCAGAAGCAGAAAATTGATGCTATTCCCGCACCAACTGATTTTTTGGTCAGTGAGGGCGAATTAGCAGAATTAAGCGCTACCCCCAAAGCTGCAATATTGAGTATTATCCCTGAAAGTAGCAATTTAGATAAACTTACTAGAGTAATTAAAGAATATATTGGATTAGCTGTTTATCGATTGCGGGGTTGGTTGTAGAACAGTTATCAGTTGTCAGTTTATGGCTAACTCTACATCCTTACGGGCTACAGTTACCATTTATCAGTTATTCACATTCAAGTAATTAATTCACTTGGAGCGTAAAGTAAATAAGGTAATTTCTGGCCGACAATTAATTCTTATAGGAATATCACTAAATCCAATACCACGATTAACATAGAGGTTATTACCCTCATTACCATAGTTTTTGATCCAACCGTCGCCATAAATCTCTTCATTTTTAACTAGGGAAATCCAAGACCATTGTGGCGTAAAGGGTATTCTAATCTGACCACCGTGAGTGTGTCCTGCAACAGCTAATGGTGCTGTGTTAGGCGGAAATGCTGCAAAAGATTTTGGATTATGCATCATAACAATTCGAGGAGGAGAATTCGCCGAACGAACGCCCCCAGAGTAATTACTAACCCCCTTCAATGCCTTAGTAACATCATCATTTTTTGCGATATGAGAACCAATACCAACTAAATAAAGTGGTTCATTACCTGATTTTACAGTAGGTGAATTAATCTCGACTGCTTCATTTTGCAAAACGCTTACACCTATTTTTTCTAAAGCCGTTTTAACCTGTTCTCCAAGTTCTTTTTTTGGTGGTTTGTGACTATAGTCATGATTTCCTAGTACTGCATAAGTTGGAATATTTTCCTGAATTAGAGGTTGGATAATTTCTGTAACTTTTCCGATTTCCTCAGATGCATTTGGTAAAGAATGATAAATAAAATCACCGCTAATTAATACTGCTGCGGGTCGCTTTTCAATCAGCGTATCAATGCTTCGACGTATGGTGTTAGTATTATCAAACCACATACCTACCTGAAAATCTGTCAATTGAGCGATACGTTTTCCCTCCCAAGCTGGAGGAAGGTTGGGAATAACTGCTATCTTTTGCTCGACATCAATAAAATACGGTTCAACTAATCCCCAAATTGCGAGAAAGACAATAATTCCAAAAAAACCTAAAATTGAACTTTTTAAAATTTTTGATATTTTCACCATATCTATTTGTAAATTTATTTATTATCGATTTATTGATAATTTTGTTGCAAATTAATTTAATTTTTATCATGAATTTTATATATGGAATTCTTCCATTAGGTTTAATTGAATTAATTCTAGAAGAACCACATAGATACTAAAATTTTTCTTGTTTATGTGGTATTTTCTTGTTTCTCTGTATTAGCGAACTAATAAAGGGAAACTGATTTAAATTCTGAATATAGGATTTTTTGTAGGAAAAGCCGGGTGTATCCTCAAAATTAACTTTTAGGCATTAGCTGATTTTTGGGCATAATATTATTAATGAAAAGTTGTCCGAGTATGCGAAGGTATAAAAAAAAGGACTGCGGACGACATAAATAAAATTATTGATGAGATAAATTTAAGTGTTTATACTTGTATTTGTGTTTTCTTTCTACTTTAACTAGAAGGTTACGTAGCTTACTCACAGATGAGCAGAACTAAGGCTTCTAAAAGTTTTTTCAAACATGAGGAATAATAGCTGCGAAAACAAGATAAATCCAATACCAGCGATGGAGTGAATGATGAAATTATTGGTAGACTCAAATGAGTGCTTAATTCTAACTAACTAACCGGACGCTATATTATTAAAAACAAATTTATGAAAAATATTTCTCAAGAAGTAACCCATATCGTACCGTTGCAACAGCCTGAGGTTGAGGAGAATTTAGCTGCATATCAAGCAACGCGAGAATTTTACACTGAGGTAGAGGATAGATTAGAATTTCAACGCCATTGTGAGTGGTATCAAATCACGGCAGAAAATCATCGTCAAGAATTAGAAAAAATGCGCGGCGAACTGAACATTTTTCAATGGTTTCGCCGCAAATAGAAAATTTCCTTAACTAACTTTTTATTGAATCACTTCCAACTCACTTTCACGCAAGTGAGCTTTAAATTTCTTATTGAATTTAACTAAAATTGGTAGATTTGCACTTACTGGTCTACCTTCCCATTCGGTCACAATTTTCAAAACTTCACCTTCCATACCTTTGATGTCAAAAGCCTCAGAGCGATGTTCCGGATTATGATAAACAATAATGGATTCTTTAACGCGAACGTGATCTCCAACTTTCATGCCAAGCTTTTTATCTAGTTTTTGTTGCTCTACTATTGTCTCCACTCTTATACCTCTTTAGATTAATTTCTTGTCCATCAAAATAAACTTTTGGCAAAATTTGCTTAAGGAATGAGAATTTAATAACCTATAGTTTTGATTAAATTTGGGTATTACACCATCCAAGACTTAAGGTATGCCGTGTATTTTCCGCCAGATGCTAACTAAATTTTATTTTTACGGTGAATCCACATTCCTAAGGTGGATAAGATCTTCAGCTTAACAGGTAATTAACTTTTATTTAACATTTGTATGTAGTGCTAGTCCTACTCTGTAAAGTAAAGATAGATATTTTCGCCAAATTATTGTTTTTTTTCGTTATTGGGCTGTATTGAGAATTTACTATTTAAACAAAGACATCTTATTCGAAGTCTCCAACTTTCACTTTTTATCTTTGTCATCTAACTATTTTTAATAATTTTAAAACAAAATGGGATCGTAGGTAATCTTAATTAAAATAGAACCGTTCTAGCCTAACAAATGAATTTGAAGTTTGGCAGGATCGTATGATTCCTCGTTATTTAAGACAATTGGGGAAAATATAAAAGATTTATAGATATTAGTTCCACTACTATACTCTAATAATAAATAAGATCATTTTAAATCAAATAATTTATATTCATTGATTATGCGTATAAAAGGTAGGTTTTTTACTTTATTGATGTAACGTGCTGGAATAATCAGTCAATTCATATTTATTTTGGCATTTATTAATTTTATGAAAGAATTACCACTGTTAAACACAGAACGTTTATTATTGCGACTCGCAACGCAAGAAGATATAGCTAAAATATTAAATTACTACACAGAAAATCAGATATATCTGACTCCCTTTTATCCGACGTGGGCGGAAGATTTCTTCACTTATGAATTTTGGGAAAAACAAGTTGAGAAAAATATCCATGGTTTTATTAACGATAATTCACTAAGGTTGTTTGCGATCCCCAAGGCTAAACAAAGTAAAATCATTGGCTCAATTAATTTTAGTAATTTTGTGAGAGGTGCCGCACAGTATTGTACCTTAGGATACAGCATCGCAGAAGCAGAACAGGGTAAAGGCTACATGAGAGAGGGACTTGAAGCAGCAATCAAATATATATTTAACGAGTTAAATATGCACCGCGTGATGGCAAATTATATACCTCATAACCAACGCAGTGGGAATTTACTCAAAAAGTTAGGCTTTGTGGTTGAAGGTTATGCAAGGGACTATTTATCAATCAATGGAAATTGGGAAGACCATATTCTCACCAGTTTGATTAATCATAATTATCAATGCAATCCCTAAGAATTGATGATTGCGATCAAAAATAAAACATCGCTGCGCATTGAGGCGATCGCATCTCTGTCTCTATAGTCTTCTTTCCTAGAATAATTAACGGATAATATTTAGGAAGAATAGATAAACTTTTGTTTCTAATGACTCTGGCTGAAACTTCAAACCACAAAATCTTTAGCAACCCCTTTCTCAACCTTGACTATGAACCCGCGTTGGAATCTTTGGGGGATGATTACTACGATGAAGTCGCAGCAGCAGAATTTCCTCAACATATTTTGCGCTGGCGAAATAATAAACTTTTGCCTACCCTGGCTTTAGACCCACAGACCGTTACAGACGAACATTTTACCGTCGCTTTTGGTGAGTTCGAGCAGCGCAAACCCTTATTAGCACTACGTTACCATGGTTATCAATTTGGTGAGTATAACTCGAGATTGGGTGATGGAAGGGGTTTTCTTTACGGACAAATGCGCGGGATTGATGGCGAACTCTACGATTTTGGAACTAAAGGTTCTGGTAAAACTCCTTATTCCCGTGGTGGAGATGGGATGTTAACCCTCAAAGGTGGAGTAAGAGAAGTTTTAGCTGCTGAGATGCTACATCGTATGGGGGTGAAAACTTCCCGTTGTTTGAGTGTAGTTGAAACCGGTTTATCCTTGTGGCGAGGTGATGAACCTTCTCCTACTCGTTCCTCAGTGATGATTAGGATGAGTCGTTCTCACATTCGTTTTGGTACCTTCGAGCGTTTACACTACTTTCAACGCCCAGACTTGACTAAAAAACTTTTAGATCACGTTATTGAATATTATTATCCTCATTTAGTAGGAGAACAAGAAAAATACGCTTTATTTTATGCCGACTTAGTTCAAAGGGTAGCAGAACTAGTTGCTCAATGGATGGCTGCGGGTTTTTGTCACGCAGTTTTGAATACGGATAATATGTCAATAACTGGGGAAAGTTTTGATTATGGTCCCTATGCTTTTATTCCCAATTACGATCCCTATTTTACTGCAGCTTATTTTGACTATTACCGACGCTATTGCTACGGTCATCAACCAAGTATTTGTAAATTAAATTTGGAGATGTTGCAAACTCCTTTGATGGCTGTAATTGATTTAGCAGATATGAGTGCGGGGTTAGCAAAGTTTGATGATTATTATGCGGCTCAATATCGGAGTTTAATGTTGAGAAAACTCGGTTTTGAGTCATTATCCATAGAAGATGGAAACGAACTTTTAAAAAATACCATCGATTTCTTAAAGCATTATCCAATTAGTTATCATGACTTTTTTGCCGATCTAGCTACTGGTTTTTCTAATGAATGGCAAGATAATGCAAGTGCGATTTTCGGTCAGTCAGAAATTGGACAATCTTTAGGTTCATCGGAGTTATTTTTAAATTGGGCTGGTACCTACCATCGGATTTTGACAAATTCTTCTGTTGAAGAAATGGCTAGCATTGCTCAATGTTTGAATCGACATAACCCAAAAACAGTAATATTAAGACCAGTTATTGAGTCAGTTTGGGAACCAATAACTCAAGAAGATAATTGGCAGCCATTTTATGATTTAGTTGAGAAAATTCAGGAGAATGGGTAATTGCACTGCTAGCGCAGTTAATGGTAATTGGTAATTGGTAATTGGTAATTGGTTAAGTTTCAACTGGTTTATAAACTTTACCAAAACTATGGTCGGCTGCAATCTCAATCACTAAATCTACCAATTTAGCTGATTTTACTAGGGGGGTAATAAATAATTCTGGGTGCAAAGAACGCCAAAAATAATTCACAAATTGCTCAATCTCTGAATCGGACATTCCTGATTTTCCACTAGCAATCATTTGTTTTTCTGCTTGCTTGCGCCATTCCATGGATAAGCGATAATCAACTGGATAAAGAACTATCAGACTATCCAATTTTTCCCAGAGTGGTAAGTAATCAAATAATTTGGCGTTTATGTCCCGAGCAAATATTTTATCTTCACCCGTAACAATGGGATGGGGTGGATTGTTAAATAACTCTGGGTTAATTGGTCTGACTCCAACAAACCAACCTTCAAACAAAATAATATCTACATGCTCGACAATTTCTGGAATTGTGCGATCGCCAGCCCCACGATGTAATGATTTATCAAAACGAGGTACTTCATAGGGGCTTTGGTTATGAAGAATTCGCTCGAATAAGTTTAAAGCAATTTCTATATCATGAGTTCCTGGTGGACCACGCCAAATTAGTCGGGCGTCTTGTTGTTGTAGCTCCAGGCGTTTCTCATAGGTTTTGTACAGGTCATCAATGGATAAGCTCAGAGTTCGATAACCTAATTTTGAAAGAATTAAACTAAGGATAGCGCAAGTGGTTGTTTTACCAGTTCCTTGTCCTCCCAAAATTCCTTGAGTAAAAGGGCGTTGTAATTTTTTATGCTTTTCTGTAATTTGTATTGCTACGGGTAACCAATAGTCCCAAAAAACTGGGAGCATTTCTTCTAGTTCTATTTCTAAATTTTTTTGTAACTTAGTTTGACAAAACCGTCTGAAATCAGGACTTGTAGACTTAAATAATTCCCACCGTTTTTGGATGCGATCGCTGACATTGACTGCTGTAATATCAAAGGCTTGTGCTGCTGATTTATCTGCTAATGTTGCTTTTATTGCTTCTTGCAGGCAACTTTTATTTGGTATTTCTGCTGTTAAAATTTCTCTCAGCCAAGAATTCATAGTTTGAATACCTGAAAATTGGCACGCAAAACGATATTTTACTTATAAATCTTTACTTACAAACACTTAGCTGTAGGTGTAAAAAGCTATGAGCCAAGTTTAAAGGCTTCAACACATATACCGTAGGTAAAACCGATTTTCAGAGAGTTTAACAGTTCTATCCATAACGCACGTCTATCCTTCCAAGCGCGGATATAGAATACTCTGCTGGTAACTTCCATCATTAGTACTAAGATACCAGAGATTAAAATATCTGTATCACCTTCTTGACCAGCAACTGTAGTAAGTGCTGTACTCAGAAAAAATCCGAATAGAAAAGTGATAATCAGCAAAGATATTCGTCGCCAAGGATTAAAGAACCATCTTCGTAAACGAACAAGGACAGCATCTACTAAGTTATTAAGACGGGTATTTTGCATCTAGTTAACCTGCGGATATCAAGATTTTGTCGCAACCTTATATTTAGATTGTTTGGGAAAATTAACATTCTGTTGATCGACCCTGTCCAGTCCAATAACAGAAGGTTTTTTGAATCGGATCTACACACTCATCATACGATCTCATCTTACTCTACATATATTAATTAATCTTTGAATCTACTGGGCAGCTCTTCACTTCACAATAATCTCGTATATTTGAAAATATCAATAATTAATATTATTTCACAATATAAACTTACTCAAAAACATTTCTTTATCGAAAGCTTGAAGGATTAAGGATTATAAAAATTAAAACTACTTTGATAACTAATAATCTTCATGATAAGTAAATGATTTTGATATAAAGCCATTCAAGTTTATTTGAACTTTGGATTAAGCTAATATATTGCCGAATAAATTGAGTAAAATTAAATTAAATTTTTAATATCTCTAAATTAAAAACTTGATTGTTTAGAGAATTATTTAGCACTTATAAAGTTGAATTTCATACGTTTAAATATGCAAAACCTTGTTTTTAGTTTACACAAAAAATATGGTTTGTCAGTATATTTTGTGCCAGACTATTAATTAAGCATAGTAGATTAACTTTGAAATAAATACAAAAGCAAGCAAATGTTTAGAGGGATTAAAGTTATTAGCAGATAATTATTTTATTCTCCTAATACAAGGCCGTTAATATAAGGATTTTAGCCTTTTAAATATAGCGTTAACTATGCCACTCCAGTCATTGAGTATCAATGAGATAATTTAGTAATTTTGAACTTATAGCAGAGTCTATGAAAAACACTAATTAAAACTCTGATTATTAAATAGAATTTTGAGTAGTAATCATTTATAAATTTAGGGTGTTTAAAAATGTTTTTAAAATTAGTTTTAGACAAATTAGTGCTTGTTAGTTATTAGCACTTATTAATTTCCATTTGTAAATTAGCATTCAGTAATATAGGTAAATAATTTATAACACTAAAGCTTTACATTACCTATATTTAAAGCAGACGCAGATAGTTTATGTATTCTCAAATATTTGAATTATCTGCTTAATGAATGATTAGATATAATTTTTTGCTACATATCAATCGCAACAAATTTAATAATTTTTTAAGCGCAACACTTTTGAGAAAAAAATAGCGAGCGAGGAATCAATTATGACTGTTAACAGTGATGGTAAATTTTTTGCAGATTTCAATAGTGGTATACCGTCTGAATTTACTGTAGATGCTGCAACTACCAATACAGAATCTGTTCAGAACTTTGATGGGAAAGGTACAAAAAGCAATGTTTTTTCAGGTAACTTTCTCCGGAATGTAACAGATGGACCAGGAAACAAAACTACTCTAACTTTAGAGAATCTTCCTACCCATACCAGTGTTGATTTAAACTTTTTACTCGCAATTATTGATACTTGGGATGGAGATATACCTGGATTTGGTAATGACTTTTTCAATGTAACCATTGATGGGGTCAGCATCTTCAAAGAAACATTGACCAACATTAATTTCAGTTCCCAAAGCTATACTCCAGCAACGGGAGTAAAACTTGGTACTGACAACTTTTTCTCTGATACTAGTGGTTCATACCCTACTTCAAATGATTCTGCTTATGATATGGGCTTGGACCCAATTTTTAATAACATTGTCCATACTGCAGATACATTAACTATTGAATGGTTTAGTGATGGTAGTGGTTGGGAAGGTAATCTTAGTAATAGAAATGAATCTTGGGCGATCGATAACGTCGAAGTTATACTTAATGGACTTGATAAAGATGCACCTGGACTGATTAGTACAACCAAAGCTTTGAGTCCTGCGGATGATTCTACGAATGTTCCTAAGGATGCAAGTCTAGTTATTACATTTGATGAGGATGTTCGCGCTGCGGTAGGCAATATTATTATTAAAAATGCAGATGGTAGTATTTTTGAAAAAATTGATGCCAGCAGCGAACGGGTAACAACTCGTGGTAATACTGTTACAATTGACCCCATCAATGACTTCGTGGCTTCTACAGGTTACTACGTAGAGGTTGAAAGTGGAGCAATTGAAGATTTAGCAGGTAATGATTTTCTTGGTATTAGCGATCCAACAGTTTGGAATTTTATTACTGCTGCNGACCCTGATACTACACCACCCGNAATAGATGGTATTAATGGCTTAAGTCCTGCAGATGATTCTACGGATGTTCCTAAAAACGCAAACCTAACGATCGCCTTTAATGAAAATATTCGAGCAGGAACAGGGAATATCATTATCAAAACTGCAGATGGTGATGTTGTTGAAATAATTGATATCAATAGCGATCGGGTAACAATCGATGATAATACTGTCACCATTGACCCCATAAATGACTT
>JGI1201J43222_100261_pt1 | contig 14921 bp, 11 predicted proteins | sample MastesBC008_FD_43222 | JGI IMG/M metagenome (IMG submission 43222) | reverse complement strand
ATTGGGGATTGGCGTTAGCGGAAGCATGGCGTTAGCCATAAGCACTGCGTGCCGCCTTGCGGCATATGGCGATTGGGGATTAGGGATTGGGGATTTGAGATTGATAATTTGGAATTGGGCATAGAAGAGATGAAGTATTTGTTTTCTTCCCAGTCGCCAGTCGCCAGTCGCCAGTCACTAGTCGCCAATCTCCACGACCCAAAATCTTCCTTAATATCCTGCTTAGATTTAGCAAGAAGCACCTATGCTAACGGTTGAGTCATTTCATCGAGGCTTTTTTCTCGATTGGCTATTTCATGCACTTATACAAAGGAAAAATTACGGATGATTAATACCGCCATTGAAACTATTGTTGCCCGGGAAATTTTGGATTCGCGGGGTAGACCAACAGTAGAAGCGGAAGTTTATCTGGTTGATGGTGCCGTAGGGTTGGCACAAGTTCCCAGTGGTGCTTCTACCGGAACTTTTGAAGCCCATGAGTTAAGAGATGGAGATAAAAACCGCTATGGTGGTAAAGGTGTACTTAAAGCAGTGCAGAATATCCAAGAAACACTAGCTCCAAAGTTGTTACAAATGGATGCCCTCAACCAGGAATTATTGGATCGAACAATGATTTCTCTTGATGGTTCTCCAAATAAATCTAATTTAGGTGCTAATGCGATCTTAGCGGTTTCCTTAGCTGCTGCCAAAGCTAGTGCTTTATCATTGGGAGTGCCACTATATCGTTATTTGGGCGGACCGCTAGCAAATTTATTACCGGTACCATTGATGAATGTAATTAATGGTGGTGCCCACGCTGCAAATAATGTTGATTTTCAAGAATTTATGATTGTCCCGGTAGGTGCAGGTTCCTTCCGGGAAGCTTTACGTTGGGGTGCTGAAGTATTTGCGACCTTAAGTAAAGTTTTGGACGAGAAGAATTTGCTTACAGGTGTGGGAGATGAAGGTGGTTTTGCACCCAACCTGGAGTCCAATCAAGTTGCTTTGGAATTATTAATTGCTGCGATCGAGAAAGCTGGATATAAGCCAGGAGAACAGGTTGCTTTAGCCTTGGATGTTGCTGCGAGTGAATTTTATAAAGACGGGCAGTATGTTTATGATGGTAAACCTCATTCTCCTGAGGAATTTGTCGGTTATTTGGGTCAGTTATCTCAACAATATCCAATTGTTTCCATTGAAGATGGTTTACACGAAGAAGATTGGCAAAGTTGGAAGTTATTAACCCAAAAAATTGGTTCTAAAGTGCAATTGGTGGGAGATGACTTATTTGTGACCAATGCAACTCGCCTCCAAAAAGGAATTGAGGAAGAATCTGCCAATGCAATTTTGATTAAACTCAACCAAATCGGTTCTTTGACAGAAACCTTGGAAACAATTAACTTAGCGACTCGCAACAGTTTCCGTTCAGTTATCAGTCACCGTTCTGGTGAAACAGAAGATACAACAATTGCCGATCTAGCTGTAGCTACTCGTGCTGGTCAAATCAAAACTGGTTCTCTTTGTCGTAGCGAACGAGTAGCAAAATATAACCGCTTATTACGAATTGAAGACGAACTTGGCGATCGCGCTGTTTATGCTGGTACCGTAGGGCTCGGACCGAGGTAAGGGGGACTGGGGATTGGCGACCAGGGATTAGGGATTGGGAAAAGAGACAAAGGTAAAATATTTATCTTCTTCTCAGTCGCCAGTCGCCAGTCGCCAGTCGCCCATCGCCAATTCCCTTCAAGGATAAAAACCCAACTTAGGTAAACCTTGAGTTTCTTCCCAACCCATCATGATGTTAAAACACTGAATTGCTTGTCCGGCTTTGCCTTTTATGAGGTTATCAATCACTGACATCACGATCGCGCGCCCAGTACGGGAATCAACTTCAATGCCTATATAACAAAGGTTACTACCTCCAGCCCATTTTGTTTGGGGGTAAATTCCGGGTTCGCAAATATTTACCCAAGGGCAGTTACGATAAAAAGCTCTGTAAATGGTGATCAAGTCATCTCTTACTAAACCTGGATCCCTTAGTCTGGCATATACCGTCGCTAAAACTCCTCTGACCATGGGAATTAGGTGAGGAGTAAACTGCACAGTAATTTCATGACGTGCTAATTCACTACAAACCTGCTCTATCTCTGGTGTATGCCGATGGTGGGCAATTCCGTAGGCTGTGAGGGAATTATCTGCTTCTGCTAATAGTAATTCTGTACTTGGATTTCTTCCTCCACTGGAAGTACCTGATTTCGCATCAATAATCGCAGTCTCTGGTACGATTAAACCCTGTTTAAGAAGGGGAGAAAGGGCTAATAAACTGGCAGTAGGATCGCAACCCGGACAACCAATTAATTGAGCTTCAGAAATGCGATCGCGATAAAGTTCTGGCAACCCATAAACTGCATTTTCTGCAACGGAAGTATCATGTCTTTCCTTCCCATACCATCGGGTGTATACTGTCAGATCGCTAAATCGGTAGTCGGCGCTCAAGTCAATTACTTTACAACCCTTGTCTAATAATTGAGGTACCATCTGGCAAGCTAAACCATTTGGTAGAGAAAGAAATACAGCTTCACACTTCCTGGCAATTTTATCCAATTCTGGAGGCTCAATGGATAAATCTACAACATGAGATAAATGCGGATAAATATCCCCAAAACTTTTACCGTTAACATTTCCAGAACTCTTGTCCCCACCCAAGTAAACTATTTCTACCTGTGGGTGGTCAATTAGTAATCGAATCAACTGTACTCCGCCATAGCCTGACGCGCCAATAACTCCTACAGGTACGCGCCGAAAATTACCCATGATATGAAATCCTTAATCAGTAGTTGGTTAACTTGTTGACTTGCTGCTTTTTTCTCAACCGTTCGCCAACCTTTTGTCTGGTAGATGCTGATTAGGAAAACGGCTGATAAATATAGCAGAATTCAGGAGTCAGAAGACAGGAGTCAGGAGTAGGGTGTATTTTACGACTGAATTCCAGCTTTTGCTCTGTACCTTTGTGACTCCCAATCTGCGATAAATTTCCTTAATAAATATCCCTGAGGTTTTTGCCGGGGTTGTAGTTTTCAGTTTCTTGAAGGAGGAGGTCGGAAAACATCTGGGTCGCCCGACTGTGTTTGCTTATTATGCTCAGCCACGAAAAGTATTTTCAAAACCTAATCCCAAGAATTAATTGTCAATTGTGATTTTAATGAACTTTGCCCCATGGTATTAGAAATGAAGTTTTGCCGCTTCATCTCAAAGTCATGTTATCGAATCATTGCTATTTTGCTTCCATAGTCAACCAAAGAAGCTACAATAAACGAATAAGTTTTTGTTAAAAAAGTTTACATTCGTCGGTCGCTGGAAATAGTAAGTGTCGCAGTCTAAGACTACCTTTAATCAAAATTTTGAGTTTGACTCTATAGAATCCGCTTTATCTGACCTGAAAGCTGGTCGCATTATTGTGGTTGTCGATGACGAAAATCGTGAAAATGAAGGCGACTTAATTTGCGCTGCTCAATTTGCGACGCCAGACACCATAAATTTTATGGCGGTGGAAGCACGGGGGTTAATTTGTTTGTCAATGACAGGCGATCGTCTAGACCAACTAGATTTGCCATTGATGGTAACTAATATTACCGATCCCAATCAAACTGCTTTTACTGTTAGTATTGATGCCTCTCCTGAATTAGGTGTAACCACCGGGATTTCTGCAGAAGACCGTGCCCGGACAATTCAAATTGCCCTCAATCCTGCTACCAAACCAGAAGATTTACGCCGTCCCGGACATATTTTTCCTCTGCGTGCAAAGAAAGGTGGGGTACTTAAACGGGCAGGACATACAGAAGCGGCTGTAGATTTATCTCGATTAGCAGGGTTATATCCTGCAGGGGTAATTTGTGAGATTCAGAACCCTGACGGTTCGATGGCGCGATTACCAGAGTTAATTGAATATGCTTCTAGACATCAGCTAAAAATAATTAGCATTGCCGATTTAATTAGTTATCGTCTGCAACATGATCGCTTAATTATTCGAGAAACCGTTGCTGAATTACCAACCCAGTTTGGTTTATTCAAAATCTACGCCTATCGTCACACCCTAGATAACTCAGAGCATGTCGCGATTGTTAAAGGTGACCCAGAACAGTTTGAAAAACAACCTGTAATGGTAAGAATGCATTCGGAATGTTTAACTGGGGATGCTATTGGTTCTTTGCGCTGTGACTGTCGGATGCAACTCCAAGCAGCATTAAAAATGATTGAGGATGCAGGGCAAGGCGTTGTGGTATACCTACGTCAAGAAGGTAGGGGTATCGGTTTAATTAATAAGCTCAAGGCTTACTCTTTGCAGGATCTTGGTCTCGATACAGTGGAAGCAAACAAACGTTTGGGATTTCCTGCTGACTTGCGCGATTATGGTATGGGGGCACAAATCCTTATGGACTTGGGTGTCCATAAAATGCGTTTGATTACTAATAATCCCCGTAAGATTGCCGGTGTTAAGGGCTATGGTCTAGAAGTTGTTGACAGAGTACCGTTGCTGATTGAATCAAACGACTACAATTCAATTTATTTAGCAACTAAGGCGAAAAAACTAGGTCACATGCTGCTGCAAACTTACTTGGTTACAGTAGCACTCCATTGGCAAGATAACCCAGAAGCAATTACGGAACGCTACGAGCGTTTGGAAAAATTACGACATTTAGCAAAAATTAACCACTTATTATTGCAAGAAGAAGCACGTCCGGTAGCAAATGCTTTGTTTGATAAACCCTCATTAATCGTCCATTTGGGTTTCGATCAAGCTAATATTGCTAGTCCTGATTGGTATCAACAACAAGGTCACCCTTATATTCAAGCAATTGGTGCAATTCTCGATCAATTGGTTAATTTACCTTACATTCAAAAATTAGAATTTCTGATTTCCTCAGGAGTAGATCCCCTAAGTTATTTGCAGGTGGGCTTAGATCGATATCATTTCCCTGAGGGTACTTTACCTTCTTCGATTTGCTGCGAACGCTTAGAAACTCAGAAAATTTATAGTTTTGGCGAGTAGTTGAGCTTAGTAAGTTTTCTTGCTGTGGTACTGAGTCACACCTGCGGTGTTCATCCGTTAGTATGCTTTCAAACGTGCTCATCATAGTATCTATTTTTATGAAATAGATATCAGAAAGAAATAGAGATGTAGCTGTGCTATGTCTCTATAAATGAAACAAAAACAACTCAAACAAGAATAAATTCAACAAAAATAAACTCAACAAAAATAAATAAAATTAGGCAGGATCGTAAATTTCTATCTGGCGTTTTACAGCTTCCTGTTCTTGTTTCTGAGAACTTGCTAGCACAGGTTGGCGATACTGATGTAATAAATCGAAAAACTTATTAAAATCAAAACTCCTGGGATCAATTCTTTGACCGGAACGATCTACTGCATAGTGTGTAGTAATACGTTCGTCAGGAATATCACTTTGAGCTAGTAACCAAGCGAGAGATTTGTATTGCAGATCGGTATAGCCGCTATGGGTTTTATAAGAATATTTACCATGAGCTTCGACTGGTGTTTCTAAAGAAACATGGTAAGCAAAGTTATTTACTGACGGCGGTAGATTTGGATTTGTTTTAACCGTTTCTATACCATTACTTCCCTCAAAAACTGAGTTTCCCGCACCGTAAGCACGTTTTTCTGGAGGGACTAAATATACTACGGTTCCATCTAACGTAATTAAAGCGTGGTAGCTAACTTGTTGACTATCATTAGTATGGTGAGTTTTGAAAGTATTAATCGCACTGGATGCAGAATTACTAGTTTCATGAATTACCACGATTGGTTGATGTCGGAGAGGTAATCCATTCACATCAACTGGGTAGCGATCGCCATAGTTACTTGGATCTGCCAAAGCAATTGTATATTTCGGCTTGTATTCCTGAAAATATTGTGTGGTTTGATATTTGATTGTAGGTAACTGCTGGACTTGACTTCTATTTTGGTTGTAATATTTATTTTTCTCGTAGGATTTATTTTGCTCGTAAGATTTATTTTCCTGCTGAGATAATTTTTGTTTATTTGATATTTTATTTTCAGTTATCTTATTGTCAGTACGAGAATTATCAATAGGTTTGTTTTGTTTTAATTTATTCTCTGAAGATTTTACTTTTAAATTAGGATTATTTGCTGAATTCGACGATATGTTATCTTTTGGTGCTTCTTTCTTTCGAATTGGATGAGAAAAAAGCTGTGTTTGTGAAGGATTCCAAGCTGTTTCTATTGTATTTTGTGGCTGAACTTCTGCTATTTTTTCTTCTGTCTTACTTTTATTCCCCACCAGAACAGCTAGAAGCAAAGAAGTTATTAATAAACTGATAATTAATAATCTTTTTAACCAAATATTAAAATTCATCTTTATTAAGATTAATATGGCTATTTTTCTAATATTATTGCTTTTGTTTCTATGAAGATAGGTTAATCTTATACCTCAGAAAAATCTCTAGGTAGCATAAATTTATTATTCGTTTTTTAACTCGTTTTGATTATGATTTTATTTTAATCTCACCTAAGTAAATGTAAAAAGAAATACTCAAAAAAACTGTAAATTATTTATATAAAAATAAAATTATTTTGTAATATAGACTGTCAACTATGTATATTAACACACAAAATTAGATGCAAAATATTTATCAAGAAACCTTAAATAAATAAAACTTGCTGTTCGCGTAGCGTTAGCTAAAAAAGTTTTTTCCAAAACATGAGGAATTAGGAGCTAGGAGAAGAATAGACCGCCCATGCGCGGCGTAAAGTCACCTAACGAATCTAAACATTAATATATGGCACTAATATATAGCACTACGTAATAATCTTAGGACATTGGTAAATCTGGCAAAGCTTTGATGTGCAAGCTTTTTACTTCTTACTTGCGCTTAGCGCTATAGTGGGGTGTATGCACAGAAGAATAGTGTAGAGAATTTGTGCACTACATAGATTTTGACTGACCATTAATCCTTGGAACGACACACCTTCTGATGTGAGCAAAGCCTATAGATAGCTGCCCCGGAGGTTAATATAACATTATTTGATTTTCAGAGACTTTTTAGTAACAGTGTAACCAGTTGTAACCCAGAGTAAAGCTCTTGCACCGTCACGAATTGATGTCGCAACAGGTTCGGACTGTTTTCGGGAAGGAACTGGTACCGCTTTAAAATTAATTCCTCTGCTACCCAATATAATCTCGCCGATGACTTTAGCCCGGCCCATATGGTATTTAGAGGTAATTAAATAGATACTTCTTATCCCGCGCCTTTCTAGATCGTCAACCAATGTTGTGAAGTTACTAACCGTATCCACTGCTTCATGATCCAGATAGAGACGTTTTACATCAACTCCAGCTTTAACAAATACTTGCTTTGTAGCTCCGTTGGGACTTCCGCCAGAAATTAAAATTGGTAAATTGGGATATTTACGAGCAAAGCCAGCGGTAAATTTTTCGCGTTCTAGTTTTCTAGTCGAACCACCTAATACTAAAATCGCTTGGGGTTGAATCAAATTATTACGAATCTCTTTGTATCCCCATAGTGATAGCAACATGAGGAAAAGTAAGGGAAGTTGGAAAGAAAGAACGTTAGGAAGTTTTTTATTCAAGGTTCTATAACTTCAGCCTATCCAAGGTTTTTAGATCGCGAGCAAAGCTCGGCAAATAGTCTTAAGTATATAAAATATGAGCCTAATTGACTAAGGTGTTTAACCCCTGACAATAATTGATTTATATAAAGTAGAAACTAAGAAAATAGACACTGACTGGAAATATTAAATATCCAGTAGCGTTAATAACTTCATTCTTGAACAGCAAAATTACGGTAAATTCAGCCTTAAATGACAAGCTCAAGTTTACCTAATATCAACTGCCAAGAGTATTTCACAAGTTCAAACGATTTTCAATAACCGCACCCTACAAGATTGAATTTAAATCAAATTGAGCGCCAAACAATTATCGAAATAAATACACGAATGAGGTACCCAATTGTATCGACAATTGGAATCATAATGAAGTTTGGAAAACTACTTTATTTGATTTTTCTTCACTACGGGACTGGCCAGATTCGAACCGGCGACCTACCGCTTAGGAGGCGGTTGCTCTATCCAGCTGAGCTACAGCCCCAATTACTATCACACTTAACTACTATCACGCTTAATATAATAGCACTTAAGATGAAGATGACCATGGGTCATTCCAAGAGCCGCCGCCTATTTCTAATCCACACAAGGAACTGCGTGCCGTCAGGATAGTTTTTATTTTTTTACTATTTATTTCTCGCAATTCTAATCCTAATTTCCCTTGCATGGTATCGCGACAGCAAAATATCAAGCCATCTTGTGTCGGTGCGCGTAGTGGAGTTCCGGGCAAATCAGTCGTTCCAATTAACTTTATCTCGTAGTTGTCGTTTTTGGCACTCATTTCCCATTTACCCCAAGGTTGAATATCCCAAGTTACATGGGAATTCCAAGGAACAAATTCATAGAATTTCCCTTGGTAATGTAAGCCAATCATGGCGACAGATTCCATCCACCACAAAACGCCACGTTTTCCACCACCTGCTGTTAATGCTAAGTCGGATTCGTTGTCAAAACTATTACAGTTCAGCCAAAACCATTTTTGAGGAAAAGCACCACCCCAATTTTTTTCGCCGTAGGCTGGAGCGTCAGTAAATTCATAGAGTTTACCATTCCAGTCTATTACACCACTGGCTAAGCCATGGGCCATCAAAATTTGCCAACCCGGTTCAAATATTTGTAAAAATGATAGCCATCCAGCAGTTGATTGTTGAATATTCCCTTGGTTACCCCAGCCATACACTGGTTTGATTTCGTACTCCCAGTAGCAGTAATTATTCGTGCTGCGATCGCGAATTAAACCCTGATTTAAGGTTGCTGTTGCTTGATATCCTTCTTTGATATGATTTTTAAATTCTTCGGGGGAAAGATAACAGGGTTTTGAAGAATTATTTTTTGAGGTAATATTTCTTGACCCCATAGTTCTGAAACCTGTATTGCTCGGGTAAAAATCTGTTTTTCCCCAGTGACCCAAAGCTAGTACATCAGGACTTCCCCAAAATTGATTCACATTAGGAAATGTTCGTACTAAATATTCATCATTGGGTCCAAGAATTTGTGCTCCACCACCACTGTGCTCTTGATCGCCAATGGGATCTTCTATGGAGTACATGAAAGCAAAAGTTTGCTTCTCTGTAGGTAAAGTAACGCGGTAATACCAACCTTCAAAGAATCGGCGAGCAGTACCGTCCCAATGATAACCACTATGAGGTGTTTGAGTTGACAATAAGGAAGCTGTGAAAGGAACTATCATAGAAAAAGATTAACAAGATTGATTATTATTATTTCCCCTATATGAAAAAGCACCTGGATATAAAAAGTGCTTACTATATCTTGGGATTGGAACCAGGTGCATCTTTCGCCCAGGTTAAGCAAGCTTACCGTCAGTTAGTAAAGATTTGGCATCCTGACTGTTTTTCTGACCTCGATAAAAAACAACAAGCAGAGCAAAAAATTAAAACTATTAATGAGGCTTACGAGTTACTCAAATCTTATCAAGCAGACTCATCCAATCGGCCCAAATTTTCTTCTCAGCAGCAAACAAATAAATCTCAAACAGATAAATCTAAACCTCAAACAGATACAACTCAATCGGGTAAAGAAGAAAAAAGTGAACCTCAAACAGAGAAAAAAACAACTAAAGTATATGTTTATCGTTCTAACGCCCAAACCTTTTATCAGTCAGGAGTAGATAAGGCTAATAGGGGCAGATACGAAGAGGCGATCGCAGATTTTACTAGAGCAATTCACCTCAACGCTCATTATGTTGAAGCATATAAATATCGTGCTTTTGTTTGTCATAAGTTGGGATACAAACATAGAGCTAATGCCGATTTAAATCAAGCTGCTAGGATCGAAGAAAATTTTCAATTTAATCGAACTAAAAGCTCTAGTTCAGATTTAAACTCGACCTGGAGGGAAGCAGTACGTTATCGAAAGAAATCATTTCTAGAAAGATTATGGGATAACTTCAAAGCATTTTGGAAAAAATTTTTTTTGGGAAAATTTTAAGTCTGGGAAATTGAGTAATTAATTTTAATTAATCAGTTCGACAGCGTCTCTGGGTGTCAGTGCTACACTCGATTCGCTGCTGACGTTTTCGAATAATAGTTTCTAAATTCGGTCTTCCAGTTAGAGCAAGTCGCCATTCAGCCCAAATACCATAAATGAGATTTGCGATTGCACCAATTATAGGTAATTTGGTAATTGCATAAACCCAACCCATTCCCAAAGCTTCATAAACGCGGCGAAAGACTTCCACATTTTTAATTACTGTACCGTCGGGTAATACTCCATGAATCCGTCCCATCGCAGCTTCAAAATCAACTCCACCATTTTCCTCTGGGTTGTAATCATCATCTGCAATATCTACAAATGCTACTAAATTTCTCCCAGCATCGCGTTTTTGTAAAAAGTTAACTTCACGGACGCACAGGGGACATTGACCATCGTAAAGTAGCTTAATTTCCCATGAAGGTGAAGACTGATTCAAGTTTTGGTCTGAGTCATAGATGACAGTATTTGGTGAAGACATATTTTTTCAGTCTGCTTAAACAGCACGCTTTTAAAAGTGAGGAAATATTCCTCACAATTAAATTGTCTCAAATTATTAAGGAAAATAAATAAAAATATCTAAATATATAGTTAAGTTACAAGTTTTTTGGGGTGAATTCTAGTTGTTTGTCCCATTAATTTTGAAATATTGAGATTGAGACTACATATTTCGAACTTCTCTTGGATAGATTTCGTGAAATATAAACAGAAGTTACCCAATTTACAAGTATTTAAACTGTTTTACAGCCTATTAATTTGAAAACTCACAATACAAGCAACCTACCAAAGGCTTGTAACTCATAGCTTATAGATTGCTCCCAAACATATCTATAATTATCCATGACAAATATCTATACATAAATTGTTACAAATTTTAGTATGATGAAATCATAAGCAAAATGAGTATTTATTCTTATTCACATGACAGCGGAACAATTTCCTTGGCTTACCGCGATTATCTTGTTACCACTCCTTGCAGCTCTCCTCATTCCCTTGCTGCCTGATAAGAATGGTAAATATGTACGTTGGTATGCCTTAGGCGTAGGTATAGCAGATTTTGTCTTAATGTGTGTTGCCTTTTGGCAAAATTACGATTCCAGTAGTGCGACTTTCCAACTAACAGAAAATTATGCTTGGGTTCCACAATTAGGAATAGACTGGGCAGTTTCGGTTGATGGTCTATCTGTTCCCTTGGTGCTTTTGGCAGGTTTTGTCACAACACTTTCCATGTTTTCAGCTTGGCAGGTTGACCGTAGACCCCGTTTATTTTACTTCTTAATGTTGGTGCTATATGCGGCACAGATTGGGGTCTTTGTAGCTCAAGACTTGTTGCTATTTTTCATCATGTGGGAAGTAGAACTAGTTCCTGTTTACTTACTGGTATGTATTTGGGGCGGTGCTAGACGTCGTTATGCAGCAACAAAGTTTATTCTCTACACTGCAGCAGCTTCCATATTTATTTTAGTCGCAGCGATCGCAATGGCATTTTATGGTGGCGGTGATGTGACCTTCGATATGGCTGCTCTGAAGATGAAGGATTTTCCACTGGCTTTAGAATTACTGCTGTATGCAGGTTTATTAATTGCTTTTGGCGTCAAACTAGCTATCTTCCCATTGCATACATGGTTACCGGATGCTCATGGCGAAGCTTCTACTCCAGTGTCAATGATTTTGGCGGGCGTACTCCTCAAAATGGGTGGATATGGATTAATTCGCCTTAACTTAGAGCTTCTTTCCGACGCACATATTTACTTTGCACCTGTTTTAGCAATTCTTGGTGTAGTTAACATTATCTACGGCGCGTTGAATTCTTTTGCTCAGACAAATATGAAGCGTCGTTTAGCATATTCCTCTGTTTCCCATATGGGTTTTGTTCTACTGGGTATTGCATCCTTCACTGACTTGGGAATCAATGGAGCAATGTTGCAGATGGTTTCCCATGGTTTGATTGCTGGAGTGCTATTCTTCTTAGCTGGTGTGACCTACGACCGCACCCATACAATGGCAATGAAAGAAATGGGCGGTCTAGCGTTAGCAATGCCAAGAGTATTCGCTTTATTTACTATAGGTGCAATGGGGTCTTTAGCCCTCCCTGGAATGAGTGGCTTTGTCGGTGAACTTTCTGTCTTTATCGGCTTGACAAGTAGTGATATCTATAGTTCAACATTCTGTACTGTAACTGTTTTTCTCGCAGCAGTAGGAATTATCCTGACACCGATTTATCTTCTCTCAATGCTCAGAGAAGTATTTTATGGTACAGGGAAAATGACCTGTGACATTACCAATGCCTTGCTCGAAAACAAGGAAGATGAAGGAGCAGTATGTTTCGGTACGGATTGTCTTTTACCTACTCAGTCTGTTTATCGCGATGCTAGTACCCGTGAAGTGTTTATTGCGACCTGCTTCTTGGCATTGATTATTGGTATTGGATTTTATCCTAAGTTTGTCATGCAGATGTATGACGTCAAAACAGTCGCTATAAATACTCAAGTTCGCGAATCTTATACCTTAGTTGCTGAAAGAAATCCTAATGTTTACGCAAAAGGATTTTTGACAGAGGAACTTGCTAAAGCTGAAATGTCTTCTGTTTTGGGGACTTTAGATTAACCCGTTTGCAATCCTAGTTTATTACTTGTACCTGCGTTATTCGCTGAATTTTAATTTACAACAGTGAAACCAGAAAAAAATAAACTTCAAAATATAAGCTTCAAAACAGAAACTTCAAAATAGAAACTTAGAAAAAATGTTCCAGACGCAGGTTAAAGACAAAGAGAGAAGAGAGTAGGAACACTAAGTTAACTTCGATGTTGAAAACTAAGCGGTTGCTTTTCGGGAGTGAAAGGCGATCGCTTTGCGCATGCACTTTGTGCTTATCGCTATTTTAATTCAATACGGTTCAGATAAGACTAAATCGGTTGGTAGAGACGTTGCATGCAACGTCTCTACATGCCCAAAATAATCATGGTTCAACCTTAACTGAACCGTATTGTATTTTAATTGATGTTTATTTAAATCTAGATTTTTCTCTAATTGCTAAACTGAATGCATCTCCCTTGGTTGTGAAATTCCTATTATGGCTCGTTGGTTCAATACTGCTGGTCCTTGTAAAGCTGATATCCACTACATGTTACCGCCAACGCTTCGGTTACCCAATTTAAAGCGTTTGATTGACCAACAAAGTTATTTTGTGATTTATGCACCCCGCCAAACTGGTAAAACTACTGCGATGTTGGCGCTAGCAAAACAACTAACAGAAAGCGGCAAATATTTTGCTATTATGGTTTCTGCAGAAGTTGGGGCACCTTTTAGTAATGACCCAGGTGAAGCTGAACTTGCTATTCTCAGTGCTTGGCGATTACGTACTCAGTTATATTTACCCGCAGATTTACACCTTCCTAATAATGTAGAACAAGGGAGTTCAGGACAGCGAATTCAAGCTACTTTACGAAACTGGTCACAAGCATCACCAAGACCTTTAGTGTTATTTATTGATGAAATCGACTCCTTACAAGATGAAGCCTTAATTTCAGTTTTGCGACAACTACGTGACGGTTACCCTATTCGTCCTGAAAATTTTCCACTTTCAATTGGGTTAGTTGGTTTACGAGATGTCAGAGATTACAAGGTCGCAAGTGGGGGTAGTAACAGATTAAATACTGCGAGTCCATTTAATATAAAAGTCCGCTCCCTAACCCTGAGGAATTTTACTGCTACAGAAGTTGGAGAGCTATACCAACAACACACTGATGATACCGGACAAGTTTTTACAGAGTCGGCAATCGAAACAGCCTTTGATTTGACTCAGGGACAGCCTTGGTTAGTAAATGCTTTGGCTAAAGAAGTAGTTGAAGAGATGGTAACAGATACGAATGTCGCCATTACATTGGAGCATATTCATAAAGCCAAGGAAATTTTAATTAAAAGACAAGATACTCATCTTGATTCCCTTGCAGAGAAATTACGAGAACCAAGGGTAAAAACAATTATTGAACCGATATTATCAGGACAAACATTGGGGGTAACCTCATCAGATGACCGACAATATTTGCTGGATTTGGGTTTGTTAAGAAGAGATCCTGCGGGAGGATTGATAATTGCAAATCCGATTTACAGAGAAGTTATTCCTCGCGTGTTAGTACAAGGAACTCAAGATACTTTACCTCACATCAGTCCTAGTTGGTTAACTCCATCTGGAGAATTGGATACAGATGCTTTACTAAAGGCGTTTATAGCATTTTGGCGACAGCATGGCGAACCGTTGCTTGGTAGTGCTGCTTAGCATGAGATTGCCCCACATTTAGTATTAATGGCATTTTTGCATCGCGTTGTGAATGGGGATGGAACCTTAGAACGGGAATATGCAATTGGGTGTGATCGCATGGATTTATGCTTGAAATATGGGAAGGTTACTTTAGGAATCGAACTAAAAACTTGGCGAGATAAAAAAGGAGATCCGTTGGAGTCGGGTCTGGAACAGTTAGATTCTTATTTGGCGCGGTTAGGAGTAAATTTTGGTTGGTTGGTGATTTTTGATTTGCGTGGGAAGGCTTTACCCATAGAGGAGCGTTTGAGTACTGAAGTTGCAATTAGTGAAAATGGGTGTTCTATTACCGTTGTTAGGGCGTGAAGTATAAATTAAACAGGACTTACGCAACGTTAGCATCGCGTGTCCGCAGGACATAGATTTGTCATTGCGACCGAAACGCAGTGTAGGGAAGCAATCTCATAGATTTTGGCGATTACGTCGCTGTCGCTCGTAATGACGTAGTTACGTTCATTTTGCGTAAGTCCT
>JGI1201J43222_100262_pt1 | contig 14950 bp, 11 predicted proteins | sample MastesBC008_FD_43222 | JGI IMG/M metagenome (IMG submission 43222) | reverse complement strand
TCCTGTTGCACCGATGCGATTATTACCTTACTTACGTGAATGGTGCGATCGCTCAATTGTTTTGGCTGCGCCACAATCATTTTTTAGTGTCAGTAATTTTTATGTGCATTTTCCTCAAGTGGAAACTGATGTAGTTCGAAGATATCTACAGCAACAAGATTAGTTTTAAGAAGTAATAAGTAATAAGTAATAAGTAATAAGTAATAAGTAATAAGTGATGTAACTGTTAACTGGTAACTGTTAGCGCCTAGCGGTTAGCGGCTCACTTAAGCGCGCCCTGCGTGACGTTAGTCAGAGGCTTTGCCGACGCCGCAGGCTCCAGCGTACCTTAGGTATTGCGTGCGCGGTCTAGCGTAAGCGTACTGTAAGTATTGCGCATTAACTGTAGCCCGTAAGGGCGTGCCGTTAGCCATAAACTGATAACTGAATTTTCTTTACTTTTACTTTCTAAGTGTAAATAACTGTAAATGTAACGATAATATTTACGTAAATATTCTACAGTCAAAAATGTTTCTAAAAAAGGTGATTATCTCGATATTTTTCTTTTAAAGAACGGATATTAGGGATGTTGCCCCTACTCTCATTTCAGTAAAATGTGAATATAATCTCACTAAAAATATTTATTCGTAACTAACTATATGTTTCCTAACGAACAAAAAACTCAATCGAACCCTTTGAGCCCGAAGTTTGAAGGCTTTTTTCTCGAAATGGTTATGCCCCGATTAGAGGGTAGATGTAGCGAACTGGTAAAAAATATACTTGGTGATGATTGGAATGTTAAACCAATTGGCGACAATCTGACTGAATTTGAAATTACCCTTAATGATGATGCTTTATCAGTAAAAGAAGCTTGGGATAAAACTTATGAATTGCGATCGCAACCTGGTGTCATTGATGTAGAACCATTGTTTGCTGTTCCACTTCCCGAACTTACTAGCTGGGATGTATCAATACCTGACTTGGGAGATTTTTTCGATAATCAAATTGAACGAGAAAGTGAAGATGTAAATTGGTGTCTTAAGCAACTTCGAGTATTTGAAGTCTGGAAGAAGTATTTCCCCGATCCCAATAAACTACCCGGACATGGAATAGTTGTAGCTCATCCCGATACAGGTTACACCAATCATCCAGAAATTATTGATAATTTACTTCTGGAAAAAAGTTACGATTTTATTGAGAAGGATAACAACGCCACAGATGAACTGGAAAGACCATTCGGTCAGCTAATCAATAATCCCGGTCACGGTACATCGACTGCAAGTGTGATCGTTAGCAATCAAGGTAAAGAAGCTAATTATTCCAATCAAAAATATGTTACTGGTGTCGCGCCTGGTGCAAAGGTACTTCCCTTAAGAGTTTCCTATTCTGTGGTACTTTTGAGTGTCCGCAATCTGGCACAGTCAATTGAATATGCGGCAGATAATGGCGCTCACGTAGTTACAATTAGCATGGGAACTGCTTTTCATAATCAACGTTTGCGAAGTGCGATTATTTATGCTCAAAAACGGGGTATGATTATTGTTGCCGCATCTGGTACGTTAATTCCCTACGTGGTATTTCCCGCCGCATATGATGAAGTAATTGCTGTTACTGGTAGCGATATTCGGCGTGAAGTTTGGTGGGGTGCATCGCGAGGAAAGCAGGTTGACGTTACTGCTCCGGGTCATTTAGTTTGGTACGCAAAAAGTGATAGAAAAGATAAGGGGGTCGAACACAGGATAGAGCAAGGTTCGGGTACTTCATTTTCTGCGCCGTTTGTTGCAGGTGTAGCAGCGTTATGGCTTTCCTATCATGGACGAGACAAATTAGTTGAACGCTATGGTGCGGAAAAAATTCCTTTTATTTTCAACGAACTTTTACGGGATACCTGTGACAAATTCCCCACTTGGAAGCCCAATCGATTTGGATCGGGTATTGTGAATGCAGAAAAGCTACTCGCTGCACCTTTACCAGATAATGTTAATGGATCGGTTGTTTCTCCTGCTTTAGCGTTACAGCAGCACAGTTCCTTGGACAGTGGTAGGTTAGATGCTTTCATGCACCTATTTGAGTCCCAACTATCAGATACTCAACCTGGAGAATTTGCATCCCCTGATGCATTTTTAAATAGTAATCTGGCAGAATTACTACAAACGTTCTCATCAGAATTACCGAATAAATTAAAAGAAGTAGGACAAGAATTAGCTTTTGATTTTGCAGTTAATCCAGATTTGTACAAACAATTTACTGAATTATTACATAGCAATAAGCCATCACCAACTGGTCAATCAGAAGGTAGGAAAAAAGGGGAACCCGACAACAAAAAACCTATACGTGAAACCTTGAAGAAGAAAGGAATTTCCGATATTTTGTTTAATAAACTTTTTAATTGGGGCTAGATTGGCGGTTTTGAGAAATATAGGAATTTAGGATTGGGAAGCGTCTCTGAAAAAGTTAACTTTGTGAGACGCATCTCTAATTAAATCGGACATTATGTATTCTTTAAGTTACAAATCTGTTATTGTTCTTTAATCACTCTGGTGAAGTAAAAATATCAGACAATTTTTTGACTAAATATGGAGATAAGCTTAAGCACCTGTACCAACAGCAAATAAATCCGACTCTTCAGAATTAGATTCAGCAAGCTTGACGGATGCTTCAGTTAATGAAATATTCCCAGTTACATCACTAAGAAACTTGTTGTTTATCAAATCAGAGAAAGTGCTAATATCAGTAAAACAATTCTCAACAACTTGGTTCGCACAACTAAGCTTTTCCTCAGTGCTATTCCCAGTAATTTGATAGCTGAAACTACCACTAAAAATCACAATAGGAATACTTTTATTCTTCTGATTTAAAGCCGCTTCAGTAATATTCAAAGCCAAAGGAGCCCGTTGCAATTTGTACATCAAATTCAAAGAAGCTCGCATTGCTACTTCCCCTTCATCTTGCCAATCGCCAGGAGATAGAAGCTTGTCAGTAATAAATCTGCGTCCAGCATCTTCTTGTGCAAAAGCCACAAAACCCCTAGGATTGATTCCAATTCCCTGAAAATCTAAGCCAGGCAATACTTGGGTATATTTACGTGTAATTTCGGGTATTATAACCATGTCATCTGTTTTTTTGGTGATACCCTCTGCAAAAATTACCCGATGAGGTTCAGCGATGATATTCACACCATTTTTAAAGCTAAATCTTGCCTCGTTATTATTTACAACAGGTTTCTTTGCAAACTCCCATTCCCCCGGAATAATTCCACTGTATTTAAGAAAATCTGGACTTAAGATAGAAGGTTTAAGATTTTTAGCAGCAACTACAATAACCAACTCTTGAACGGTTAATGGTTGATTCATCGGCTTTCCTTGTAAAGTCATGTAACAGTTTCTCTTTAGTCTTCCTACTGAAAGTGATTTAATATACCAGAAATTCCTTGTTTAGTATGGCAACTAAAGATGAAAATGCCAAGTATGTTAAATGATGCTGATGATATGGATTGTAGGTAATACCAATTTTCTGGTTCTACGCAAAAATACATCACTACAAAAGTTGATAATTTTTCTGAGACGAGATTTTTGCAGCAGATTTAGGGCATACTACTTTGAGTTGCTTGAATAAGAAATAGATAGTTTGATAAATTTCTTATTGAAGCTGTGCAGAATTTGTAATTATAACAATACTCTCATTCAGAATAAAAATAAAGTAAAGACGTACCACCAATTTATAACATTAATTGCCAAAGGTACGCCTTTTAAACTATTTATTTTTTACAATAATTCTCAAATTGACTAGCTAATTGTATTGTCTTACTTTTTCATAATCACCAATTGCATAGCAAGCGACTTTTAAACTTGCAAGAGCTTGTTCTTCAGTGCGGGAATCTTTAATATTTCGAGCTAAGTTTAAACGTTGTTCGTAGTAATCAATTGCTTTTTGATAATCACCTAAAGCTTCATGAGCTACACCCAATTTGCCCAAAGATTCTTCTTGTGCTCTTTTATCATCAATTTCTCGAGCAATTTCTAAACTTTGTTTGTAATAAGTAACAGCTGTTATATTTTCTCCTAAAGCATAATAAGCGTTACCAAGATTTTTTAAAACTTGCTCTTCACCCCATTTATCTTTGAGTTGACGTGCAAACTCTAAACTTTGTTCTTGACATTCAATTGCTTGTGGTAAATTATTTAATGCTTTATATACTAATCCTAAATTATTAAATGCAGCAACTATAGAGCGACAATCTTTTAATTCCCGACATATGTGCAAACATTGCTGCAAATTATCAACAGCTTCCTCATATCTACCTAAGTGGCGCTGGGCGTTACCTAAGTAAGAAAATGCTTGTATTTTCATCTGCAGATTCTTAGAATCTTTGATCACCGACAAACATTCTTGGGAATAGACGACTGCACTTTTATAATCTTGTAAATTGTAAGCCGCAAGCGCTAAACAAGAGAGTGCTTGTCCCTGTTGTTGTAATTTCCCAAATGCTTGAAATAATGCTAGTGCTTGCTGCAGAGACTCAATCGCTCTGACAAACTCACCAACTTGTTGATGTTGAATACCATGCTGTAAGAACCTAGTTGCTCGTGATGAATAATCCTCAGCTTCTTTTTTGCTTATGGGCTTTTCTATATAAAAATCTTCATATGATTTTTCATCGGAATTTTCATAAAAATTGTGGGTTATTGTGTCATGTTTCCCGAGTACGAAGTCGTTTTCTGATATTTGTACGGAAACAGTATTTTTACAGGTAGAATCACATCCGCCTTCGCTCATGAAGCAATACCTATTTTATGTGGCTTTGAGTCCAGTGTTCCCAATGTTACTTTTCTATTTCCACCTTAAAGATATACTTTATAACAACTTCATAAGAAATATATTTCTATTTACCTTATATATTCCCATGCATTTGATTGGTTTTTCTTTAATAAGCGATATTTACAAGAAATTAACACTAGATAAGATATAAAATATCAAGAATATTATTTCAATAACTTTTAATAGCATAAGCCATGATTCCAGTTAAATCAGAATCATTAACTTCTATGGAAATTAGAAATACTTCAGTACAGAGAAATCTTCAAATTTATCAGTCAGTTCGAAGATTGGGCTGGCTAGTAGGGGGAATTATTTTGAATCATTTTACATTACTTGGTTTAGTTGTCCTAGGACAAGAAAGTACTGATTTACTTATTAATCAGCAAAAAGAAGCATGTAATACATTCAAGACAGAGAAATCAAAAGATAAACATTTAGATATTGCTTCTACTGGTCTAATACCTGGTACGCAGACCATATCAAATGAATTACAAAAAGTGCAAGTTCAACTAGTAACTGCAAGAAATCGCTTTAAAGAGAAGCATCCAGTTATAGTCAATTTAAAAAGGAGAGAAACAGCACTTGAGAAATTATTATTGGAGCGTGTAAAAAATACCTGCCAAACTTTAAAGTAAATATACAAATTTTATCTGATCTTATTTGTACTTTTTACTTTTGTAGCACTACCTAATAAGGTTAGGACATCGCTAAATCCGGCAAAGCTATGATGTGTAAACTTTTTATCGTCGGACCCCTTAAGTAATGTTAGTCATAAGCACGGTCTTTTCTTACTTCGTATTTGCGCGCAGCGCTACATCATTACACTACATCATTCCAATAGCCAACCAAATAATTCCCCAAGAGTTAATTGAAAAGTTTTAGCAAAATCAGGTACGGGTAAAATATCTGTTGCGAGTTCAAAAAATGCAGGTTGCTGTTTAGGAAAATAAACCAATACAGACTGTTCGCTGGGATCTATGAGCCATCCCAATTGGGTACCATTATCTAAAAAACAATAAAGAATATTTTTGGTGACTTTAGTTTGACTTTGCTCTGGAGATAAAATTTCAATTGTCCAGTCCGGTGCAATCTTAAAAGAATCAGCTACTTCACTATTGCTATCACGGGGTATTCTCTCCCATGTAAATACACTTATATCAGGTACGGTGGAACGTTCGCCAAAGGTACATCTGAGTTCAGAGAACGCACGAGCAGTTTTTTGAGGTTTGAGTGCAAAATTAATGGTAGTGGATAGTTCAGTCTGAATCGTACTATGTTTTCCTTTCGGCATTGGTTTCTGAATAATTTTTCCGCCTATGTATTCACTGGAGGGCTTAGTTTCTGGTAATGTTAAAAACTCTTCTAGAGTGATGGATTTAGATGAAGTTGTAACCATAATGTGGTTTTCCGTTCAATCCTATGGTTGTCTTGATTGCATTTTACCTTGATCGCCCCAAGGGACAAATTTAATGTTATGACCCGTTATGGGTACTTAGCATATTTGATACTACTACTATCAGGATGCCGATGGATTTAAGCGATGAATTTAACTTCGGCTTGTCACAATATCGTTCGCCGCAGCCCATTGTCCGATGTCTTGTTTTTGAATTGCAGCAGCCATTAAATCCGGGAATTTATCGGGACTACAAGCAAAAGCCGGAATATTCATTTGGGAAAATTCTGATGTAACTCTGCGATCGTACATAGGTGCACCTTCATCGTTTAACGCAAGTAGAGTAATTACTTGCACTCCAGAATTCACCAATGCAGCAACCCGTTTTAGCATTTCTTGACGATTACCACCTTCATATAGATCGCTAATCAGCACCAAAATTGTATCTTGGGGTTTTTGTACAAATCCTTGACAATAAGCCAAAGCACGGTTTATGTCTGTACCTCCTCCCAACTGAGTGCCGAATAGTAAATCTACAGGATCTTGAGCCTCATCTGTTAAATCTACAACAGCCGTATCAAACACAACGATCCGCGTTTGAATTGCAGGTAGTGAAGCCAAAACCGCTCCAAAAATACCCGCATAAACTACAGAAGTTGCCATCGAACCACTTTGATCGACACATAAAATAATATTGCGTAAGGAACTACGTTTGCGTCCATAACCAATGCGAATTTCTGGAATAATTGTTCGATATTCCGACTGATAATGTTTGAGATTGGCGCGGATAGTGCGGTTCCAGTCAATTTCGTTATGACGAGGTCGACGGTTACGGATAGCGCGATTAAGACTTCCCATGACAGCTTGATGGGTTGGGTGTGTTAATTTACGTTGCAGTTCTTCCACAACCCCACGAACCACCTGACGGGCGGTATCCTTAGTTTTGCTTGGCATTACGCCGCTTAAAGACAGCAAATTTGCAACCAAATGTACATTCGGTTCCACAGCTTCAAGCATTTCTGGCTGTAGTAACATTTGTCGCAAGTTAAGGCGTTCAAGTGCGTCTTTTTGCATCACCTTAACAACTGATGAAGGAAAATATGTACGGATATCACCCAACCAACGAGCTACTTTAGGTGAAGAACTCCCCAACCCGGCAGAGCGTTCTGAGTCATATAATGCATTTAGGGAGTTATCGATGGTAACATCAGCACCACTCAATTTACAGGCAGTACCGTCTTGTGCGCTGCCGAGAATGAGTCTCCAGCGTCGTAGACGTTCATCTTGGGGGTTTTGGGACATATTGTTTAAGTTTAAGTTCAATTCAAATTTAAGTTCAATTCAAATTTAAGCTCAATCCAAATTTAAGCTCAATCCAAAGTAAGTTCAATCCAATAAGTTAAAAATCAATTCAAAACAAATATTAATTATTCAAAATTATTTTTTGCAAAAATTTTCTCTCGACTTTCGTGAGACCAGGCTATAAAAACAAAACTGAACTAAAAATAACTAAAAATTTACAGTATCAAAGTATTACCATGTCTATTTAGATACTGACCATATGTCTTAAAATCAGTATTCTTGTAAAAGTTATCAGTTAACAGTTAACAGTTACTAGTTAATAGCTAACACTGCGCCTTCACAGGCTACAATTACCAATTACTAATTACAAGTTACCATTTACCATTTACAAATTATTGCAATGAGAACCAAGCAACCGATTAAGATGAAAGTCATATGCATTCCCCATAGCTGTTCATTCTGATCTAATGCCTGTATCGCGCCTAGTTACGCTGATTATCGGTCTGATTGTTATTTTGGCACTCAGCCTGTGGCTGATTGATTCTTTGTCGCGACTGTATTGGCAGTTGTCATATTCTTCTCCTTTTTTGGGCAATCTGTTGTTATTATTGCTGATTGTTTTACTTGGAGTGATTATTGCAGCTTTTGTTTACTATATTTGGATAATTAAAGTAGGAGAACAGCGCACTCGAGGACGTTCCGGGAGGAAAACCCCCCAGTTAAAAATACCAGAAGCCAGAACAGAAGTTGCTTCTTCAACCCTCAAAGCTGTGAAACAGCAAGTCGAACAAATTCAAGATGAAGTGACCCGCCAAGCTTTACTCACTAAATCTCGAGAAATTGAAGTTAGCTTAACCCGTGGTGAGATTCAGGTAGTTGTATTTGGTACGGGGAGTGCAGGTAAAACCTCCTTAGTTAATGCCATCATTGGGCGTATGGTTGGGAAAGTCGATTCACCAATGGGAACAACCCAAGTAGGAGAAACCTACTGTTTGCGCCTCAAAGGTTTAGAACGGAAAATATTAATTACCGATACACCTGGAATTTTAGAAGCAGGAGTTGCAGGAACTGAAAGAGAAGAATTAGCCCGTTCTTTGGCAACTGAAGCAGATTTACTATTGTTTGTGGTAGATAACGATTTGCGACTTTCTGAGTATGAACCATTACAAGCATTAGCGGAAATTGGTAAGCGTTCGATCGTTGTACTTAATAAAATAGATTTATATACAGAAGAAGATAAAGAAAGAATTTTAGCAAGATTGCGACAACGGGTAGGAGGATTTATTGCAGCTAATGATGTTGTCGCTATAACTGCAAATCCCCAAGCTGTAGAGTTGGAAAGTGGGGATATATTCCAACCTGACTTCGACATTTTGCCGTTAATGCGCAGAATGGCAGCTATTTTACGTTCCGAAGGTGAAGACTTAGTTGCAGATAATATTTTGCTGCAATCTATGCGCTTGGGAGAAGAAGCACGCAAACTAATTGATGCCCAGCGTCGCCGTCAAGCTGATAAAATTGTAGAGCGTTTTCAGTGGATCAGCGCTGGTGTAGTTTCAGTAACACCTTTACCTGTTGTTGATTTACTTGCAACTGCTGCAGTTAATGCACAAATGGTAGTAGAAATTGGCAGAATCTATGGTTGCGAATTAAATATGGAGCGCGGACGGGAGTTGGCGCTTTCTTTGGCAAAAACTCTTACAAGTTTGGGGATTGTTAAAGGTGCCGTACAATTAGTTTCTACGGCGTTACAGCTAAATATTGGTACCTTAATTATCGGTAAAGCAATCCAAGGCGTAACCGCGGCTTACCTCACACGGATTGCTGGAAAAAGTTTTGTGGAATATTTCCGTCACGATCAAGATTGGGGTGATGGAGGAATGACAGAAGTGGTACAAAAACAATTTCAACTCAACCGCCGAGATGAGTTTGTTAAGGCTTTTATCCAAGAAGCGATCGCGCGGGTTGTAAAACCCCTAACTAATAAATCGGAACCGATAGAAGAAGAGTTAGAGCAAGGTGATACTAAATCCGGGTGAATTACCCTTTTTTGAAATGAGATGGGGAGTGTGGGAAGAATGGGAAGTGTGGGAAGAGTGGGGAATGTGGGTAGGTATATTTTTAGTTGCAATCTTAGTTAAATTATCTTTATCTCTACTTGAATACTATTTTTTATCAATGATTTTATCGTAGCTAAAATTACAAAATTTGAGATTTATGTTTGCCACTTGCATTATTATGCATACCTAAAAATAAATGCTTGGCATCATGACTTTTGTAACATAATAAACAATTTTGTCTGAATATATTTATCTGTAATATTGACAGATAAAATTTCTACCTAAATTTATTTCTTAGTACACCAACTAATACTTAGAGTTTTCCTTACTCTGTATCTAAAATTTGTATTTATACTACATGCTCATATCCTCACACCTTTTTTTACAAAAACTAAATTCATAGATTTCACAGGTCAACTATCATGCTGTGTGAAACTTTTAATTCAGCCTTAAATCATCATAATGTTAGTATTTTTAATTACAAAATGATGACTTTAAGAAATACTATTAAAGCTATTTGCTTGATAAAAAGCGTGTATTTTTTATTATTAAATGGACTTTATAATTTGTAAGCATGAAATATTAACTTTAAGATAGTTGACTATGCTCTCTTGGTGATAATATTTTCATTGTTGATATTTTTTAGAATTAAAATACTTAAAACTTGCATGTGAATCAATAAAAACAATCGAGTTTAAAGCAACACAAAAATAAAATTACATAAACCCAATTAATTTGTATTCTCGAATACTATTTATTGGGAATCCAAATTCCTTAAATATAAACCAATTGATCAATAAACCGCAGTAGCTATTCAAATATAGCGAGCCAGTACAAAACATATGTGTATCATTTTCTACTTCATTTCCGGAAAGTCTTAAAAATTACAGAACTAATAGATTAGGAGTGAATAAACAGCCAACTCATGACTCTCCCCACGATCGGTAAAGTATTAAAAGCGCGTTATCAAATTGTCCAAAGCTTAGGTGCGGGGGTTTTTGGTCAAACATACATAGCTGTAGATGTAGACCACCCCAGAAACCCTAAATGCGTAGTTAAACAATTAAAAGTCAGTAGTTCTCTACCTAGTTATATAGAAACATTGAGGTTACGCTTTCTTACCGAAACCGAAACTTTAATTCAACTGGGACATCACAGCCAAATACCAGAACTTATAGCCTGTTTTGAGGAAGATGAGCGATTTTATCTAGTACAAGAATTTATTGAAGGACACTCACTAAGTGCAGAATTACCAGTTCAAAGAGATTTAAACTATCTTTGGAGCGAAGGTGAGGTAATTTCTTTTTTAGAAGATGTTTTAAATATTCTAGAATTTATTCATGCCAGAGGTGTAATTCATTGCGATCTCAAACCAGAAAATTTAATCAGGCGCATTTCTGATAATAAGTTAGTCCTGATTGATTTTGGTTCTATACAACCAATTGATTTTGGTATTGATGCAGAACTTCCGATTTACAGAATTCCCGTAACTTCTTTAGGATATATTCCACCCGAGCAGTTTATTGGTCAAACAAAACCCAATAGTGATATTTATGCTTTGGGTATGATTGCAATTCAAGCTTTGACTGGTTTGACTCCATTGCAATTAAAAATAGATCCCGAATCCAACGAAATTATCTGGCGTTCTAAAGAGACTGTAGTTAGCGATTATCTTGCTGCAATTATCAGTCAAATGATATGTTACGACCACAATCAACGCTTTCAGTCAGCCCCGGAAGTTTTACAAGTACTCCAACAAATTCCAGCAGAAGCTAGAAAACCAACAGTTATTCAACCCAACTATAGTGCGTTCTATGAAGATCTGATAGAAAACGAGCGAGAGTCTTCATCTTCAAAGCCTTCCATTCTTACAGGAATTAAATTTGGCTTAGCGGCTAATTCTCTGGTTATGGGTTTGGGGGTATATTCCCTGGTACAAAACTCTCCAGGATATGTAGGGAAAGAGGCTGTATACAAAGCAACAGAAGAATTTCAATCAGGCGATCTAGACCGAGCGGTCGCCTTGATGAGGTCGATCCCCAATAGTAGTAAAGTCTATTCTGAAGCTCAAAATACTATTGATGAATGGGAAAATGAATGGAAAATAGCAGCAAAGCAATATCAAGCAGCCGAAACGGCTTTGAATCAGAAGAAATGGTCGGAAGCGATCCAAGCTGCAAATTTAATTCCTGATATTCTATATTGGCAATCTAAATCAGATAAGTTAGTTGAACAAGCTAAAGCCAAGATAGAAACTCAAACTCAGAATTTATTAAATAAAGCTTACAAACAAGCTGAGTCAAAAAATTTTGGTACTGCTTTAGAATACTTGAGTCAAATTCCAGCTGAAAACTCTACTGGAAGTCTGGTACAACAAAAACTAGCAGAATATAAACAAAAGCGAGATATTCGTTCTGTTCACCTATTGCAACAAGCTTATAACCAAGCAGAGAAAAAGAGATTTGATATTGCTTTAAAATTCCTCCGTCAGGTTCCGAAAAATTCTTCAGCATATCCTACTGCTCAAGTAAAACTTATGGAATATGAGGAAAAACAAGGTTCGCAAACAACAAAAGATAATTCAGTTTCGAGCAAAGTTTCGAGCAAATTTTCTAGTAAAATCGAATCTTTACAACCTGAAGAATCTGTACCACAAAAATCAACCACACAGTTTAATCATTTTCAACCAGGTGATTTTTTGCAAGAAATCAATATTTAAGGAGGGATCCCAGTTTTACAAAATTGGGATGCTTACTTTCTATGAACGGTAATAGCTAACTTGTAATTTATAATTGGTAACTGTAATTTGTAATTGGTCGCTAGTCGTTGGTCGTTCGTTACAAGAACTTCGGTTGAAGCCGATAATTTTTGCAGATGTAAAACAAATGGCAGATGACAAATGACCAACACATAGTGACAAATTACCAATGACCTATCAATCTAAATCAGAATTTTCTAAACCCGAAATTTCACAAAATCGCAAACGCTTACCTAATCAGCGCTGGTACATATACCCGCAGAATTTAGAATTAGCAAACAAGCTGGCTGAATCCACGAATTTATCGCCCATCATTAATCAACTACTAATTAATCGTGGAATTGAAACAGTAGAACATGCACAGGTCTTTTTAAGTCCAGAATCATTAAAATTACCTTCCCCGTTGGAAGAATTTCCCGATCTTGCTATTAGTCTGGAGTTATTACAACACAGTATTGCTACAAAAGAAAAAATTGCTATTTGCGGTGACTATGACGCCGATGGAATGACATCTACTGCTTTGTTATTAAGAAGTTTGCGTTGGTTGGGTGCTCAAGTAGATTATGCGATCCCCAGTCGCATGCATGAAGGTTATGGGATTAACAAACGTATCATTGAAGATTTCCATAATGAAGGTGTTGGGCTGGTTCTAACGGTAGATAACGGTATATCTGCATTTGAACCGATCGCCAGAGCGAGAGAACTGGGTTTAAAAGTAATTGTCACCGACCACCATGATATTCCCCAAGAGTTACCCCCAGCTAATGCTATTCTCAATCCCAAATTAATTTCACCGGCTTCTCCTTACTATGGAGTTGCTGGGGTAGGTGTAGCATATATTTTGGCGGTGTGTCTGGCTCAACAAATGGGGTCGGTGCAAGATATAAACAAGCCGATGCTGGAATTATTTACTTTGGGAACCATTGCAGATTTGGCTCCTTTGATTGGGGTGAATCGTCGCTGGCTTAAACGTGGTTTACAATTATTACCCAAATCAAGTTTACCTGGCGTCCAAGCTCTAATTCAAATGTCTGGGGTGCAAGCAAGGGGTATGGAATCACAAAATAATTCTCCATCGCTAACTCCAAATGCAAATATAAATTCAGATTCACGATCGCACATAAATTCAAACTCAAATATAAATTCAAGCTCAAATATAAATTCAAATACGACTAATAATTTAAATCGAAATCCTAATAATAAATCTTTAAAAACTTTAAAACCAGAAGATATTGGTTTTCGCTTGGGACCGCGAATTAATGCGATCGGTCGAATTGGTGACCCCCAAATAATTATTGAATTACTCACCACTGATGATATGGGAATAGCCCTCGAACGTGCAATGCAATGTGAGGGTATTAACCGTCAACGTCAGGAAATGTGTGAGGAAATTGAGCATGCTGCGATCGCAGTTGTAGAAACAGAATATCTTTTATCTCTCAAAGATGACCGGGTACTGGTAATCGTACAACCAAATTGGCATCATGGTGTGATTGGTATTGTTGCTTCTCGGTTATTAGAACGTTATGGCGTTCCGGTGTTTATCGGTACCTACGAAGATAATGAAACTATTCGCGGTTCTGCGCGGGGAATTCCCGAATTCCATGTATTTGAAGCCTTAGAATTTTGCGACGACCTGTTAGGTAAATATGGTGGACATAAAGCTGCGGGGGGATTTTCCTTACCTGCAAAAAACTTAGATGCTTTCCGTCAACGCTTGAGTGAATTTGCTAATCAGTGTTTAGAAGTTCACCATCTTAAATCTCTTCTCAAAATTGATGCTCAAATAAACTTCGATCGAATCAATCATGAGCTTTATGAGGAATTAAATACTTTAGAACCCTGTGGGATAGAAAATCCCGATCCGATATTTTGGACCCCTGACGTCCAGGTTATGGACCAAAAAACAGTTGGTAAAGGTCATATTAAATTAACATTGTGCCAAACTATTGGCGATCGAAATCATAAAATTAAGGCGATCGCATGGCGCTGGCGCGATTATTTCCCTTTACCCAAACGAGTAGATATCGCTTATAAACTTCGAGAAAATCATTTTAATGGTAATACCACTATCGAATTGGAAATATTAGGAGTTAGACTTCCAGACCGTTCTAATTTATTTCCCAAAGTAATAAAAAAACCAATTAAAAGTTCTTTTGAGTACAATCAGCGTCACTACATCTGTGCGATTTATCCCAATCAGTTTTCAGGCGAATTAAGAATTAAAAATCCAGAAGGTATTGTTTTAGCTGTCGAGTTGGGAAAAAATACCGGTTTACTAGGAGCAAATCGCCAAGAAGCACAAACTGTTGATATATCCGAACAACGCTATCAAGTAATTATTCAAGTCGCTTGGAATGCTTTATCGAGACTTTTAGAGGATATTTAAAAATTCATACTATATAGCAATCTTAAGGAATGTAGATTTAAGGAATATGGATTAAATAAAGTACAAAAGTAGGGTGCTGTTAGCATTGCGTAACGCACCATTCCAAATTTCAGAATCATATCATGTCCGCTTAATTACTTATGAAAAAATATGCTTGTAGTAGCGCTTTAGCCCCATAGTAAAGATATTGGCGTATTAGCGCTCAAGCGCTACTACGAACCTTATCGCAAGTGTTTTACCGGACATGATAT
>JGI1201J43222_100260_pt1 | contig 15073 bp, 12 predicted proteins | sample MastesBC008_FD_43222 | JGI IMG/M metagenome (IMG submission 43222) | reverse complement strand
GGCTTTGAAGTTAATCCCTTATTATGACTGACTTCGAGGCTTTTTCCTGCTTGTTTTTTTGTCTAAGTCCCGCTAAGACAAAAATAAATGAATAAAAATCCCCAAAGTCATCCTAAGTTTGAAATGCTAATACGCAAATGCAGGAGAGCACAACCGTATGTAGATATCGCGTTTATCATCCGTAAAACTTCTTCGACCATGCATGACACTGCTATTATCTATCATTAAGATATCACCTTTGTGCCAATTAATTTCTATCGTAATTCTTTCAGCTATTTCATTTAGTTCAGACATAATTTGATTGTCAATCTCTGAACCATCATCAAAAGATATGCTCTCTGGAGCAATAACCTTTCCTGGGAGTAAGCTATTAATGAAAACCATGTCTTCCCCATTTTTACTTGGATGTATTGCTGAGGAAATATAATAGAGATCAATTGACTCATCTCCATTGACTCGTAGTTGAGTATCGTTGCTTTTACATATCTGTTCTAATACACTTAAATCCTCAGTTTTATATCGCTTTATCCACACATCTTTGTCCAGATGACCGTGAAATCTCAACTTTTTCCGACTGAATAACTCTTTTAACGAATTACTAAGTTCATTAAAAAAACGTTTTCCATCACAGACAATTGTTGCACCGTCTTCCGATGCGGGATGAGCGCAGAAAAACCAAAGCATTTTGGGGAGATTTTTCTGATAGTACATTTCCCCATGTAACTTAATTTCATCTTTGAAATCATTGACACTTAAAACAGTCGAATTATTATTAATAACTCTACGTTTGAATACTCCTCCTGTATAATCCATGAAGTTAGTACTCAATTCATCGGTAAATTTTGTAAAAGTCTCTACATCAGCTTCAAAGCCTCTGAATAACAATAAGCGATGAGATCTGAACAGGTTAATAATTGATTCTTTATCCAGATCGACAATACTAATATTTTCATTTTCAGTATTGATAATTTTTTGACCAAATGTTTCTGAAAATGACTCTGCATGGAGTTGTGCGCTTACTTCATGCATACCCTTTGAGCTTGTCGCTGTCATAATTTATTCTCAACTTATTTTTATTCTTAGCAGTACTAACCAAAAAATGAGTTACGAGCCCCGTACATATCAATAAAACAAGAACAATGCTAATTAAGCACCTCTGGTTCTTGAGACACAATCATGTCATATAAGGATTGAAAGCTAAACCATCCGATGAAATGAGAGCCAACTTGGCTATGAGTCAAACGAGCTGTTTCTGCATCGATAACTATTGGTTTTCCTGCTGCTTCAGCCATCAGTTGACTATGACAGGAACGATCCATTGTTATAAACCACCATGCAGCTTCGTCTACTGAATGACCAACAGTTAGTAAACCGTGATTGCGTAGTATTATTGCTTTTTTTTCTCCAAGGGTATTACCAATACGTTCACCTTCCTCCGTTTTTAAGACCACTCCAGTGTAATCATCAAACAAAGCATGGTCTTCATAAAAAGCACAAGCATCTTGGGTTAAAGGGTCAAGCAAACGCCCAAGGGTTGACCAAGTTTTCCCATGCAGCGAATGAGCATGAGCAGCCGCATTAACATCTGGTCGAGCTTGGTGGATTTGGGAATGAATCGCGAAAGCTGCTGTATTTACAGGTTTGTTTCCTTTTACGACCTCACCCTTATGATTGACAAGTAGTAGATCTGACGCTCGAATTTGACCAAAGTGCATTCCCAGTGGGTTAACCCAAAAACAATCGGGATATTCAGGATCTCTAGCTGTAATGTGTCCAGCAATACCTTCATCAAAACCGTAATGAGCAAATAAGCGAAATGCAACTGCTAATCTTTGTTTGCGGTGAATACGTTCGTCCTCTGTACTTTCAAACGTGGGTGTTTTTATCGGTTCTAGATTGGGTGTTGATTTATCTTTCGTGCTGTATGACATTTTGAAAATTCCTGATTTTTTATATTTCTAATTCACGTAAACATGTGAATTAAATTCAGTACTTATAATATAAAGGGTGTCGATAACCGGCATAAATCATTAAGTTATATGTATAATTGCGACCGCGTTATTTGTTTGTAATGATTCTTCTTGTCTCAACAAGTTAAGAGCAATGCACAGTCAAGAACCAATTATTTTTAATCAGTTTTAATTTAATGAAAAAGTTACTTTTTATTCACAAAAATATTTATTATTAGGACTTACGCACTTTTTACCTTAGCGTAGCAAGTCCCAAAGGGACTTATTTTCAATAGTTTGGGATGAAGCGTACCTACCATGAATATTTCCTTGTAGAAATGCTGAACCGCGCCTTACGGCGTAAGCGGAGCTAGAGGCTCTGCCGTTTAGGCTTGATACTAATCTATGGTCGCAGTGACTATGTTTACGTTGTCCGTAGGTAAGTTCTGATTATATCGCTAATTCTTCAATGGTAAGCGCGGGAGATTTTTGTTTTTAATATGACGATTTTTTAAATCCGTGGGTTTTGAAGTTATTCAAGCCTATTTATTGCCCTTTATTAATTTTACACAACAGCTTGAATATTAATTTATAAAGGTTTTAGATTTATTCAGTAAACCCTAATTAAATAAATAAACAAGTAAATATAAATTCCATTATTTAAAAAATATAATTGATAGAATTATACATAGTTTATCATCAGAATTTCCTATACAAAAAAGATGTTTAAAATTATGTCTACCTCAGTAAAAGTTGCTGGGCTTATTGCTTTGTCTGGCTTTATCTCCGCAATGACAGCTGTGCAAATTCCTCAAAAAGCACTTGCAAGAAATGTTTGTAAAATAGCAGATCCAAATGACGTTTCACTTAATGTTAGAGATCGACCTAATGGTAAATTAATAAATAGTTTAAGAAATGGTAGAAAGGTTTATATTCATAAAATTGGTTATGACAAAAAAGGTCATTCTTGGGCAAGAGTAGGTGGTTATTATAAGGGCAGATACAGAAACTGGGGCTGGGTTTTTCGAAGATATATTGATTGCAATTCATCTACTACATCAATTACTGAAGCTGATAAATTTAGATTTCAAATAAAAAACTGTAAAAGAACAAAAGGTGAAGTGATTTGTGGCTTAATAATCACGAATACAACCGACAGAAATCAGGAGATATCTTTTTCAGTAGAAGACGGTCGGGCTATAGACGTATCAGGAAATGTATATGATATTTCAACTATTAGACTAGGGAGAAAATCTGATTATGCTGTATCCACGACTCTAACACCTAGAATTCCTACCAAAGTCAATTATTATTTCGCTATACCATGGGGTATAAATCGTCTGACAGCTATTGAATTTCGATATTACAACAATGGAAATCGCAAACTAGCTATTCGCAATATTCAGATTGAATAAAAATTCAAATATTTTTTAGTCAGATGTGTTTGAGTCAAATATACCTTAGAAACATTTATCTGGCTCCTTACTTTGTGTTGCTTAATTGTCAATAAATATCTTTAAAAAACGCTAAAAAATACCCCAAAAATACTTTCTCCTTCTAAGAACTATTTTCCAAGAAGGAGAATTTATATTATTAAGCCATAATCCACACACCACATTTGACTGATTACCCATTCATTACCCATTTTCCTAGGGTAATTATCTAAGCAGATAACTATTCGACAATTTCATTGACTGGGAATCTATCAATTAACTGCATTGCACGATAAGCGTTACTCCGCAACTTATCCGATATATGGGGTACATGGGGAATTTGTGACAACAAATCTAAAGACCGACGTAAAATCCTGACAATATCACCTTCATCCAAGCTCGTATTATCACATAGTTCCGTCCACTCAACTCCCAAAGCCCACTGTTCGACAATAGAAATTAAGTTGATATAACGATTTTCTAAGCCAACTGGTAGCGCCACACCATGACGATACTGCACTTTTAATACGGAGCGACGAATTTTTTGTAGTTGCGACCAAGTTTGATCGACTTCCTCTGAAATTCTGTAATTAACTGAACTGTCAGGACGAGGATTTTCAGTAACTAAAGCCGCCGCGATCGCTGCTAAATGCTGTGGATCGATGTCATCTAATTTGCCACTTTGGAGCGCCAAACCTAACCACAATTCATTCTCACCCCGAATGGCTGCAGCCATCTGTCCCAAATCGGTCGGGACCGGGACTAAATTTTCTATACAGCTAAACTGTTGGAGAATTTCAATCAAGTTAACAAACTCTTCCCAATGATGTTGGGATTGCTGTTCTAACTGCGATCGCAATTCTTCAATTTCTTCCTTCAGTTCAACAGCACGGGCTCGTTGCTTGTACAAGTTACCTGTATTACCAGCTTGGTAAAGGGGATGAGCTTCGATCTGTTCTTTTACTCCCGCAAGACGAACCATTTGTTCCTTGACTTCTGGGGCTTGATGTAAAGTCGGATCGGGGTCGGGGATTTGACTTGCAACTTTAGCAGAGTCTTCATTACCGTCAATAGAACGCCCTGGTTCGATTTGCATGTGGGCTGGTGGTAAAAAGTCCGGAGCTAAATCAATTCGTGGTAGCTCGCCATACAAATCTAAGACATCAGCATTAGTCGCTACGTACCAACGATTATCCTGTCCCAAACAAATCAGGTAAGGAGCGCGACCAGAACCAGGAGTTTTACCAACTAAGACTGCAGTTATCGGTCGAGAAACAAGAATATACTTACCTTTAAGACTTAAAAGTGTCCCACTTACGGCAAAACCCAACATCATTTTTATTTCTTCTCGTCGGGTTTGCTGTGCTTGTTCTTGTAAGGTTTTTAGTAACTTTTGCTCGACTCGTAGGCGTTGGCGTAATTTCTCATATTTTGCTAGTTCGTCATCCCCCACCATCGCAATTTGCTCTTGGATATGGGCTAATTGCCTTTCCATTTCAGCGATATATTCGTATTGGGGGCGAAGATGCATGTTAGCAAAATATTGCCCAAAACTACGTTCTACCAGTTCCTTTGCTTCTTCTAAAGAATGGGTTTGTAACAGATTCAAAACCATTCCATAACTGGGGGTAAATTGACTAACCAGGGGATCTGACTTAGAAGTAGCTAAATAAGCAGCTTCTTTTGCACCTTCAAAAGGAGTTTGCAGAGTTACAACATGACCCCTCTCATCCATTCCCCGGCGACCGGCTCTACCAGCCATTTGCAGGAATTCAGAAGCATTTAACAATCTGTGTCCCGTATCAGTGCGCTTGGACAAAGTGGAAATAACCGTTGTCCGCGCCGGCATATTGATTCCTGCTGCTAAAGTTTCAGTAGCAAAAACAACCTTAATTAAACCCTGTTGGAATAATTCTTCAACCAAGACTTTCCAAGCCGGTAAAATCCCAGCATGGTGAGCAGCAATTCCCCGGTACAAAGGAGCGATTTGTCCCGCCCGTCCGGCTTCTGGATTACGGGTTAAAAAGTCATCAATTTGTCGGCGTAATATCTGAGACTCTTCAGCATCCACCAGCCACAGATCGCCAACTTCTGCTACAGCTTTATCACATCCCCGACGACTGAAAATAAAGTAAATTGCCGGGAGCATATCCCGTGCTTTGAGTTGGCTTAGTACATAGCTGATGCTTGGGGCTTCGGGTCTACCGCCCCGACCTCTTTCACCGCGACCTCTCTTACCTCTCTTGGACAAGCGGGGATTAATTTTAGTTTTTGACTCGTTGAGTAAAGGAAAAACTCCTTTAACGTTACCAAAATGAAATTCTAGCGGTACTGGTCGAAAATCAGAATAAATTAAATCCGTCGGACCGTGAACTTGATTTAACCAGTGAGTCAGTTCGTCACTATTTGCAACCGTTGCTGAAAGTGCGACCAATTGAACGTTGCGGGGACAGTAAATAATTGATTCTTCCCATACGGTTCCCCGTTGTCGGTCATTCATATAATGGCACTCATCGAGTACCACAGCTTCTACATCCACCAAAGATATACCGACTTGACCAATTGGCGTTCCATAGAGCATATTACGGAATATTTCTGTGGTCATAACCAAAATAGGTGCATCTCGATTGATAGACGCATCCCCGGTCAACAAACCGACAGAATCAAAACCAAACTCTTCTCGAAAATCTCTTAATTTTTGATTTGATAGAGCTTTCAGAGGTGTAGTATAAAATACTCGCTTCGAATGTGCTAGAGCGCGGTAGATAGCATACTCACCCACAAGAGTTTTTCCAGAACCCGTAGGTGCACAGACAACCACCGAATGTCCAGCATTTAATGATGCGATCGCTTCCCTTTGGAATTCATCTAATTCAAAGGGAAATATCGAATTTAGGTCGATTTCACCAGACAGGGCAGGATAATTCACACAATTAAAATTTCAACCAGACTGTTTACTATATTAACCACCATGTTGTCAACAACTGTGATTACGGATAAAATCTTACCGTTCAAAAATGAAGAATGTAAGTATATCTCAATGCTTGTTGTGAAAATTATCAAATTTAAATTTGATAATTTAAATCCTCAAACTTAAATCCTCAAACTTAAATCCAACATTTTCATCATTAGACTCTCATATAGAAACTTGCCCGTAAAAATTTCCTATAAAAGTTTCCAGTAAAACTTTCCAGAAAACTTTTCAGTAAAAATTTCTAATCAGAGACTCTCAAGCTTCTGCTCCATTACTTGCTTGACTACAAATTTGTCTTACTACAAATCTGCTATCTTACAAGTACCACGCGCAACCAGAAAAGATATTACTTAATATTTTTTGGAAAATATTTTTGCTCATTTTCCCATTCTCCATTCTTCATTTTTCATTACCTACTATCCATTTCCCAGTTCTTTAGATCGTTCCGTCGCCGATTTCACAGCTCCGATCACAGCAGAACGAAAAGCAGCATTCTCTAAATGAGCTACACCAGCAATAGTCGTCCCACCGGGACTAGTAACCTTATCTTTTAGCTGTGCTGGATGAATTTTAGTTTCTGCTAATAATGTAGCGCTACCCAGAACTGTTTGCAAAGCGAGTTTGTAAGCGATTGCTCTTGGTAGACCCACTGCAACTCCTCCATCAGTCAGAGCTTCTACAAACAGAGCAACATAAGCCGGACCGCTACCAGAAAGTCCAGTAACAGCATCCATTATATTTTCAGGAACTTCTACAACTTCGCCCACGACGCTTAAAAGTGTCTGTGCAACTTTAAGGGAATTTGTATCGGCATAAGAACCGGGACAGATTGCTGTAATTCCTGCTCCTACTGTAGCTGGGGTGTTAGGCATTGCTCTTATGACAGGACAACCCGGGAATGCTCGTTCTAACTGAGACAATCTTACACCCGCCATGACAGAAATAATAGTTGGGGAGCAGTTGGGACTTGCTAATTCCCACAACTCTTGAGATATGGCGCTGAATACTTGGGGCTTAACAGCCAATAAAACAACTTCTTTCGCTTTTTTTAATAATTCCTGATTATTATAACAAGTTACGACGCCATATTGCGTTTCCAAATCTTGGCGACGTTCAAGCGCTGGTTCGCTGACAATAATTTCCCCAGCTTGATACATGTTGCCCACAATAAGGCGGGATAATAGCGCTTCTCCCATTATCCCGCCACCGATTAAACCAAATTTGACAGACAAGTCAATTTTCCTCAAGTTAATCTTGGATTTCAGATTTTAGATTCTAGATTAATTATGATATCTAATCCAAAATCTAAAATCTTAAATCTTCAATTTTTAGTCTCAAAAATTTTCATTACTAGCGATTTTCACTTGTAAATATTGACAAATTCAAATTCGAACGCTTCAAATTTGATCGCTTCAAATCTGATACCTTATAAATTTGAAATTCTATTGTGCCATCCGAGCAGCATCATTCCCCCAAGTTTGATTGGTTGAAGGTGCAGGACGTGAAGGACGAGGTGCATGCTGAGGTACTTCATGAAGCACTCCTGCTTGGGTACTTACTTGTACACAACTTGGTGTGAATAAAAATATACTTTCTCCGATCCGTTCTTGGTGGCCATCTAATGCGTAGGTTCCACCGGCAACAAAATCTACTGCCCGCTGCGCTTGATCTGGATCCATTATAGTTAAATTTAATACAATTGACTTACGTTCCCGCAAAGCTTGAATTGCTTGGGGCATCTCTTCAAAAGTCCGTGGTTCAATAACTAATACTTCGGAAATTCCGTTTAGTGCTCCTGGCATACCAATAACATTACTCATAGTTTTAGAAGCTGTCGCTGTTGCTACATCAGTATTCATTGTAGGCACTGATTCACGCCAACGTCGATTTTGTGCGGGCGCTTCTTCTACTGGTGCAGGCTGGGGGGTTTGGGGATTTTGCTCCCGGTATATATTCTCGTAGGCACTTGGATCTATCTCTTCTTCTTCGTAGTAATAATCTACAGGCTCATTTAGACCTACAAAATCTCTCAGTCTGGTAAATATATTATTCATAGTTCCAACTCCAGGGTGCGAATCTTTATCTACGTTTTATCTACTGAATACTAAGCAAAAACTATAGTTTCAATTTTTACTTAAGCTATATAGCAGACAACTATGGCATTTTAGCGCCTTTTGTAACATAAATTACTATTATTTGAGGTTTATGACGTTTGTTAACGTTTTAACCTGATCGGCAGACGCAATAATTGAGACAAGATTATATACTAATTAGTGCTGTAAGAAAAGTTGCTTGTTCCCCTTATTTAGAAATTATTAGTCTTTGTTATTTTCAAAACTTTTGTCATCTATTAAACCACGAGATTATGGCTTTTTACTAGTAAAATATTTCCCTTTTGTCAACTTACATGTGGTTTTTACCGAAAATATCTGTTGATATTTACGACTAAATGCGGGGCTCGCCTTTCCCCATGAATCAGCGATCCCCGCAAATATTCTTCCAAAATTTCCTCTCTTAAATGCTTACAGAGGGCGTTCTCCAAACAAAATTGTTCCAAGTCGAACCATTGTTGTATCAGCTTGTAATGCTATCTTATAGTCGCCAGACATTCCCATCGATAAATCTGACATCTTGAAATTTTGCCAGTTTCGATCCCGGATTTCTGTCGCTAACTCCTTGGTTCTTTTGAATACATCTAAAATCTCAACGTCGTTTAATCCCAGAGGTGGAATTGTCATTAAACCTTGAAATTGTAATCTTTTGCAAAGAGCAAGGGCGGGTAAATCACCTTTTAGTTCATCTATATTCCAGCCGGATTTGTTCGGATCGGGAAGAATTTTAACTTGTAAACAAACTAAAGGGTTTATTTCTAGTTCTGATGCTAGTCTATCTAGTCGTTGAGCAAGCTTTAAACTATCGAGAGAGTGAATCCACGGAAAATTAGAGATAATCTTTTTCGCCTTATTGCTTTGGATATGTCCGATAAAATGCCAAGTAATATCGGATAAATCTTCCAGTTCAGTTCTTTTCCCCATGGCTTCTTGAATGCGGCTCTCTGCAAAATCTCTAATACCCGCCTCATAAGCGAGGCGGATTTTGTCGCTAGGGACTTTTTTGGTAACAGCAATTAACTTCACACCCTGAGGAAGGGTAGAGCGAATTTTGGTTATCCGTTCGCTGATCGAACTGCTCATTGGAACGTACGTTGAAAAATACTCTGCAAGCTATCGTACTCTCGGGGGTGTCCCGTACGTCGCAGACTTCGCAATCTATTTTCCAATAACATTCTTGCTTCCGTGCGACCTATGGGCTTAAACTTCAAGCCTTTAGTGTCGTTTGTTACTAGAAAAAAAAGTCTTTGGGCGTACAGTGTAGTAAATAGCTCTTGGTTTTCATCTACCATACAGATCCTATAGAGCAAACCCCAAGTCGGATGATTTATGTATGTTTCTGAGTTTTCTGGGTTCATTTAATACAGAAGGTATGAGTAGATATTAAGATGCAAACAATTAAATGTCTTCGATGCGGACAATTGCGGCTTCAATTTGCTAGAATATCTTTCCAAGCTTTGATAATCCAGTCCTCGAAGGACGCTGAATTGAAGAGGTAGCAAAACCTCAAAAGTAAACGAATATGGCAGTTGCAATAGCATAATTGCGATCGTGGCTTAAACTTAATTGCCAGAAATTGGAGGAATCCGTGGTGTTTGACAAACTTGCTGGCGGTTTTTCCAACTGGAGAAAATCCAGTAAAGAAAAATCATCCTTCGCTGATTTTTGTTCTCCCAGTGTTGCGGCAACTGTTGCTGCTCGCTCGTGTAAAGTAACTGATGGCTTACCACTTTTAGCCCAGCCAATTTCCACATCGGTGTAGCTGACGCCACGCCATCCAGTTCCTAGGGCTTTAACCACGGCTTCTTTAGCTGCCCAACGTCCTGCTAGTCTTTCAAAAGAGGGATTTGCAAGATTTTGGGAATAGTAACCGCAATGTTGCTGCTCAATTGGAGTATACACACGCTGCAAAAAGCGATCGCCAAAGCGCTCAACAGCCGCCTGAATACGTGGAATATAAACAATATCAGTTCCCAATCGAATCATTTTTTTTTCAATAAATAACCAAATGATGGATGTGTAATTTACAGTAGTTCACGACCCATCGTTGAGCAACTTAAGTGCTGCTAGCTGCGCTTGTGCTTTATGCAGAGATTCATCCCATTCCCTACGAGGATCGCTATCTGCAACAATTCCTGCTCCAACCTGTCCCCAAACAACGTTTGATTTTAAATGTAGATGCTCAGAGTGTTGACGCTCGTAGACTCCCCATGGGGAACTTTCACAATAGTAAGATGTATTGACTGATGCATCAAGGGGATCTGAAGTCTTTAACTCGGAAAAAGACGCTGGGGGAGAATCGAGCAACTCTTCGGACTTATACTTTTGTTTTGTTTGCTTCCGCAGCAAATCTCTTACTTTATCGTAAGGGGCTAAAAGCAGAGTGCGGATCAAAATATTTAAATCTAAATAACCTCTTCTATCCAGGTAACCGCAGGAACCATAAAATAAACTGCGTCTAACGGTTTCTAATTCTTCAATGATGGACATGCAGCGAACCTTAGGACAACCGGTAATTGTACCACCAGGAAACATGGCGCGAATCAAATCAACCGTGTCGCTTTCAGATTTTAAGCTACCTTTGATGTTGCTGACAAGATGCATTACGTGACTATAGCGTTCTATTTTCAAAAATTCGTCGACTATCACACTCCCCCATTTACAAACTCGTCCAAGGTCATTACGTTCAAGATCTACAAGCATGATGTGTTCTGCTATCTCTTTAGTATTACTGACTAGATCGCGTGCTTGAGTTAGATCTTTTTCGGGGGTTTCCCCGCGCGATCGCGTCCCAGCAATTGGTCTAGTTTCAGCTTCTCCCTTGGGAAATAGCTTGACTAACCTTTCTGGAGAACAGCTAGCAATTTCTCCCCAAGGTGTTCGCCAATAGCTAGCAAAAGGAGAAGGATTAATTTTCTGTAACGCAAGATAAACTTCCCAGCCAGATGCAGCAGTTAATGTTGCAAATCGCAGTGAAAGATTAGCTTGAAAGATATCACCAGCCCTAATATATTGTTGAGCTTGCTTGACAGCTGCTTCATATTCGGACTGGGAACAGAAGAAATAGGGTAAGGGGGACTGGGAATTGGGGTCTGGTGACGCCTTAGAAAAACTAGATATGTAAGTATCTACAGCGTCATATGGGAATGGTGAAGAAAAAGAGCTATTCTTTTTCTTTTTCTTTTCTTCTGTCTTCCCTTCATCTCTTCCGTTCCCAGTGTAATTCTTAAGCTTTTTTTCCAATTTATCGAGCTGAGTTATGCTGCTAGCTGCTAGCCATAGATCTTGTTCTTGATGATCTAAAACAGCAAAATATTCAGGTTCGTACCAAAATGCAACAGGAAAAGGTAAAGAATCTGTTTTTGATATTGGTAGTTTCTCAATTTCCCAGGCTAAGTCATATCCAAGCCAACCAAGCCAACCACCAGTAAATGGTAAGTGGGAAGGAGGAGATAAACAAGAAGAATCAGCATTATTTTGAGGTTCGGTTTCTGTCTGTTGTAATAAATTTTCCAAGAAGGGCAAAATTTTCCCTAATTCTGGAGTCCAAACTTGGAACTGTCCATCAACGATCCGCGGAAAACCTGCACATATCGAATACCTCGCAAGTTGAGGATTTTCCTTCGGAGTAGGATAAGGACTCTCCAAAAGAGTTGCGATACAGGAATTTAGATTAGAGTTTGGGTTTGAATTTGGAGCTAAGCTTAAACTTAAATTTGAACTTGAATCTGAATCTGAATTTGAGGCGGGAAAAAACAAACTAGCAAAAATATAACTACCAGTGCGATTTTCAAGCGGAAGCGATCGCCAATACCAAAGCTTTGTCATCTTATTTTTCGTACAATTAATTATCCCAAGTTGGGTATATAAACAAATATTACTTTTCTCAGTTTTTCGTTACCAGAAAGTAAAAATCTTTTTTTTCGCGTCAACACAGTGAGAAAAGCTTAGTTTGGCTTGTAATAGTTGGTGTTCAATCGCCTGACATGGAACAAGTTCCGATTTATGTAACTTAGAACACAGTATTTCTTATTAAAACTCAAGAATAAAAATTTACTTCTAGAAATAGTAAGTACTGCTAAGGTTAATTTTTTGTTTTTATTGGGAAATATGTTTCATTTTTAGTAACAGTAGCAACTTTCCATAACAGCCAATAGTAAAACTAAGGAAAATCATATTATAGGTTTTCTTTATCTATATTTTTTTTCAATTCTTAACATATAAAAATATAATTTATTTTTTAGATAAGAAAATATACTCTACTTTTTTTACTAACATTTTATCGCAATATTTACGACCTTAGCCAAGTTTGATGGAGAGTATAAATTGTTAATATATAGTTCCTGGTATTAGTAGAAATTATTCACTGAATCGCGATGAAATTTGCCCCTAAAATTAGTTAAAACAATAGAAAATCAGTTTGTTTGAATCGTTGAGAGAATAGAATGTTTTTTATACTAAAGAAAAAGCAAAGAAAACTTGAAATCATAAGGATGAAATCAACAATTTTATGCAATTTAAATGGCACGAAAAGTCATTAAAACCCATAAGCTAGGAGCTAAAAATATATACAGTAATTGAAAAGAGATCTAAACTAGGAAATGCTTTGCATGATTTCAATTTGCCTTTGATATGGTAATTTATGGCACGAGAATCAGAGATTATTACAACCAGACTAAGACTAATTTTGATGAAGTTTTGCTGTTAGTGGCTCAATTCAAAGGAAAAGATTTGAACCGCGAACGGGCAGAGTTTAGCAATCTGCGGAAAAAAGTAAGACTTTAGCCACAAATATCTAAATCGCAATCCTACACACAACAAGTTAGATAACTAGCTATGGAATATTTCAATCTCGAGGGTAATAGTAAATTTTTCCCAGACTTTTCCCAACAGGGTTATATTGTTGAACGCAAGTTGGGAAATAACCTGAATGGAGGAAGAGCTACCTATCAAGCAACTGACATTAATACAAAGCAATTTGTTGCGATCAAGCAATTTCAGTTTGCAGTAAATGGAAATAGTTGGTCAGATTATGAAGCCCTAGAGAGCGAAATTAAGTTTCTTCAACAGCTAAATCACCCCAGTATTCCCAAATATATAGACTCTTTTGAAACTGAATCTGGTTTTTGTCTAGTACAAGAATATAAAAATGCCCTTTCGTTAGCACAGCCACGATATTTCAAACTTGAGGACATCCGGAAAATTGCGATTTCAATATTAGAAATATTAATTTATTTACAACATCACGTTCCACCAATTATTCACCGAGATATAAAGCCAGAAAATATTTTAGTAGACGATAACCTCAATGTTTATTTAGTTGATTTTGGTTTGGCAAAAATTGATGGTCAAAGTTCAACTTCACATAGCATTGTCAAGGGTACATTAGGATTTATGCCACCAGAGCAAATGTTTTGTCGCCCTCTGAGTGCAGCTTCCGATCTGTATGGTTTGGGAATGACCTTAATTTGCTTGCTTACAAGAACTCCATCTTCTCTGATTGGTGAATTAATTGACGATAACCATCGGGTTAATGTTAGATCTCTACTTCCGAATCTTAACCCTCGCTTCATCAGTTGGTTAGAAAAGATGGTGGAACCAGTATCTCAAGATCGTTACTCAAATGCAGATGAAGCTTTTGTAGCTTTAATGAATCCTAAAATTAGTGACTTGAGCAAAGTAGAGATTGCTGATAGAGGAGATGTTTTAAAGCCGATTGGTTTATTTATGTTACCAATTAGTCTTAGTTTAATTTCAAGCATGAGCAACGGTTTTATGTCTCGCTGTGCGCCAACTTTAAGGGAACGAGAAAAGATAGATCTAAATCGCCGCATAATTATCCCTCCCATTCCTACCGAACGTAGATATAGCAACCATATTAGATATCTAGATCTTCGCCAAAGAGATCTCGAAAACACAAAATTCCAAAATATGCGAGAAATAATAGAAATTAAATCTCAGAATTTTAAATTGAGGATTGTGGAAACAGAGGATATCAATATTCCAGAAGACAATTTTATTGAACAAATCAACCCTTACCAAAGTGATAAGTAAGGAGTAAAAATTAATAAGTAAAAAGTAATAAGTAAAAAGTAATAAGTAAGAATAAGTAATGGTTAACCAGTAATATTTCTCATATAGGGTTCCTTATAAATTTATAGATATTTGGAATGGAGAGAAATGCAAGTTTATTAAATCAATAGTTGGGTGATTTCAAAGCAAGAAAACAAGAAATTATTACTCATTACTCATTACTCCTTACTCCTTACTCCTTACTCATTACTTATTACTTATTACTCATTACTCATTACTCATTACTCCTCAGACTTGAGCGCCAATTTGAAAACGTATTCCCCAGAAAATTATTAAAGCAATTAGCGCCACCCAATCCCAAGATTTTAAACGTAATTCATGCCACTGTACTCGATGCTGGTTCGGACTAGTAAAACCTCTCGCGACCATTGCTCCAGCCATTTGTTCTGCACGCATAAGTAAGTTATCTAAAAGTTTTTCTATTACCATCAGCCAAACTTTGACTGCACCCTTCCAGCCCAACTTACGCCAATTAATTGCCCTAGTGACAACAGAACGAGCTAAATTTTGAAT
>JGI1201J43222_100259_pt1 | contig 15112 bp, 10 predicted proteins | sample MastesBC008_FD_43222 | JGI IMG/M metagenome (IMG submission 43222) | reverse complement strand
TTTTCTAGTCCTCCTTGTCGATATCTTTGCAACCAGCGTGTCACAGTTGAGTCATCTCTCCCCAGCCTTTGACTTAATTCCTTATGCTGTGACACTTGTCCTGTTTTAACCCACCACAGCATTTGCAACCGCTCTTTTTCAAAAGCTGTGCGAGCTTTCTTTAGACTTTTGGACAGATATTCAGCNCTCTCGCTTACTTCCAAGTTGAAGGGACGCCCCATTGTTCGCTTTTGCTTCTTTTATTTCTTCATTCTTTATTCTACAGTTATATGCAACTTCACATAGAGTTGGTATTATAGCAAGAATAATCATTACAGCTAAAATAGATATAGCAAAGGTTTTATATTGATAAAACCAAGATAAACTTTTAACAGAAGATTGTGAATTACGTCAAAATAAATATCTCAACAAGATAGTAGAACAAGACTACAGATTTATTAAAAAACTGGTCAAACCAGTTATGAGTTTTCAATGCTAAAGCGTCGTCACTTTAATAGTCAATCATTTAGTACAGCTATAACAAAGCTAAAAGAGAGGAAGAGCAGATGAATTGGGATTAAATAGAATTCAGCAGAAATTAGTGCGTTATATTCCTCTCAAAGTCGGACGAATAATATTAGCGCAGCATGTCCTAACGGACATAGTAATCGCAATATCCGGCGATCGCTATATCCCTAAGGGAGACGCAATACCTATGACACGCGCTTAGAAGAAAGAACTCTTTTAACGATATTGACCTACTTGCTGTTTAACTTTATCAAGATTATCTTTGTCAACAAAACTTGGTCCGGTAGAAATCACCTTTCCTGGTGGAGTAAAATTATGGTTTTTTATTAGTGCCAACCATTGCACTACCATGTATCCTTGTAGATATGGTTGCTGATCTATAGCAAATAAAGTTCTTCCATTTTCAATATTGTTGATAATTGTTTTACTCAAGTCAAAAGTTGCATGGAAAATTTGACTTGATTCTAATTTATTATCTTCCATAAATTCGTAAAACGGAGCAGCACCAATTTGTCCTAATGACAAAACAATATCTGTATTCTTATGGGTTTGATAATCCTTTTCTATTTCTTCTTTGATATTTTTAGGATTATCTTTAGTTATGATAGTGAAATACGGTATACCCTCATCTCTTAATGCATTTTCAAAACCTCGACAACGGGCTTGCAAATTTTCAGTATCTTCTTGGTGATTAATACAAACACCTCTTTTACCACTACTCTTCAGTCTCGCTAGCTCAACTAATTTTTTGCCAGCTTCATAACCAGCTTTTTCTTCATCTTGTCCGATGTAGATATCGTATGGAATATCATCTTTATCTGGACTATTACCTGCATTGTAAGCAATTACTGGAATTCTGCTTTTGCGATCGTCCTGGTGATCCTCCAGAAATGTTGTTAAAGGTTCTCGAAAAAGTTTTCGGTCTGTTAGAGTTACTCCAATCCCATCAGGGTTGTCTTTCAAAGCTTTCTCTATCAATTCCTTTTGTTCTGATGGTTTATAAGGAGTTTCACTAGGACGTAAAAGCTTAACATTAACTTTTAGATCTTTTGCTGCATCATTTATACCCTTCTCAACTACACACCAAAAATAGGACCAAGGACAGGAATCATGTTGAATTAATGTAATATTCAGAACGTTTGAGGAATAGGAAACGGGAAGATTTTTTTGTTTAGTTGCAAGTTCGTTATCAAAGTTTTGCGATTGACAAGCAACTGTTAAAAATAAACACAAACAAATACTGCTTAGCAAGCAGAAAGATTTAGTCATCATTTATTCTCTGCCTTCTCTTCGTTTCAAATTAATACAAATGATGTTAGCATGGTGTTAAAAGCTTACGATTACTCGATAATGAAATTATAAGCTTGAGATATTTTTTATGCTTAATAATTCAAGTATCAACAAACAACTGCTCTGTCCCATTAATTCTGAGGTGTTGTAGAGATGAGATTTTGCTAGCGTTCCTGAAGGGAAACATGTCGCGTCTCTACAGAGTTTATGGGAAAATGAATCTATGAATAAATCTACAATTATTCTTTTTCCAATCGATTGTTTTTACAAATTAAATAACTAAATACTACAGGGGAAATAATTTCAAAAGCTCAAAACACAGATAATTTATTAAGAGGTTTAGAAAATTCCTTGGAGTCGTAAAATAGTATTATTTATAACAATATAAAGCTAACCGTAAATACAAGTAAATTTCATGTAAAGTATGTTGTTTCAGTTGATTTACATTTTTGCCTGTTATATGCTGTTTCCTATGATCCTGATTTAAGGAACTAAGTAGTTAAGGTATCATTCAAAAATATTTTGATTTTAGTTATTTGATACCTAATTTTCTTTCTAGAATTACATTTAATGGTGTGTCCATAATTTTTTTCTAGAAATATCATATAATTTGTAGCCCTTTTGACTTGACTTTATATTGCATTTTACCAATTGTATAATGTATGAATTAAATATAAAATTTTGCTTATAAGTTATAAAAATAAGGGAGTCATATATTAATCGGTTCTTTTTTATATATAAAATAGCCGTAAATACTTACTGATTTCTATTGCTAGGTTATTTGTTGAATATATCACAAAAAATCTCTTTCTAGCTATTTAACTACAGTTTTATGTATATTAAATTCATACTAAAATCTGTTACTATCGGAATTGTTTCATATTAATTAATTACAGCATCTGTACCCTCAATACTTATATCCAATTACGAGTAATTTTATTTAAATATTTGTCATTTAATCCGAGTGTCTAAACGAATGTACTAAAGCTTTTAAAGTAATTATTTTAGATTCAGATAGGTTTTATTATTTTCTTTATTTCACGAAACTTTAAGCTTGTCTGAACTATTTATAGTCTCTCAATTATAGATTGCAATTTAAGTGGACATGTTTTAATTGCATTGTCTGCCTGAAATTACTGAATTTATACTGCCAATTATATAAATTCTCAACGTTATATATTTTTATAACTACGAATATGGAAACTATAAGTAATATTGAAGAAATAGATATTCAAAAATACTTACAAGTTATAAAACGTCGTTGGTTACCTGCTTTGGGCGCGATCGCCCTTACGGTAACAGGAGCTTCATTGTATGCTTTTTCTCTCGAACCTACCTATAGAGCAGAGGGAAGCGTAATGATCAAAAGTAATCGGACGTCTTCCTTGACGGGATTATCAGAAGAATTAGGACGCTTAGAAGCTTTAACCCAAAACCATAATCCTTTAGATACTCAAGCCAGGATAGTAACATCAAATCCCGTACTTCAAGAAACTATTCGCGCGCTCGATTTTAGAGATAAAGAAGGAAAACTTGTACCGATCAATGCTTTAGCTGCAGAATTAAATGTTGAAGGAGTTAAGGGTAGTGATGTTTTATTAATTTCCTATAGCAATCCAGATCCTGAAAAAGCAGCCAAAGTAGTCAATACAGTTATTGATAAATATATCGAACAGAATGTTGCAGCAAATCAAACTGAAGCCAAAACAGCACGCAAATTTCTTTCCAAAGAACTACCAAAAGCAAGAAAATTAGTAAGAGAAGCAGAATTAGAATTACGACGCTTCAAAGAGAAAAATCGGATTATTGCATTAGAGGAAGAAGCCCAAGCAGCTGTAGGAACGATAACTAAGTTAGAAGAACAGATATCTCAGGTCCAAGCCCAACTAGCTCATTTTACTGCACGATTAGCAGTTTTAAGCGATCGCGCTAAAGTTGAACCACAGCAAGCAGTTATATCTGCAGATTTAAGCCAAACAGCAGGAGTACAAAAAATACTTGCTCAAATTCAAGAAGCTGAAAGTCAGTTAGCACTAGAGCAGACTCGTTTTAAAGCAGGACATCCTGGTGTCGTCGCACAACAAAAAAGATTAGAAGCTCTCAAAAATATTCTTCAACAAAGAACAGCTGAAGTCGCAGGTACTGACGGACAGTTTCAAGCAGGAGATTTAGATTTACAAATTGGAGAAATACGACAGGGTTTAATTGCTGAAATTACTCGCGTGGAAGCAGAACGTTTCGGTTTGGAGCAACAAATTATTAAACTCAGAAATAAGTTATATACCTATAAGCGAAGAGCTAATTATCTACCACAACTAGAACAAAACCAACGCGAACTAGAACGCAAAGTCAAAGCAGCACAATCAACCTACGAAACGCTTTTAACCAAAATCCAGGAAATTAAAGTTTCGGAGAATCAAAGAATTCCCAATGCACGGATCATTTCTGCTGCTTTAATACCTGATGCACCCCAAGGACCAAGAAAAGTTCCCTTTATTATTGGTGGAACAGCTGCGGGTATACTCTTAGGTCTAATTGCTGCATTTGGTTTAGATCTAATAGATCGCTCAGTTAAGACTGTTAGAGAAGCTAAAGAAGTATTGAAATACACGGTTCTTGGGGTTATTCCTGCATCGGGTAAGAATCATAAAAATAGCTCTTCTATCGCCGGAGTTAATAGGTCTATTCCTCGAATTATTGGTAAAGATATTCCCCAATTTCCAGTTGGAAATGCTTATCAAATATTACAAGCTAATTTAAAATTTTTGTGTTCTGATAGTCAGCTAAAAAGTATTGTTGTGACAAGTTCTGTGAGCAGAGAGGGAAAATCGGAAGTCGCAGCAAATTTAGCATTAACAATTTCTAGTTTGGGACGTCGCGTACTGCTTGTAGATGCAGATATGCGTCATCCAATCCAGCATCATACCTGGGGATTGACTAATGCGATCGGTCTAAGTAACGTTATCGTTGACCATGTTGATATTAATGCTGCTGTAACAGAGGTTACATCCAACTTAGATGTGCTTTCTTCTGGGGTCTTACCTCCTAATCCTATTGCATTACTTGACTCTCAAAGAATGGCTACATTATTAAGCAACTTTACCCAAAAATACGATTTAGTAATTTTTGACACTCCAGCAGTGGTAGGAACTGCAGATGCAGCGATATTAAGCGATTTAACAGACGGTATCTTGCTAGTTGTACGTCCTGGTGTGGTTGATTTAGATAGTGCAAATGCGGCTAAGGATTATTTAACTCAGTCAAACCAGAAAGTTTTAGGGATAGTTATCAACGGCGTCAATTTGAAAAGCGAACCAAATAGCAATTTGTATTACACCAAAGAGGCTATTGATTCAGCTACAACATTAAATGAAGCCTCATTAATCAAACAAACTATATTCAAAGTTATTCACAAAAACGAAGATATTAATTCAAAATAGAAAAAAGATGAAAACAACTTGTTTAATTAATAACTATAATTATGCATATTTTCTACCGGAGGCTATTAATAGTGCTTTAAATCAAACCGTTAATTTTGACGAAATTATTATTGTTGATGATGCATCTACAGATAATTCTGTAGAAATTATTACTAAATTTTCCCATAAAGATAACTTTAAGTATATCTTAAAAGATAGAAACCAAGGACAACTATCTTCATTTAATGAAGGATTTATTGCTGCGACTGGCGATTTAATATTTTTTCTCGATGCAGATGATACATATGAGTCTAAATATTTAGAATATGCTTTAAATTTTTATCAACGCAATCGGGAGTGTGATTTTTTATTTTGTGCTTATCAAAAATTTGGAGTAGAACAAGGAATATTTCTAGAAGATGAATCGGATCTAGATTTGGGTTATTCAGTACTTAAAACTCTATGTTTAGGAGAATGGATCGGTTCGATTACTTCAACATTGTCAATGCGTAGAGAAATCGCAAATAAGATTTTACCTATTCCGTATATAGATGACTGGCGCGTTAGAGCTGATGATTGTCTTGTCTGGGGAGCTTCTGTCGTTGGGGCTAAAAAGTTTTATATATCCAAACCACTGGTAATGTATAGAATCCATAAAAGTAATAATTTCCATAATAGTAAATCTTCAGGCAAAAATATTAGTTTTGAATATAAGAGATTATTAAAACGCTCGGCAATATTTAACTATTTAATGCAAAAAAATAGTTTAAATTTACCACTACTCTTAGCTCATTATTCCCTGAATGAATTAAAAACAATACCTTGCCCTAAAATTAAAGACTTTAGTTTATATTTAAAAATTATATTCTTATTAGAAAAAAATATTTATTGGAAATTAAAAGGCATCATTTTATTATTTATATATTTTTTTGAGGTTTTGAAAGCTGGAAAATTAAATTCTCAAAATTCAAAATTGAAAATAATTTAAAAATTCAAAATAATCTTAATTTAATAATGCTTAGAAGAGTGAAAATTCCTAACCTATCCCAACTTAAATCCCGTTCTCAACTACGCACAATTCTTAGTAATACAGGATGGTTATTCGCCGATCGCATGCTGCGCATGGGTGCAGGTTTGTTTGTTGGGGTGTGGGTAGCGCGTTATTTAGGAACCGAACAATACGGTATCTTAAATTATGGGTTAGCTTTTGTTAGTTTATTTACACCAATCTTCACTTTGGGTTTAGATGATGTTGTCATACGTCATCTGGTGCGAGAATCATCTAATAAGGAAGAGATTTTAGGAACCACTTTTGGTTTAAAGCTCATAGGTGGAATTGTTTCTGTTCTATTAGTCGTGGGAAGTATCCTTTTCCTGGAAACCAATAAAATACTGACGATATGGCTAGTGACAATATTAGCTATAACTGGAATTTTCCGATCTGCTGATACGATTGACCTATGGTTTCAGTCACAAGTTCAATCAAAATACAGTGTAATTGCAAAAAATATTGCTTATCTACTGAGTATTTTAATAAAGGTGGCGCTCATTTTAAGCAAAGCGTCATTAATAGCGTTTGCTTGGGTGACCCTTGGAGAGATTGTCATCGGTGCGATCGCTTTAATGGTTATCTATCACATCCGAGGATTTTCCAGATTATGGAATTGGAGGTGGAATTTAAGCACAGCAAAAAGTCTGCTTCGAGAAAGTTTCCCGCTGATATTTTCCGGATTTGCGATTCTGATTTTTATGAAAATCGATCAGATTATGTTGGGTCAAATGAAGGGTGATGGTGAAGTTGGGATTTATTCTGCAGCTGTGCGTATTTCTGAACTGTGGTATTTTATTCCCACTACCATAGTGTCTTCTCTTGCTCCTAGCATATATGCAGCCAAAGAAAAATCTGAATATCATTACTATAAGCGGATTGGACAATTATTGCGCTTATTGACATATATCTCTCTGATGATTTCGATTCCCATGACATTTCTCTCTAAATATGTCGTTGCGATTATGTTTGGGAGTGGATATGCAAATGCTGGACCAATATTAGCAGTTCATATTTGGGCTTCTCTATTTGTATTTATGGGTGTTGCAACATCACCTTGGTTTGTTGCAGAAAAGTTAAACCATGTTTCCCTTGGTAAAACTTTATTTGGAGCCATTCTTAATGTCATCCTGAATTTTTTACTAATTCCCGGATATGGGGGAGTCGGTGCTGCGATCGCGACTATTGTATCTCAAGCTGTAGCTGCTTTCTTCAGTAATGCTGTGGATCGAAGGACGCACAAATTATTCAAAATTCAAATTCACTCTTTTTTACCTTTTTCTCCTAATTAATTATTAAATAATAATAAATGATATTTTCTTTAAATATGAGTTTTTAAAAATATTATCGAGGTTTTTTATTAATTTTTTAAGTCTAATTTTAAATTTATATTTATGTTTAATTTAATGGATACATCATAATCAATGAGATTAGAATCAGTCAAACTCAAAATAATCTATTTTATACAATGATTATACAATTATGTTAGTAATAAAAATCATAACTTGTTTGTAATAGGACTTTAGCGCTAAAGCGCTACCACGAGACAAATACAGATATTTTATATTGATTTACATAGTTTACTTTTTTCTCACCTACTTACTTAAATGAAATATTTTTTTTGCAAAATAGAGATAAATTATTATGGCTAAACAATTAGAAACCCCAATTACTTTTATTATTTTTAAACGTCCTCATACCACCGTAAAAGTTTTTGAAAGAATTCGCCAAATTCAACCTAAGAAACTATTTGTAGTTGCTGATGGTCCCCGTCACGAGCGCGAAGGTGAAGCAGAAAAATGTGCAGCGACAAGAGCAATTATTGAAAAAGTAGACTGGGATTGTGAAGTAATTAAGAACTACTCTGAAATTAATTTAGGCTGTGCTCGCAGAGTTTCCAGTGGTTTAGATTGGGTATTTGAAAATGTAGAAGAAACAATAATTTTAGAAGATGATTGTATCCCTCACATTACATTTTTCCAGTTTTGTGAAGAACTATTAGAAAAATATCGAAATGACTCTAGAATTACTTCGATTGCAGGTCAAAATGCTCAATTAGGACAAAAACGCACTGATTATAGTTATTACTTTTCATCCTACAGTCACTGTTGGGGATGGGCTAGTTGGAGACGTGCTTGGAAAAATTACGATCTACATATTAAATTATGGCAAGAAGTCAAGAAATCTAATATTTTAGATAGCATTTTAAATGACTCAAAAGCAGTTAGCTATTGGGAAAGTATTTTTGACTCAATTTATGAAAATCCTATGGGTATAACTTGGGATTATCAATGGACATTTGCTTGTTGGATGCAGGGTGGGTTAAATGTTATTCCGAATGTAAATTTAGTTCAAAATGTTGGTCTCGGTGCAGATGCAACTAATTTTAACTTTAATCAGGATGTTTCATTTATTAATCTTCCTACAGAAGCAGTAGAATTTCCTTTAAAACATCCACCTTTTATTGTCCGGAATTTACCTGCAGATAGGTTTATCCAAAAGACAGTATATGGTGCAACTAGATTGGATATATTTAAACAAAAATTGAAGAAAATACTTCAGGATAAAAAAATAATTAACTGCTGATAATAATTTATCCAAATGAATTGATGATAGGTGGTGAATAAGTGAAATTTCAGCAACTTGAAAAACCAGCCACAATTCTACTAATACTAATTTCTGTTGGCGCTCTTGCGATCAAACCTGCAATAGAAATTTCACCAACTCCCCTCGGGGGTGCATTTGTAGATCAATTATTAAATATGATTTCATATTTAATCTTATCTATTTTAATCATCTATTACTGGAAAGGCTTTGCATATGTTGGTAGTAAAAATATATTTCAATTTTTCCTGTTAGTAGTAATTTTATTTTCTGCTTTATGGTCAGCAGATATGGCTTCGAGCTTAACTTATATTCGAGGTCTAATTCGAATATATTTGCTGGCTATTTATTTAGCAATGCGTTACACCCTCCAAGAACAAATGAGATTCAGCGCTTTTACATTGGGGATAACAGCAGTTTTATCGATAATATTCCCTTTAATTCCAAGTTTTGGAGGAATTCATGTCACACCAGAATTAGCCGGGATGTGGAGTGGAATTTTTGGTCATAAAAATGAACTGGGATATATGATGGCTTGGTGTGCGGGAATTTCTTTGCATTTAGCTCTCAGTGAGTCTAGACATCGCTGGCTAAGATTAGTAATAGTTGGGTTTTCGATTTGCCTAATTATTCTTTCTCGCTCTACAACTTCTTTAATGATTGTTGTAACAATGATATCTCTTTTACCTTTATACAAACTTAGCAAAAATAATAACTATAAATTACAAATAATTACGATTAGTTTTGTTTTAATATTATTAATTAGTACTTCCATTTTGATTCTAGGTAACGCAGAAAATATAGTTGGCGCATCAGGTAAAGACCTTACTTTTAGTGGACGTACTGACCTATGGGAACCTGTATTAAATAAAATCCTCGAAAGACCTTGGTATGGCTATGGATATGCTGGGTTTTGGGATAGTCCATCTGCTTCTAATATTCGATTGACCCATGAATGGGCGAGTAATTCTCATAATGGATTTTTAGAGATAATACTCGATTTAGGAATTGGTGGTTTCTTGATTTTTGCTATTGGTTTTATTCGGTTTTTTATTATGGCACTTAATCGAGTTATATTTGTAGCAAAAAAACCAGAAGATTATTGGCCAATGCAAATGTTGGTAATTATTATTATCCTTAATATATCTGAGGCTAGATTGTTGGTTCCTAGTTGGAATTGGTTGATGTATTTAACAACATCTCTATCTTTAACTATGGAGCATCACAGATTAAAACATCAAGCATCATCCAGTCTAGATATTACACCAACCTGAAATAGATAAGTGCTTACTAAAAAATATATTTGCGAGCGAATAATATATATTTCCTGTTCATTGATAACTGATAACTGATAACTGTTAAATGAAAGTTTTACATTTGAGTACCCATGATACCAATGGTGGTGCGGCTCGTGCAGCATACCGCTTACATAAGGGTCTACAAGATATTGGGCTCAACTCACAAATGTTGGTGCAAGAAAAGTCAAGTAGCGATCAAACAGTTATTGCACCAAAAATTAGGCTGTTTCAAGGCGTAGCTAAAACAAAATTAACATTTGAAACCTTACCACTAAAACTTTATCCCGAAAGAAGCAATAGTACATTTTTTAGTCAATGGTTGCCAGATCGGGTCGTACCACAGGTAACTAAAATCAACCCAGATATTATCAATTTGCATTGGATTAGTGGGGCTTTTATGCAAATTGAATCTATTGCGAAACTAAGACAACCTTTAGTATGGACCCTCCATGATATGTGGGTTTTTACTGGAGGATGTCACGTCGCTCGAGATTGTCAACGCTACACCCAATCTTGTGGTTCTTGTCCTCAACTTAATAGTAGTAGTGATTGGGATTTATCTCGTTGGGTATATAAGCGTAAAGCTAGAGCTTGGAGCAAATTTAATTTCACTAAGCTAACTTTGATTGCTCCAAGTAATTGGATTGGTGAATGCGCCCAATCTAGCTCACTATTCAAAAATTCAAGAGTAGAAGTGATTCCCCATGGATTAAATACTCACACATATCGACCTCTAAATCAACAGTCAGTAAGGGAAATATTTAAGTTACCTCAAGATAAAAAATTAATCCTATTTGGAGCTTTACAAGCAACTAGCGATCGCAATAAAGGTTTTCATCTATTACAACCAGCGTTGCAAAAACTGAGTAAGACTAAATGGAAAGATAATACAGAATTAGTCATTTTTGGTGCATCTGAACCAGAAAATCCACCTGATTTAGGATTTAAAACTCATTATTTAGGGCATTTCTATGATGATACATCTTTAGCTAGTATTTATTCTGCTGCGGATGTCATGTTGGTTCCATCTTTGCAAGAGTCTTTCGGACAGACTGCTTCTGAGTCACTAGCTTGTGGAACTCCAGTTATTGCATTTAATGCAACTGGTTTAAAAGATATTGTGTTACATCAGGAATGTGGTTATTTAGCTAAACCCTATGACATTGATGATTTAGTTAGAGGAATTATTTGGGTTTTAGAAAATCCTCAAAGATATGAAAAATTATCTTCACATGCTCGCGAACGAGCGAAAGAAGAATTTAATTTAGAACTACAAGCAAGGCGTTATTGGAATTTATTTAAAGAACTAGTTAATTGAATAAATATCAGTTTTACTCATAAATTAATTTTAAAGAATACTAAAAATATCGTGTATTAATATTTTATTTGTATTGATTAATTTAAAGTTTATGAATTAAAAGCTAGAGTAATTTTTAAAGCTTTTATGAAATAATTTAGATGTAATTTACATCAAAATTAATTAGGAGTAATGTAAATATGTCAACAGTTCCATTAGCTTTTATCATCTGCACAGAACCGGGTCGCTTAGAGGCTCAATCATTAATGCTTGCAGAGAGTATTCGCAAATTTTGCGGTAATTTAAAAGATACACCAATTTATAGTTTTCATCCTAGAACTGGTACACCAATTGCAATAGAAACTCAAAAAGCATTTGAAGAATTGGGAGTTATTCATCAGCAACTTCCTATTAACCAAGAATTTCATCAATATTATTTAGCGAATAAGCCTTTGACTTGTGCTTATGCAGAAGAAAATATAGATGCAGAAATTCTAGTTTTTCTTGATAGTGATAAGTGCTTTTTTGCAGAGCCCACAGAATTTTTATTACCAGTAGATTGTAACGTACGAATGCGCCCTGAATACGGTCAAGGTATTGGTTCTACAGGTAGTAAAGACCCTCACGAATGGTACTGGAAAAAACTTTATGAAGTCCTAGGGGTAAAACAGGAAGTATTTGTCAATACTCCAATAGGAAATAAAAAAATCAGAGCTTATTGGAACTCAGGTTTAGTTGTAGTTAGAAGGAATGCAGGTATATTTAAATCCTGGAAGAAAAACTTTGAGAAAGTAATGCATTTAGATATTACTCCTCCACAGGGTATTTATTTTGTCGAACAATCAGTTTTATCTATCACTTTATGTGCCTTAGAAGAGAAAGTATCTCATTTTTCCGACCGTTATAGTTATCCATTACCCTTACATAATCGCTTGTCTAAACAATGGCGCTTGAAAAAATGGGATGATTTAACTTCAGTACATTATTTTAACTTATTTTATTATCGCGATTGGAACAAACAGATTAAAAGATTGAAGTGTTTCAATCTTGATTCAGATAAATATAAGTGGTTATGTAAAAAAGTAAATTCCTATCAAATGGCGCGTACTTCCGTACTACATAGACATATGTTAATTGTCCGGAAAATAGAACAAAAATTGAGGGTATTTAAATTAAATATAAATGTGAGTAATTGGCTCGAAAAAGTGACAAGTATCTAAAGTAAATAATATAAATTGATAGATATTTAAGTATTTTTGATTTCATCATATAGAGCGGGGAATTAACTTGAAAATAATGGAATCAATATTTTCATAAATCATTAATTAATAGAAGGAAAATCTCTATATGTTATTTCATGGTTACTATATTTTTAGTACTAAACCTTTAATTGTTTCCTTTCTTGGAAGTTATCCTTTCTTTGGTGGAGTTGTTTATCAGGACAAAAAATTTACACACAAACCTTTACCTAAATGGTTTCGTCCCAAGCATGTTTTAGAACATACTCCTTACTGGTGTGCTGCTCCCAAACAAATGTTTTTACGTAAAATCAAATCAATTCTACACAGTATTGAAGGTAGAACCCATCATTTAATGGTCAATGCTGCAGATGAAGAACAAATGCGTAAACAGTTTCGGGTTCGTGGAGCGCACTTCAATCAAAATTTTTATATTAATGAGTATTTGTACAGACCTATCGAACAACCCAAGATATATGATGCAATTTATACCGCGCAGCTTAATTCGTCAAAGCGCCTTTGGTTAGCAAAAAATATTGAAAAGTTAATGGTTGTATCTTATGGAGGTGACTTACACTCCTACTGTCCTGAATTGAAGCATGCTGATTTTAACAAAGAGTTTATCCCACGTCCTGAATTAGCAAAAAAATACAATCAGGCTTATTGTGGTTTAATTTTGTCTGCATTAGAAGGAGCAAATTTAGCCTCCAGCGAATATTTACTTTGTGGAATTCCTGTAGTTAGTACTCCCAGCAAAGGTGGAAGAGATGAATTCTTTACCCCTGAGAATTCAATTATTGTAACTCCAGAAGCCGGAGCAGTAGAAAGAGCAGTGGAGACTTGGATAAAATTGTCACCCGAACCAGAAAAAATTCGCACGCAAACTCTCAAAAAAATCAACGATTTGAGACTAGATTATTGTTCTTACATCGCTCGACTAATAGAAAAAGAAGGTGGCGATCGCCACGATCCAAAAACTTTGATGGAAAAATACTTTGCTCCACCTCAAGGGATTCAATCTCGCTATGTGAAGTTAGAAGAATTACATAAATTGACTCCAGAGGATTTCAGCACCAGATTTTCTCTCTAAAAATCAGACATGCTCTGAGATACTTCTGAAATATTTAGAAATTGAAATTTATAGATATAGATAGTCCTACTTTACATCAGATCAAAAAACTTATGAGAAAAGCACAATTAGCGGTCATAATGACCTGTTTCAACAGACGGAGTACAACTCTCTCGTGTTTACATGCACTATACCAACAAACAAATTGTTCAGACTTCGATGTTTACTTAACAGATGATGGTAGTTCTGATGGTACCGCAAATGCAGTAAAGTCAGAATATCCTGAAGTCAATATTCTCCAAGGTGATGGAAATCTATTTTGGGTTGGAGGAATGAGACTTGCATTTGCACGAGCAATACAAAAAGACTATGAATATTATCTTTGGTTGAATGACGACACAATCTTAGAAACAGACGCTATTGAGCGCTTGTTCAGTGTATATCAACAACTAGTAGAACAAAACCATAAAAACTCTATAGTGGTTGGTACTACCAGAGATACATCCACAGGAAAAGCATCCTATGGTGGTTCGATTAAATCTCAGAAATGGTACTCCAATAAATATAACTTTTTAGGTTTTGCGGAAGTTATTCAGCAGTGCGATACATTTTTTGGAAACTGTGTACTAATTCCTCGTACTGTGGTGGAAAAAGTTGGAAATATTGATTCAGCCTTTATTCATAGTATGGGAGATATTGACTACGGTTTGCGATCGCGGAAAAATGGTTGTTCCATATGGGTTGCACCCGGTTACATTGGTAGCTGCAGTAAAAACTCAATTCACAACAGTTGGGTAGATACAAAATTAAGTGTATTAGAACGTTTAAAAAAAGCAACTCATATTAAAGCTTTTCCAATCAAACCTTGGACAGTATTTTGTCGTCGTCACTCTGGATTATTCTGGTTTCTTTATTGGATTCTTCCTTATTTACGCGCTGTAATTGGTTATAGAAATTTGGCGGTATCTCCCACATTTGTAGAGGAGTAAGTAGGTCGGCGTTAAAAAAACAAGGTATGTCATTGCGTTAACGCAGTGTGCGCAAAGCGCATGTGGAACATAGTGAAACGTTCGCGGAGCGCGTCCTCAGCAATCGCAGGAATTTCAGGCTTCTTTATCTTTTGTTACATAGTTGGTTTTATTTGTGCCTACTTACTTAATGGGTAATGGATAATAGGTAATAGTTAATAGTTATTAAAAAGGTAAACAATTACATCTAATTAGTTGATTTTACAATTTGAAAAATGACCAAGACCAAAAGAATATGATTAACGTTGTATTATCAAACATCAATTAGCAATTAACAATTACCAATTAGTAGATAAGGAGTAGAAATGTCGCCA
>JGI1201J43222_100258_pt1 | contig 15114 bp, 9 predicted proteins | sample MastesBC008_FD_43222 | JGI IMG/M metagenome (IMG submission 43222) | reverse complement strand
TGGTAATTGGTAATTGGTAATTGGTAATTGGTAATTGGTAATTGGTAATTGGTAATTGGTAATTGGTAATTGGTAATTGGTAATTGGTAATTGGTTATGAATCAATAACTATAAAATAATTACATTTTAGTATGTGTAACTCTAATTAATTTAAGAGATTTATAAATCTTGGAAATTATGAGTAATACAATTTTGAATTTTGTTAGCGGCTAGCGATAGCGTACCGTAGGTATTGCGTGACCGCAGGTCATATTTTGAATTTTGACTTTTTCCTTATGTCCTACGGACACGCGATGCTAATGAATTTTGAATTACAATATAGCGTTATATTATGGGCAGTTCTATCCGAAACTTTGTTCCCCATCCTGGCTGAGAAATACACTCCAATATTCCAGAGTGTTTGTGAATAATTTGATAACTAATTGATAAGCCTAAACCCGTACCACGACCAACTGGTTTCGTAGTGAAAAACGGGTCGAAAATTCTCAGTCGAATAGATTCAGGAATACTAGGACCATTGTTAGCAATATCAATTATAATTCTAGATTTATCAATCAATTTTGTATAAATATAAATAGAAGGTAAGTTGAATAATTGTTCTGTGTATCCATTCAAAAAATTATTTTTATCTGGAGCAAAATATTTTTTTTCTGCAATAGTCCAATCATAAAATTCGAAAGAATCTCTCAGAGCATCAATGGCGTTGTCAAGGATATTTTTGAATACTTGATTTAACTGTCCTGCATAACAGTTAATTCTGGGTAACTCACCATAGTGTTTATAAATAATTATTTGTGGTAAATTATATTCTGGCTTTAATCTATGTGCTAGCAAAAGTAAAGTATTATCCAAACCTTCATGAATATCAACTTTTTTCATTGTTGCCTCATCTAAGCGAGAAAAATTCCGCAGAGATAAGACTATTTTCCGCATTCTGTCACTACCAAATTTCATTGATGTGAATAACTTATTTAAATCCTCAATAATATAGTCAAACTCTACCTCTTCAAGTTTGGCTTGAATTTTTGGGCTCCCTTGAGGATATTCATTTTGATAAATATGGAGTAATTCAACTAAGTCTTTTGTATATTTTTTTGCATGGGTTAAATTGCCGTAAATAACACTGATGGGATTATTAACCTCATGGGCAATTCCTGCGACCATTTGTCCCAAACTAGACATTTTTTCCTGCTGAATAAGTTGAGTCTGGGTTAATTTGAGTTTGTTTAAAGTATTTTCTAATTCTTGGGCTTGGGCTGTTGCAACTTCAGCTAATACACGGTTTTTAGCTTCACTTGCTCGCAGAGCTTCTTCCTTGTGCTTAAGATTGGTGATATCGCTAAAAGTACAGACAACCTTCTCTATTTTACTGTCGCTATTTAATTGAGGAACTATATTGACTAACAACCAGTTCTGCTTCTCAAGTTCTGTCCTCGTTAGGCTCATCACTGCGTTGTCAACAGTTTGGGATGAAACAATTGCACAAAAAACTTCATGCAGAGCCCAATCATATTTTGATAAAGTTTGAATTTTTGAGAGGTTGAAAGTTTCAAGTTCTTGAATATGATAATTTTGACAAAAGGTTTCCCAAAGATTCCGTAACTCTATTTCAGTCTTTCCCAACAGATCGCAAACTGCTTGGTTGCTCATATAAATTTTTGAGTCAGAACCAACGACTAAAACACCAACCTTAATTCCCTCAAGAATGGTTTTTAATTGTTGATGACTTTCTTCTTTTGCGGAAAGTTGTCGGTCGAATAAAGTAGTGAGTAAGGCTAAACCCAATATAATTAAGGTCCCTATCGTAACCCCAGTTGCTAACAAGTTCGCATCTTTTGTTGTTAATAAAAATGTACTTAATGCAACATCACTTGACGCTTGAAAACTTAGGGCTAACATTCCGGTGTAATGCATGCTGGCAATTGCAAAGCCCATAATGATAGCTGCAAAAACCTGCTTTAGTCGACGTTTAGGTATTGATTCAGAACGGAGTTGAAAAGTGAGAAAAAGTGCAATTGAGGAAACCAAGAACGCAATAAATACTGAAATTAACACTAAGGTCAAATCATAATGCATTATTGCTGGGGTTTGCATCGCAGCCATCCCCAAGTAATGGGTAGTGGTGATTCCTCCTCCCATACATAGACTACCGCCAATCAACTCCAAAGAGCCGATCGTAGGATTACTAACAATAAATAGCACTAATCCAGATGCGAAAATTGCCGGCAACGTAGAAATCAAAACCAACACAAAATCATAATCGATCGGTACCGGAGCCTTAAATGCAAGCATCCCTATAAAATGCATCGACCAAATCCCTGAACCCATTCCTACAGCTCCACCAACTAGCCAACAGCGTCGCAACCATCCCTTTGCGACTGCTATTCTTCCTGCTAATTTCAGGACGGTATAAGATGCCAAAATAGCGATGACAACTGAAATTGTTACTAAATAGAGGTTATAACTGTCAATTAAATGATAATTCATCGCTTTAAAGTTTAAATTTATTTTAGTTATAAAATCTCATCTTAATTCTTCTATCCTAATTCTTTATAATGCCACTTTTCAAATCAATATTACTTCTACTTTAATAAATACTTATGGCAGAAGAATATTCGAGAATGATTAAATGTATTTTTTCTTACTCTGACTTAATTGTTTAAAATATTTTTAACCTGCTCAGAAGAGTAATAACCGATTCACTTAGCATTTACTCAAGGTAATATTTCCGATTAAATTCACCCATTCATCAAAATTATTATTTATTAGCAAATATTGATTTTTAACATCTATCCCCTCTGCACCGATACTGGTACTAATTACAGGCATGTTAACATGAAGCATTTCTAAAGTTTTTAATTTAATTCCGGCTCCTTCTAATAATGGAACAATACCAATTTCTGCTTTTTCAAAGAATTGTCTTGGGTCTTCAACAAAACCAGTAACTATGATATTTTTATCTGCAAGTTTCAAAATTTTTTTCGAAGGCTTATAACCAACAATATATAATTTGAAGTCAGGAAATTTTTCTAAAATTTTCCGGAAGCATTTCTCGACAAAGATAATAATTCCTCTTTCATTTTCTGGGCGATTCATGGCTGCCCAAAAAAGTAAAGTCCTTGGTTCTATTTTTTCTGGTTCCCGATGAATATTACTAAGAAAACTACTTAACTTGGGAGGATTAACGATTATTTTATCAACTGGAATTGTAAATAAAGAAGTAAGAATATTACGGTCTTTTTCAGATAGAACCCATAATTTACTTGCAGCGGAATATAATTTATTTTCGTAGTGAAATATTCTAGCTAATTCTATTCCCAATAAAGGATTATGTACAGATTTTCTTAAAAAAGAATGAGATATAATATCATGAATACTAATAATTATTCTTATTTCTTGATTTTTCAAACTTTTAGATTTGCACGCTTGAATTTTTAGCAGTTCCTGTAGTAATTCTAGGTAAACTGCTGCATGGGAATATTCAAAATGAATAATGTCATACTCGTATGTAAGTAGCAATTCTTGCATTTTTACTGCTACTTCATTTTTAAAACGGGTAGCAAATTTTAAAGGGATAGAAATATTTCGTAAACAATTATTAATTTTAGTCAGTTTTGAAAGTGGATAGAGGTGAAGGTTTTTGCTAAACTTTTTGCATAGGTCTGATGCTGCATTAATTTCAGATTGATTGGCGATCGCGATAATGTCAATTTCATCAGCGATCGCAGCATATTTTTCAAGATTATCTAAAGCTATTTTCTGTCCTGCTTGGGGGTATAGTTTTGTTGGAGCATGAGCAGAAATAAACAAACATCTACGTACAGACTGATTACCATTGACCATAATCTTTTGATATTGGTTGTCTTACATACTTAGTAATATATTGCTTTAATTTTCTTGCGGTTGGTGGTTTCAGGAAATATCTGATTGGAAGAGCAAAAATTTCATTGATAACCCAAAGTAAATAAGCTTGGAAACGTTGCAAAGTTAAATGTTTAGGTAAATTATTTTGCAATATTGTTTTTTTCGTGAGAGATTTAAGAGTTTGAGTACTTACTATCCAAGACTCTCGGATTAGCTTTAATCTATCCCAAGGATTATTAGAGGAACTCATCCCATTGAGAGAATATGCAGCTAAAGGGATATCAACGTAATGAAATTTATATCCCAATAAAAATATCTGTAAAATCATTGCATAATCTGCAGCAATTGAATACTGGATATTATATAAACCTACAGTATTATATACATGCTTTTTAATAAAACAGGATGGATGATTTAAAGTAAATCTGATGATTAATTTATCTAATTTACCAGGGATAAATTTCGCTACATATTCCTCGGCAAAATAGTTATCAATTGGAGAATATATTATATCTATATCTGGATATTTATCAAATTCTTTTTCTACTATTTTGATAGCATTAGGATTGTACCAATCATCTGAATTAATAATGCCAATAATATCCCCTGTTGCGACCTTTATTCCTTTATTCATTGCATCGTAAGCACCAGAATCAGGCTCAGATATAAACTTACTTATATATTGAGAATATTGATTAATGATTTCACAAGTTAGGTCGGTAGAACCACCATCAATAACTATATATTCTATTTGGTAAGTACTCTGTTGTTCGATGACACTCTGAATCGTTTTTTCAATTGTTTTCTCAGAATTATAGCAAGGTGTAATAATTGATATTTTGGGTGACATCTTTGGCTTTTACGATGAATTATGAGGGATTAATGATATAACCGGAATTATGATTAGTTTTCAACTGACATTGCTAAGATAGATACAAAAAAGAAAGGACAAAGTCCTTGTAAACCTGTATGTAAAAATAAACAGAAAAATATATATGGCAAAATATATTTGCAATTTTCGGGAAGATAATATCCTTTAAATACACGTAGCATGACCCAGAAGTAAAGAATTCCCAATGGTATACCAGTGTAAGCAATAACTTCTAAAAAGGAATTATGAATAATGGCACCAATTGGTCGAAAAACATTTTCGTATTCTGCGCCATAACCTCTCAATGCTAAAGTCAAATTATTTATGTAAGAGTTAATCAAAAAACGGTTAGCTTCAAATCTCGCTAAATTAGACTTATCATTCAAAGAAAGTAGACGAGATGAACCTGTATCATAAGCAAATCCTATTTCAATATGATTTAGAAAATACTCTCCAATTAAAATCCCAAAGATATTCGCAACTACAAAGATAAGTATAAAATTTATTTTCAGAGCAAACTTAGTAAATATATTTTCAAAAATAACTATTAAAAAGAAAATAATTAGAGTCAGAAAATAATTACGGCTCAAGAACAGTAAGCTAGACACTAGACCTAAAACTATTCCTGGCTTAAATTTGATTTTATAGCAAAGGAATAAAAAAAGTAACATGTACAAGCCAGAAATATTAGGATCGCTTACGCTTAGGGTAATTCTGCCACTACCATCAAATTCTTGTCGTCTGTAAATTGCCATTTGTAAGATCATGGCAACAGAAGTCATCCAACACAAGCAAGTTAAAAATGACCTTTTGATGGGAATTTGTTTGCAACCACTAAAACCTATTGCCATTAAACATATTGGCAAACTATATCTAAATAAGTGATATGAGGAAAAGTTTATAATGCTAGCAATGAGGATTAAGCAAACTATGACAATATCAATTACAAGTAATTTGCTTTTATCGTAAAGTAACTGTACTAATAAAATTAATCCTAACAGTGGTAAACAAATTTTTGCATGGGGAATTTGGAACTCATAGGGAATTAAATATAATATTCCAACACTATATAAAATTAGAGCATAGAAGAAATAATTAGTTCTATGCCGTTCAATATTACTTGTAGTATGGGCGTTAATATTCACTTGCTTATCTGTTCAGATTAATTATGTTTAATTTCCGAGACTAATTCCCCAGAACTTCTGCAAATAGTTGAGAATAACGTTGAGCCTGTAATTGCAAAGAAAATTCTCGCTCAACTTTTTCCCGCGATCGCGATCGCAGACTCACAATATCTTCATTACTCGCCGACAAAATCCAGATTATACCTGCTGCGAAATCTTCCGTATCAAAGGGTTGAGCAAGATAACCATTACGTTGATGTTCGATGGAATCTGGCATTCCTCCGATGTTAAAGGCGACACAGGGTGTCCCACATGCTAGCGCCTCTATAACTGTATTTGGTAAATTATCTTGAATTGAAGGTGCAACAAACATATCAACTGCAGCATAGAGGAGAGCCAAGGTGATATCATCATGGAGACTACCCATATAATGATATTTAAATCCTAGATGACTTAAGTTTCTGGGCTCGGAAGAACCAAATATAACTAGCTCTACTTGATCGCAATATCCTGCCTGTTTTAAATTTCCCAAGGCAGAATACAATAGGTGAATACCTTTACGCTTCTGATTGGTAAATGCCGCTCCAAATAGAATTAATTGCTTGTCTTGAGGTAAATTGAGCCATTCTCTAGCTAAATTTCGATCCATAGGTTTATAACGTTTTAAGTCAATACCATTAGGAATTACCTCGATGCGATAATTTTGAAACAAAGAACTTTGAAGGGCGCATTGGGCTAACCATTTACTAGGGCTAACAATCGTCAAATTGAGTTTTTGCCACGATCTGATTTTACGCTTCCATATCCAATGGGAAATATCTTTGTCTTGTGATGAGTTTAATTGGGGACAACTACCACAATTACTTTTATAGCGATCGCACTCAAAAGTGTAGTGACAGCCTCCCGTAAATCCCCACATATCGTGGAATGTCCACACCAGAGGCTGCTTAAATTTGGCAATAGTTTCAATTTGCAAATAACCACCCACCCAATGAATATTAATTACATCAGTTGCAAGTGACTTTACTTTTTGTACCACTGTTTCCGGTAGCCACTGTCCGGAAAAAACTTCATCACTCCGTTGGGGGTAATACTTGAGGGGAAAATTATCCAAAGTGGGGCGCATTTGGTTAAACCACTTTTCTAATTTATTTTTTGCCCCAATAACATTTTCCTCATTACTACTTTTATATTGAACTAGCATGCGAGAATTAATATTTATTTCCCTTAAACCTTGATGTAAGCGAAAAGCTGCACGAGCAGCACCACCGCTAATGTCAAAAGTACTAATGATTAAGGGATTCATTGCTTGATGGCGATTAGGGATTAGTATTAATGCTTAGCATACCGCAAGTACTATGTACTGTTAGCATCATTACAAGTATTGGAAACTGGAGTATTTGATTTGAGCAGAGATGAAAATATTTATTTCCCCAATCCTCGTACCCGATCCTCAATGCTTTTTCTAATCAACTTTCTTAGAGTAAAAAACATAACTGTCGAATATTCCTGACTTTCGATCCAGATAGTTGGAAAAGTCAACTTGAGTATCAAATCCAATTTTTGTTAGCAGTGGAAATATATCTATTCCAAAAGTTCTATACGCTAAAATTTTACCTCTGATTCTATCCCCATGATATTCTGGCGGTAAAAGATGAATTTCTTTATCTCCGCGAGTATCAACCCTGACTAATGTTGTTCGGTCAAAATAACAGGGAACAGTAAAAATATGATATCCACCCGTTTTAAGAATGCGATGAACTTCCTTAAAACCTTTTTCATGATGTTTTAAATGTTCAAACACATCCTCAGTAATAACAATATCAAAACTCTTATCTGAAAAATTCAAATTTTCTAAGTTTTGACAAAATACTCTGGAACTAATTTCTGTTCCTGGAGTTATCCCTGGAATAAAACTAGAACAGACATATAACTGATAATTATTTAGGATTTTACCAAAAGCATCACCGACATCTGCATTATAAATACGATACTTACCAACTCTTGAAATATCATTAATTGCTGTCAAATGGGGAGTGAACAGATTTAATAAGACTTTAGCAACATGCCTTTTTCGAGACGAACTACGACAGAAAAGGCAGTACATATTATTACGTGCCGCTAGAGCATCAATACAAACAAAGAACGTGTGCCGACCACAAATATTACATTTGCCTAGACAATGATTAGTTGCGTTTTTAAATGCTTGTTTGACAGCATCAAGTATCTTCATTTTTGCCCCTAATATCAAAATAAGAATAATTAGTAGATAGCGGTTAAATTCCTTAGTGCTGTGATGCTAGAACGCCAGCTTCAAGTTTTGAGCGTTCACTCTCATCAATATTTATTCATATCTAAGACTATCTGAAACTTTTATTTTCTAGATGCTTCAGACTTCTCACGATATGGCAATATAATTTCTATGAAAGAAATTTCAGCCCATAGAATTGAAATTTAAAATCTCGTACCCAATAAAGATTATCCAAATCGCTAATACTGCAAAAGTACAGGTAAAAACGAAATTCTCGCAGAATAAAGGCAAGCTAACAACATTATGGGTTATGTTAACCGATTGTCGGTTAGTTTTAATATATTACACTTAGATCGCGAGAATATGTCAAAATGATGTTCCTATGATATTGATTGACTTTTAATTACTGCTAAATCACAGGTTAGTAAATAGAAGCGATATAAATATACACATATAGACTAGTTTCACGTCCGGCGTTATTATGGTAACATTTGTAACCTATGATAGCGTTGTATAGATTTCTACATTTTATGTATCACTTACTGGATGAGCTTTTATTGGATGAGCTTTCTTATTTACCTCGTTTCCCATTAAAACTAAGTTTGAGTTTTATTTTCTTAGAAGGTGTTTATGAGTAAAAAATAAAATTATTGCAGAGTGTGCTAAATCTACGAACTTATCTCACTTTCACCTTATCTCACTTTCAAGTATGACATGAGTGGATTACAACAAATTTTGAATTATTCAAACAATGAAATCCCGATTTTGCCCTAAGCCACACTACTTCAAGAATTTATTTATCAACATGCTCTTAAATTTAATATTGTTGAATTCTATATATTTCGACGAATTATTTTGAGGAACTCTAATATGTCACAACAGTGTAAAATTTTTGTGGAAGTAAAAATAAAGCATAGTAATATTTCTAATTCGTAAACCCTCGAATCAATAGAACGCACCATCGAAACTCTGATGGTAAAATTCTAATTCTTTTGGAAATGTATATTGCTACCTTTGGAGAGAACCAAGAATCATATTTAGTTGGTAAATTATACTTTAAGCCTTTGTCAAATGATATCTCTAATAAATATTACTTAAGCTCATGTATTAATATGCTGGTATCAATCTTATTACATATCAAGAAATTGATATAAGTTTTTATATTTAACTAATTTTGAATGATTTCCCAAAACACGCAACTAATGGGAACTCTACACTTACATTTCTGAGGCTTCAGCAATCATGAGCATAATAGTCGATATCACATTTGTAATAGTTGCCTATAACAGCGATAAAAGTCTAAGGGGAGCAATAGAATCCTGTATCGCAGCAATAGAAACCTATTATCCAACAAAAGGCAAAATAGTTGTTTATGACAATGCATCTAGCGATAGTTGCCCAGAAATTTTAGACGATTTTAAAAGTCGATATCCAGAAATTTTTATTGGAATTAAAGGAAAAGAAAATATAGGATTTGCCAGAGGTAATAATCAGGCGATCGCACTAGTACCAAGCAGAATCTATGTTTTAGTTAACCCAGATGTAACATTTAAGCCCCAGATTATAACTAAGCTCCAAAGTACCCTCAATTCGGCGAGAGATATTGCTATTGTTTGTCCGAAATTACTTTACCTGGATAGAACAATTCAACCTTCAGTGAGAAGATTTCCTAGCTTCAGTTACCTTTGTGTGAAAATTCTGTTGGGTGAAAAGTTGCAAAATCGTTTACACCCGTTTAATTACTACTATAAGGAATCTTTAACCTCGAAGCAGATCATGGAAGTTGATTGGGGAATTGGTGCTTTTATGATGATTTGCGGAGATTATGTCGCAAAGTATGGTCTGTTTGACGAACGCTTTTTTCTCTATTTTGAGGATGTCAGTTTGTGTAGAGATGTTTGGAATAATAGCTACAGGGTTGTATTTCAGCCTAATGTCTCTGCATTACACATATATCGCCGCTCTAGTACTCAAAATCGATTTAATCGTTTGACTTTGATCCACATCATTTCGGCGTTGAAGTTTTTTGCAAAATATGAAAGTGAACAGAAGCACTGGAAATTTGTGATGTGGCTGTTACAAATCAACTCTAAAAGTCAATACCGAGTATCAAAGCAGGTGGAACTTACTCGCTTTTAAAAAAAAATGTATGTTGCGTGCTTTAAAGTTTGTGCTTTAACATTTTTCTGGCAATAAGAAGATTGCTACTTAAGTTTGATCGACTTAAGTGTTGAATCACTTGATTAAGTTACATTAAAAGTGCACTATATTTATAGAAATGTTCATCACAAAAAATCAAAAAATATTAGAGTATACTTTTTTACTATAGATTGGTTTGAAAGTTTTTCTGTTATCTAATTTAGAAAATAACCCCTACCACAGTTCTCTAGTGAATTGTTTGAAATCCCAAAATATTCAATTAGAAGGGGGAGAATATAACTATGGGAGTATTTTTTTTCTGCCTAAAATTCTGCGACAAGGTAAGCCAGATATTTTTCATATCCATGATATACATTTCTTCTTACAAGGCAAAAAAAATCAAAGAAAACTCATTCATGAGCGAGACATACTACGTCGACCTTTAAAATTTTTAATTTTTACCATTCAGCTATTAATTCTCAAACTATTCAACGTCAAAGTCATTTGGACTGTACATGAGTGGAATGATAAATATGATAATGGCAGACAAGAAATTTCTGGAATCTGGGCAATAATTTTAGGTAGATTGTTTGATCGCATCATTACCCATTCATATTTTACAAAGCAACAAATCACTACAGCAATGTCTTTGTCAAGACAAAAGAAAGTTTGTGTGATTTATCATGGGAATTATATTGGTGCTTACGAAAATACTATATCCAATTCAAAAGCACGAGATTTATTAGGTATAGAACACGATAAATTAGTATTTCTTTTATTTGGGAATATATATCGGAATAAAGGTTTTTTAGAGGCGATCGATAATTTCCAGAAAATATCTAATCATAATACTTGTTTATTGATTGCAGGGCGGTTAGGAGAACTAGAAATTGGAGAAATAATTCATCAAAAAATTAAAGCTTCTCCTAATATTATCTTCACTCCTGCCAAAATTGCAGACAAAGATATACAGGTATATATGAATACATGTGATTGTGTAATACTTCCATATAAAGTCTTTACCACCTCAGGGGTTGCAATATTAGCTATGTCATTTGCAAAAGCTTGTATAGCACCCAATCTAGGTTTTTTTACAGAAGTACTTGATGACTCGGGAGGTTTTTTATTTGATCCAAAAAGTAAGGAAGCCTTATTGGATGCAATGAAAAAAGCTGTAGATCAAAAAAATATCCTTATTCAGATGGGTAAATACAACTTAAACAAGGCTAAGAAATGGGATTGGGATTTAATTGGTAAACAGACAGTCAATGTTTATCAACAATCTTTGATGAGAAAATTCTAACTAAAAATTCTCGCCAAATAATCATTAATTTACTCGATGACAAATAGCTTGACATTGACATTATGTAAAGATACTAGATACTAAATTTTTTATTTTTAGATTGCTTATGAGCACAATTGCAGCTAAAATTCTTTGCATCTGAATATAAATTTAAGAATCAACTAAAAAATCACCAATTATATGTTAATTATGTAAACTATCGTCTCTAGATTTACCATTTAAAAGTTACTATCCATACAGCATGATACTTAGCACTTATTATGTTCGATTAGTTCTCATAAATTTTAATTCAATTTAATTTATCTTTTATTGAAGTTTGCCTGCGATTTCAGATAATTCAGATAATTCAATAATTGAAAAATATACATCGAGAGTATCATTTATTTCTGAACGCGAATTTTAATAAAAATCGATACTTTGCATCTAGAAGTACGTGAAACATTTAAAATTTCCTGTGTAAGCACAAAATTCAGGAAATTAACCCGATTACAAAACTTAAATTATTTTTGGTGTATCTCAAAATTACAAAGCTAAACTAAATACCATGAGTAAAAAATATCAGTTTCAATCAAATTACAATAGATAACATTTATCGGCATAATGTTATTCTCATAATCGAAGATAAACTCATAATCTTTGAAAAAATCAAGACTTTACCTGGGAGTTGCACATACAAGGCCGTTTAGATAACAATTTTTAAGAAAGTAATTTTTTTAATCGGGGTGATTGTATTTCAATGTCAATTTAAGAATAATTGCGAAAATTATTCCGAATTTTGTATTTGTATTTAAACTGTTGCGATATTAGAGGGTTTTTGTGGTGGTTGATACAGGTTTAGGACAAAAGCAACTTGCAATAACCGCTTATCCACAACAAAGTGCGGTTGATTTAAAACAGTTTTTTACTATATTGGGACACCGACGTTGGTTGGTACTGGGTTTTTCTGGAGTTGTGTTGGGAATTGCATCTGCATTAGCTTTCATCGCAAAACCTACATATCAAAGCTACATGCAGATCATGGTGAGTTCTAATCTTTATCAAGGCGTGCGATCGCCATACAATCAAAGAGATACGGAAAGAGATTTTGCCGATCCTAATTTTCGAGTAGTTGATTACACGGCTCAAAGACAATTGATGCTGAGTAAGAAATTAATCAAAAAAGCTGTTGAACTACTTCCTGCTGAATATGATATGGAAGTAGAAGATATTAAAGGTAAAAAAGGTCAAAGTAGCCCCTTAGAAGTTAAAAGAATTGAAGGGGGATCGGGAGTTAACAAAGTTCTTTCTCAAGTATTCGAAGTTTCCTATAAAGATAACGATCCAATTAAAACTCAAAAAGTACTGCAAGCTCTACAAAAAGTTTACCAAGATTACAATATCGAGCAGCAAAAAGAGCGATTGAATAAAGGACTTGGTTTTGTTAATAGTCGTTTACCCGAAATCAAAACCTCTGTTGTCAAAGCTGAGAAAAATTTAGAAGCATTCCGACGCAAGCACAATTTACTCGACCCCCAGGTGCAAGGACAAATTTTGTTGGAGTCCTTAGCAAATACTCGACAACAACTTGAAAATACTCGTGCTCAACTCCAGGATGTAGAAGCACGGTATCGAAACTTAGAAAGAAAAGTAGCAGCATCGCCCCGAAATGCTCTAGTTTCCTCTCGATTAAGCGAATCAACTCGTTATCAAACTCTACTGAATGAAATTCAAAAAACTGAATTAGCTTTAGCTCAGGAAAGACTGCGTTATACACAGGATTCACCCCAAGTCAAAAACCTTGAGGAAAAAAGACAAAATCAACTTGCACTGTTAGAACAAGAAGTTGGACGTACTTTAGGTGACAAGAAAAACTTAAAAACTGAAATTACAACAGCAATCGATACTCTTCCTAAAACCGAAACTGCACTCCAAAATAAGATTAATCCTAATAAACTCCTCACTAAGGGACAAATGGCAGGAGTTGATATCAAGTTAGTAGAAGAGTTACTTCAGTTACACACAACTTATCTAGGACTGATTGCAAACGAAAAAAGTCTCAGTGAATCAGCCATAAAAATTCGTACCGAACTCAGTCGTTACCCCACTCTAATTGCTGAATATAATCGACTTTTACCTGAAGTAGAAACCCATCGTCAAACTTTAGAGCAACTTTTACAGGCTCGTCAATCTTTAGGTTTGCAAATAGCCCAAGGGGGGTTTGACTGGCAAATATTAGAAGAGCCGGAAAGGGGAATTTACTTGGGTAGCGGTAGATTAATGTTGTTGTTTGGAGCATTAGTTATTGGTCCAAGTCTGGGTATTGCAGCAGCATTAATTCGTGAGCAATTTAATGACGTCATATATTCCACTGCAGAAATTAGTAAACTCACAAATATTCGTTTACTGGGTATAATCCCAAAATTTTTACCTCCGCGAAAAATTAAGCGATTTTTCAATCTACCATTTAAAAATGGACAAATTGCAGATCCCAGATTTATAGAAACAATTTCTTTTTTCCCATCCCACGAAAGCTTAGATATGGCTTTCCAAAACCTTCAAATCCTCAAATCTCCTTTACCTTTCAAATCTCTAATGTTAACTTCGGCACTTGAGGGTGAAGGGAAATCAACCTTGGCTATGGGAATAGCGATGAGTGCAGCCAGAATGCACAAACGAGTACTTTTAATTGATGCTAATCTCCGTAATCCCAATCTTCACAATGCTTTGAAAATTTCTAATGATTGGGGTTTGTCGCTGTTACTCGAGGATGATAGTGACGTTCAACCACAGGACTATATTCAGCCCGTACATCCTGCAATTGATGTTTTAACAGCTGGACCATTCCCAGAAGATAGCGTGAAACTTTTAAGTTCTGCAAGGATGAAAGAGTTATTGGAGTTATTTGAAGAGAAATACGATTTAGTAATACTTGATACTCCACATTTACTCGGTACGGTCGATGCAAGAATCATTGCATCTTACTGTAAAGGTATAGTTATGGTTGCACGGTTAGGTCAAGTAACTCGCAACGAACTAATACAAGCTACAGATATCGTTGCTAAATTAAACCTGATAGGAATAGTTGCCAATGAAGTAGCATCTTCACAGATTGGAGTTAATAATTAAAGTATTTTATATTTTAAAATATTTTACATTAAAAAATTTCCAAGAATCATTCACACTCAACAGTATCATTTTTGCTTGTAGGGACACATATCACTGTGTCCTAATTCCTATTAATATATTCTTATTTATAATTTGTAATTTGTATTTATAGCAATCATATTTGATTTGTGAATAGATAAATCCTGTAGAGACGTTGCAGAGGCTAACGCCGACGCCGCAGGCTCTGCAACGTCTTTACAATATTAATTCTTACCTACGGTACGCTCACGCGAACACAAATGATTTAGGGTTACTATAGTAGTTTTAATTGATAATTAATAGGTAGGTGAGTTTTTATTTGGTTAGTGAGAAAAATAATAACTTGTTTGTAATAGTGCTTTAGCGCTAAAGCGCTACTACGAGCCAAATACTATATTTTACATTTATTTACATAATTTACTTTTTTCTTGCCTACTTA
>JGI1201J43222_100257_pt1 | contig 15136 bp, 8 predicted proteins | sample MastesBC008_FD_43222 | JGI IMG/M metagenome (IMG submission 43222) | reverse complement strand
ATTACCTATTACCTATCACCAATTACCTATTACCTATCACCAATTACCAATTACCAATTACTAATTACCTATCTTAAATTTATGAGATTTTGAATAGGTTGCTGAAACGATTTGCGCGATCGCAAATGTCAATACTGATGGAACAATAGGTAACCAAATACCTTGTATAAATGAAACAAAACTAACTCCATAGATAATAGTAACCCCAACTCCTCCTAACAGCAATAAGAGTGAAAAGGAATCAAAACGCCACCCAATAGTCCCTCCGAACGCAGCGAAAATCGACACAAATATAAATTCCCCCCACAATGGTAAAGGTGATAGCAAAGGTCTTCCATCCAATACCGTACTCAAGATTTGACTAATCATTTGAGCGTGAAGTATTACCCCAGGCATATACCTTTGGGAAGAATTGAGAATTTCACTATAGGGAGTGAGAAAATCGTCTCCAGAAGTCGGGGTTATTACCCCAATTAAAATAATTCTATCTTTGATAAATTCTGGCTTAAGCTTGTCTCTGAGTACTTCTGTAAGCGTGACAACCTCCACAATATCATTGGGAGAACGGTAGGAACGGTAATTCAATAAAATTTGATTTCCCCAAGTGTCAGCTTTTTGGTATCCACCAGCATTTTCCCGTAGAGATTGCAAAACAACTTTTCCTAATCGCCAGTTTTCTTCCTTTACCTCAAGTGCAATACCTTTATTATTTAAGTAATGTAATGCTAATTGAGAACTGAGTCCCCAGGTTGTCGGACAAGCAGAATAATGAGGTGCATGCATTGATAATAAATGGCGACGTAAAACACCATCAGAATCAGCCAAAACATTACTAAAACCGAGATGCTGTTCTAATATTTCCGGTGGTGGAGCAACACCCTTTGACTTCGATTTTGATTCACCTACATGACATGTACTGAATAAAGGAACCTCCTTGACAGCATTGTTAAGTAAACGTTCCTTTAGTTCTATTTGCTTTGAATCTATGGGAAAATCACGAAAAATATCTAATCCAATCGCTTGGGGTTTATGAGGTTCCAATTTATCTAATAATTTTGCTAATGCTTCATCCGATAAAGAACCTTTGCGTTGTTTCTGTTCTGGAAGCTGAAAATCTTCTTCTGTAATTCCAACCACCAAAATTCGCCCATCCGGTCCTTCATCGGGACGCGATCGCATTAATTGGTCGTAAGCTTGCAGTTCCCATTTTTGCAGTATTCCAAGATGACGCAAACCCATGACACTCAGGGTAACCAAACAAATCAATAAGATAGATGCAATTAGTTCTCTCCCACCAAAAGGTGTAGATGTTTTGGACTGAGACCAACTCATCGGTATTTCAGCTGGATTTTGACAAATAACTGGTAACCAAGTTGCGCAAGGATACTCATCTTCTAAACTTTCCAGTCTCTCTCTAGCCAAACGTACTGCTGTATATAATGATTTTTCTCGAGAAAATTCAGTTAAGAAATGTCGCAAAAATTCTTGTGCGACAAAATCGGGTACTGCTTCGCGCATCACGATCACTTGGGGAATATTTAAATCCTCCAAATATGACGCTAAAGCTAAACCGTCACAGGAATTAAAAATAGCTAACCTTAAACCATTTTTTATCGCCGTTTTCAGAGCGTTTCTTAACTTATCCAAACCAATTGTCTGGGTTCGATTAATTTGAATAGTTCCCTTTTCTTCACTGGAACTATGTCCAGCAAAAAACAGGATATCCCAGCCCCGTTCCCAAAGTTGTTCGTTTAATTGTCTCGCTTCTGGTTCTACCAAAAACTCAATTTTTGCTTTACCTGATAGTTGTTCTAAGAAAGTTCGATCTCGTTCGAGATTAAGTCCTTCCCCGTTTCCTTGAATTGCTAAAACCTTGATTTTTTTGTCTTTTTTTTTACTGGATTTTTTACTTGTCCTTTGGAAATCTAGTAAACTTAAAGCAACTTCTGTATAGGGATAATCTTCAAAAAAGTTCCATAAATGCCAAGGAAGGCGGCGTAATAAATCGTCATTTGTTTGGATAATTAATCTAATCTCGTCATCTGGATCTAAATATCTGCGTAGTTTTCGATCTATGAGACGAAACTCTTCAGAATTTAACCAATTATTGATCAATACTTGGAAGTGATCGCATAACTGACGAAACTCAACCTCAGAAACCTGAACTACATCTTCTTCTTCTAGTTCAAAATCATCATCTATAAAATTACCATCTCTAGAATTACCATTTTTAGCATTACTATCTTGAGCACTACGAACTGTCAAACTATTATCAGTTGAATTTATAATCCCTCGGCTTAAATTGAAACATTGATTTAAAGCTTCATATAGAAACTTCCAACGCCGATACAAAATAGGAATTTCTGGAATAGCAGGTAAAGCAGCATGAAATTTCATTGGATATGAATCGCTGTCCAACCATAATTCTGCACTGACTGTAGTAAATCCATTTTCCAAATCACCTTGTACTAAGCTTAAAACCACGAGCTTAGACATTCTTACCACCATAGCGAGAATTAAATTTTAAACGTTATATTTCAAACTGTAAATCCCAAAGTTTAGATGTAAAAGTTTAGATGTCAAAGTTTAGATTTCAAACTTCTCAGTCCAACTAAATCGGTCGAGAATAATTTTAATGTGAAAGCATTTACCTATTTTCGATTTAAACCTTTTTAACTGGATATAATTATCTTGATTTCTTGCTTCTACTTGTTGAATATTATCCCCTGATTCCGATTGCATTACAAGTTTTACATGGGGTGGTAAGTATAATTTATCTCCAACAGAATGTAGTTGAATGCGAATTCCAACTTTCTCTTCTTCTTCTGGAGTAATTGCTACTAATAATGCTACTGGCTGAGAGCCCAATTCTATACCCAAGTCTATGAGTTTTGCACCTTTAATACTTGATTTACTAGCAATTCTAGCAGTATTTCTAAACGTCAGTTGTAATTCTGGGGGGCTGGAAAGTTCTTCTACTTTTTGCCAATCAGCGACAAATTTATTTTCGAACCATTGAATCAAATTAACCGGAGATTGAAGTTGCTTTAAGTATTCTGGTAATTCACAAATATTTCTTAATCTGGTAATAGGAATATCTTCAATAGATGCCTTTTCTAAAAACCCTAATAGTTTTGCTTCTCTCAGACTTTGATTTAACTCAACAATCACACACCCAACTCTCTCAGACCAAATTTCTGCAGGGAGACGAACAAATGAAGCATGTGGAGAAACAGGAATACATTCTAATTTGCCATAATATTTTAATTTCAGATCGGCAACATTCATTAAGGTTTGCATTACTGGATTCCAACTATCACTTGATGTTAAATCAGTTTCAATGCCCAGAGATTCTAAATAAAAGTTAACAATATATACTGCTACCGTATTACGGGAAACCTGTTCAATTTTCTGAGCATGGGATTGATGACGTTGAAAATCCTCAGCTATTGCATAAGCTTGGGAAGATATGGGAAAACTTAAATTTAATATACCGTTGTGGCAACTCATCGCTAATATAATTCCTTTTTGATTACATTCTTTTTGATTACATTCTTTATGTAAGTTTAGCTTCGTAATTTTAATTTTTTTAATTTGTATGATTTGATTTTTATAATTTGATTTGTATACATAATTTTAGTCGTGTAAGTATTTTTCGAAGATTGGCATAAATTTTTTAATACTACGATTATAAAATGTGTATAAACTTTGCTGTGGAACTCCTAATTTTTCTGATATTTTTCTCATAGATAGTCCTTCTAAACTAAGAAGAGCTATTGTCCGAAAATTAATTTTTTGGTGTTTTTTCATGCAAGTATTCTGAAAAATTTTTTCTGGGTCTTCATCAATCAATTCTCTAATTATTTCCGCAAATGGTGCTTCTTCAGATGGAGCAGATATACTTTCATAATTATCTTCATCTAGTAGAATAATTTGGTATTCTTTACTGATTTTATGAGATTGAATGTCAATATTCCTAAAATAAGAGCGTTTAATTATGTAAGACATACTGGAATTAATCCAAACCATAAATTTGCTATACTCATTATTATCATCTACTCTATTTGCCTCAAACTTATCTATTTTTAAACATATAAATCGCCATAGCTCAGTTAAAGAATCAGCAGAAATATCCTCATAAGTTTGTAAATCAACTTTATACATTTGGGGCTTTTTTAACCTTCCACATATAATGATGGCATTAAAAAGTTGGGTAAGAGCTTCAAGTTTATTTGGGTTATGAAGTGGTAAGTCAACAAACTGTTGAGCATTAATCGCTAACTTATCAATTCTTTGGTAAACAGCTTTTTTTAAAAAAAAATCTAATGAACGTATCCGAGATTGCAATTGACTTTTGTTATAGTCGTCTTCCTCAACATGACATAATAATTCCAGACGCGCTTCATCATAGATCTCTTGATAGATACAGGGTATTTGAACTTTTATCTCACGACAAAGTTTATGCGATCGCACAATGACATCGACTGGATAAACTGAAACCATAGCTTGAGTCCTGTCTTCAAGACCTTATATTGTGTATTCAAATCTTCAAAAGGAAAATTATGTAAACAAAATTATATTTCAGTAAAGAAATATTTACATAAACATATGCTGTTGCATCACAATACACACATAGAGAGATAATAACTCTGATGAGATAATAAACTTAGGCAAAATCTGAAACCAACGACACACTGAATAATTGAAACTTAAAACCTACTTTTAGTTTTCAAATAAAGCCTGAGGTATTGAAAAAATAAACTCAAATCATGACGTTATTTATACGTCATCAATATCTACCACCGATCTCTAGTTAAATGTAAATTCTAATACTCGTGAATGGAAAAAATTTGAGAACCTTGCTTTGGTTTTTATTTTACTCTGCCAACTTGAAGGATAAGTACAATGGACAACACAATGAGTAACGAACACTCTTTAGGACAAGAAAGTTTACCTGTGGAATCTCTTGATGAAGCTAAAGAAGCACAAGATATAAAGCCGGGTATTAATTATAACAATGCTCCAACTTTGATAGTGGATCCAAAAACTCAATTGATAACAGTTAGTGACCCTTCGCCAACTATTTCTGTATTTTGGGATCGAGTGGTTCAACAAGCTGTAATTGAGGCTTCACCGGGTCCCACCGTTGCATCTCGTGCTTATGCAATGATCCATACAGCTATCTTTGATGCTTGGGCTGCTTACGATCCTAAAGCCATATCAACTCAACTCTCTGATGACTTGCAACGCCCTTCATCAGAGATTACTGAAGCTAACAAAATAGAGGCGATGAGTTATGGAGCTTATCGGGTTTTGAGAGACCTTTTTCCCGATCAAATAGAGATATTTGAAAATTCAATGCTCGAACTAGGTTTCGATCCACACAACAATACTACAGATATCACTACTGCTGCTGGTATCGGTAATGTTTCTGCAGCTGCATTATTAGACTTTCGCCGTCAAGATGGTTCAAATCAGCTTGGAGATAATCCGAATGGAATTCTCGGAGTTCCATATTCCGACAACAGTAATTATCAAGCAGTTAATAGCCCCGATGAAATAGTTGATATTGAGCGTTGGACTCCAGAAAGGGTACCAATTAATGCTGAACCAGGGGAAGAAAAAAGGATTCAACAATTTCTTACACCCCAGTGGGGAGATATTGAACCTTTTGCTTTGGAATCTGGCGAGCAATTCCGACCAGAAGCACCAGAGCCATTTCTGTTAGTGGATGGCTCTGTAAATTTAGAGGATAAGACAATTACCCTCGAAGATGGTTTCACAGTAAAAATTGATAAAAGTCTCATTGGAACGATTATTAATCCCGAATTTATTGCTCAAGTAGAAGAAGTTGTTGATATCAGTGCCAATTTAACTGACGAGCAGAAGTTAATTGCAGAGTTCTGGGAAGATGGTTCTGGAACTTCATTTCCTCCCGGTACCTCCATGACCTTTGGACAATTTGTTTCAGCTCGGGACAATAATAACTTAGATGAAGACGCTCAACTATTTTTCAGTTTGGGAAATGCTGTATTCGATGCAGGTATTGCCACATGGGACGCCAAAAGGTTTTATGACTATACTCGTCCAGTCAGAGCAGTACGGGAGCTTGGTAAATTAGGACTAATAGGGGAATTTAGCGAAGAAAAAGGTGGTTTTGTAATTGATGCATGGCAACCGGGACAAGGAACTCAGACAATTTTGGCGACTGAATTTCTGACATATCAAACTCCTGGTAGCGATCCTTCTCCACCATTTGCTGAGTACACTTCCGGTCACAGTAGCTTTAGTGCAGCAGGTGCAACCATTCTGGAATTATTTACCGGAAGTGATGAATTTGGTGCTTCTGTTAGTTTTAAACCTGGCGAATCGCGTTTTGAACCAGATATTACACCTTCAGAAACAGTTATTTTACAGTGGGATACTTTTAGTAAAGCTGCAGATGAATCTGGGATTTCTCGACTTTATGGGGGAATCCATTTTACTGAAGGAGATTTGAACGGGCGAAAGTTAGGAGAAGAAATTGCTCAGAGTGTTTGGGAAAAAACTCAGTTTTTCATCAATGGTGGAGAAATCAATGGTGGAGAAGTAGATGAATTAATTAATCCTGCTAATGCTGAAAATCTAACACTCCACAATAGTTATTTTAGCAACAGTGAAGACATTATATCCTTGGATATTGATCGCACTACTTTAATTGGAAATATTGAGTCTAGTAATTTTGGACTCCCTAGTAGTTATCCCCTGGAAAACCCGAATTTTGTTGGAGTTTTTGAAGGTAGTGTGGATATCTTAAATGTAGGTAATTTGGAAGTGTGAGGAAATTTATTGGCAGCTTAGGTGTAATTTTTGCATAAGTATCAAGACATAAAACCTACATCAATAGTGTAGATCGCCTAATAGTAGTGCATAGCACATGAGAGCACAAGCTTGATTGAAATAAACAAGTTCAAGATCTGTATAGGTTACTCATCCCTACTTCTGTATTTATAAATAAGACAAAGAAAAGAAGTTAAAGGTAAAAAGGAGAAGACAAGAGTCAAGATAAGTACAAACAAATCAAAAAATTATCTCTGACTTTTGTCTTTTTTGATATGTAATCAAAAATAACTTCTAAGAACAAATACTATAAATAGTCTTACGTGAGGATATGTGATGATTTTAAGCCAAATTCATTATCTTCTTATAAGTTTCATTCAAGTTTTCTCTAGTAATCAATTTTCCTGAAGTGTTTGCAGCAGTTGCAATATTAATTTGGGTGTATAGAGTTTTATGTGTAGAGATATTCAATTGCTGGAAATTTACACGAATTATAGTTTTTAGATTAAGGTTTACTACTCTCATAGAATCAGGTAAATAAGCCCTTAAGCTTTACATACTGTTGCAGTACAGCATGTTTTACGCCCAATTTCATATCAGTACAAAAACTATATTTCGAGTTAATGGAAATAATCAAATAGATTCAAATAATTTCAACATTTGAAATTATTCAATTATTTGTATTCGTATGTAATTAGTCGCTCTCAAAAAGTATTATTGACTTTCTATATTTAAGGTATTAGCTCATATTTCTGAGGTTTTGTCAACAAAGAATAAAATAATTAAAATCCTTAGGTTTTGCTTAAATTATTCAGGAATGGGAGACAAACAATTTGAAGGAAATAGTAAGAATTACGTAGATGAAACGACAAAGCCAAAAACTCTAATTTAATGTGTTCGAATCTATGTATTCAAATCTATGTATTTAAATCTATGTATTCAAATCTATGTACTCAAATCTATGTACTCAAATCTATGTATCGAACTTAATGTCTATTAATAACTAATTATTCATTATTGATAAAGAAAATTTTTGTAAAGGAGGTTGAAAGACAATGCTGAGTAAGGCTTCTGAAAAAACAATGCACGCTATTAGATGGGTGCTTGTAATCGGATGGACGCTGTTAATTGTCTCACTATTTTACGATCCCATAAGCCAGTATTTAACGGAACCCAGCAACTTGTTGTCTCCATTACGTGACTTACAGTTAAGTGACGATCCACCAATAAAGGTTTTCGTCCAAGGAAAAGAATTAATACAAAATGCTTATCCAATTGGAGCGAGAATTTTTTGGGGTATGGTTGTACCCAGTGCAGTCATGATCGTACTAGTTTTCGGACACGAAACTTGGCGACGTATTTGTCCTTTATATTTCTTCTCCCAAATCCCTCGTGCTTTAGGTTTGAAATCTAAACTAGATATCAGCCAGAATAAATGGCTAACTCGCAATCATCTGTACGTACAATTTGCTTACTTATTTGTTGGTTTAAATTTTAGAATTTTATTCATTAACTCTACAAGATGGGCTTTAGCCTCATGGTTTCTGCTTTCAATTTTCTCTGCAATCTTAATAGTCTTTCTCTATGGTGGTCGTAGTTGGTGTCATTACGTCTGTCCATTTGGACTTGTCCAAACTGTTTTTACCGGTCCTGCTGGTTTATTAGGAAGCGACGCTTCTTCTGCACCTCCGAGAAGCATTACCCAGTCCATGTGTCGAGAAATAGACAAAAAAACAGCTAAAGAGAAAAGTGCTTGTGTGGCTTGTAAATCCAATTGTATGGATATAAATGCAGAAAATTCCTACTGGAGTGACCTAAAAAAACCCGGGCGCAGATTTATACAGTACGGCTATCTTGGACTAGCTATTGGTTATTTTGTTTACTACGGATTGTATGCTGGCAATTTTGATTATTATTTTTCCGGTGCTTGGACCCATGAAGAAAATCAGTTAGGAACTTTGTTTGACCCAGGTTTCTATATATTCGAGCGGGCAATTAATATACCTAAAATCCTTGCAGTTCCTTTAACTTTAGGATTCTTTGTCATCGCCGTTTATTTGCTGTGCAGCAAATTAGAGAAAGTATATCGTGCTCATCTTAGAAGACGTCATCCTAACATAAGTTCCGAGCAAGTATTGCACAGATCTCTTTCTATTTGCACCTTCATCGCTTTCAATGCTTTTTTCATCTATGGTGGTCGTCCGGAACTTCTACGCTTTCCTTCCGAAGTGAACTTAGTATTTAACGGCTTTGTAATCCTAGTTAGTACTTTGTGGTTGGCTAAAACTTGGGGACGTAGTTCTGAGCAGTACCAAAGAGATACTCTAATTTACAGTTTTCGTCGTCAACTCAAAAAATTACCAATTGATATTTCCCGCTTTTTAAAAGGTCGTTCTCTTGATGACCTGACATCCAATGAATTATTTATCCTGACTGCTGTTTTACCTCAATTTCAACGTCGAGACCGCTTGCAAGTCTATAAAGAAATATTGCGGGAAACTTTGACCCAAGGAAATATAACTCCTCAAAACACCTTTGAAGTTCTTAGAGAGTTACGTCAGCAACTAGCGTTAAATGATGATGAACACTACAGTGTATTGTCCAATCTAACTCAAGAAGAACCATCGACTGTTTATCCGGTACCTTCCCAGCAAGTAACAACAGTCCTAAGACCCAAAAAACTTTCAGACTCGCCCAAAAAGGTACAAGCAACCCCAGCAAAAACAGAAATCAGAGCGAAACGACGCCCTCCGAAAAATAACTAATAGCAGCCAAAAGTAGCCCAAATCTCAGGTTTGAGTCTTAAAAATAACGAATAGCTCCCAATCAATCAAAACCCCCTTGCGCTTGTCAATCCAACTGGAGTTCAAATAATTATGAAAATTACAGCTTTTAATCATTTAACCGGAGCCTTAGAAGAAAAAATATTTTCCTCAAAAACAGAAATCTTACAACGATGTGTAATTGGAAGACATCCCAGTTGTGACTTAATTCTCAACAGTCCAGAAATCAGTCGGGTCCATGGTATTATCCTGGCTCATCAGGGAAATCACTGCTTTATCGATCTGGCTAGTACCGATGGTTCTCGCATCAATAATCAAGAAGTTGAATTCAACCAAGAATATTCTTTAAAAGCCGGTGATGCGATCCGAATTGGCGATTTTATTCTTTTATTTGAAGAAATCAACGATGAATCGAAACCTTACTGGTTCCTAAAACCACAAGAAACCAGTAGTCCCAAACAAGTAACTATTGGTAGTGAAGTTCAACCTATATTTCGTTGTTCTCAAATCATAGATGAAACCCATGATGTAAAAACATTTCGCTTAGTTTCTTCTCAATCTACGGTATTTGATGACTACAAACCCGGTCAGTTTGTCACCCTAGATTTAGAAATTAACGGTCAGCAAGTAAAACGTTCTTACTCAATTTCTTCTAGTCCTTCACGTCCCCATGCTTTGGAAATAACTGTTAAGCGGGTTCCCTCAACTTCAGAGGTATCTAATATTCCCCCTGGTTTGGTTTCTAACTGGTTACACGATAACTTCAAGGTTGGTTCCTTAGTAAAAATCAGCCCACCAATGGGTAAGTTTACTTGTTTTGAACATCCCAACGAAAAATTTTTGTTTATCTCTGCTGGTAGTGGTATCACACCAATGATGTCGATGTCTCGATGGTTATGTGATGTAAAACCAGATGCTGATGTTATATTTGTTCATAGTGCGAAAACAGTAAGGGATATTATTTTCCGCCAAGAATTAGAGTTGATGGCGTCAAGGTACCCGAATTTTAAATTAGCTATTACTTTAACTGGTACTCATCATCCAACTTGGTCGGGTTATAGCGGTAGGCTAAATAATTTAATGCTACAAGCGATCGCACCCGATTTCAAAGAACGTCTTGTGTATGTTTGTGGTTCTGATGGATTTAGAAATGGTGTGAAAACAACCCTTGAAGGAATGAGATTCCCGATGTCTTCCTACCATGAAGAAAGTTTTGGCTCCAACAAACGAAGAAAATCTTTACCATCACCAAAACCAGAAATCCATAGACAATCGGAATTTTCTCCGCAAGATACCCATATAGCTGCCACTTCCTCAAATACTGATGTTGTAGTTTTTACTAAATCTCAAAAGGAAGTAATTTGCGAACCAGAAGAAACTATTTTAGAAGCGGCTCAAAGGGAAGGTATTAGATTACCCTATGGATGTCAGATGGGAGCTTGCGGTCAATGCAAGTTACATAAAGTGTCTGGAGAAGTTGTTTATGAAGAAGATTCTGATTGTGAAAATGATTTTGTTCTAACCTGCGTTGCTAAAGCTGCTGGACGTGTAACAATTGAAGGCTAGATTTACACAAGGTTATTATTACATAATGATATGTAACTAAAAATACTCTTATTTCTTTTACTTCTTCACTAAAATGCTTAAGCGTAACAAAGTATACTAATCATTAGTGCTACAGATAGAGCCTCTACAAACTTATCACTAGATCGATTTCGATCCTAATAATAAGAGATAAGAGGCTCTTATTATAGTGCTGTGTACAATGAAAAAAGACCATGCCCATAGGATGTTAAAGTCCAGCTACAAGAAACGAGAGGTTTTTTGGAGTGTAAGCACAGCAAAATTTTAATATTTACTTATATGTCTCAGGATTCATTAATGTCCTGAGCCAATTACTTATTTCTACAAATTTAGGTTAAGCTCTTTGGTTTCTTTAAATAAATTAATCAAATAGACAGATTAATTTATTAAATAGATTACTTTTAAATAAATTCTATGAAATTAGAGCACGTTTTAAATTTTTAGAACATAAATTTTTAGAACATAAATTTTTAGAACATAACTTTTGCAACAAAAACTTGTGCGATAAAAATATTACAGCACATATTTCTTAAGAACAGTCAAATTTGATAAAGAAAGTAGTATGTAAAATGAATAAAATATCGACCGCGTAAAATATTTTGTTATAAAAAGCGTTAATGCATGCTATGCTTTGAGTCTTGAGTTTTTGTTTGCATCTTCCCCCATAGCTACTTCCTAAGTGAAAATAAGTTATTTTTGATCGTTTTCAGTCGCATTGACAACAAACGCATTCGTAAAGTTATTTTCTATATTAGGCATGCATCTATTATCCAGCTCTATTGCAAATACACCTTAAGCCGTAGTAAATTCTATTTCTGAATCTTTTCTACCCCAGACATACTATAAATTTGAAGTGTGCTAGCAATTAGATAAGAGCAAAGTGTTTTGCTACTTACGTTTTCATGGAAATTTTCTATCTACTTGACCAGGGTGAGAATGTCTTTATTGGGTGTAATGAAACGCCCTACATCAAATACTTAGTTTTGGGAAAAATCATTTCCTTTCTACCAGCAGTACAAACTAAGCAAGAAATTAGCAGATAGACTTTGTAGGTATTTCGCCGAATAATGTATTTACCTACAACATAGTTTGCTTCTTATGCGTATGTTTTCAATTTTTATTTGAAAGTATATTTTCGCTTTTGAATTGTGAATTTTTCTTTAGGGTCTACTATGTATGATTTTTTTACTCGATATCAGACCGAGTCTATTTTTCTTTTTGCATATAAAAATATCTTATGGATTACTCTCCAAGCGTACTCACGATTTTTGGAGCTTTTAAGGGCGATCGCAATATCAATTGACGATTGCTTAACGTTAGTCTCAACACAGTGTATTCAACCAATACTGGGTAAGTCCTATGACTATTTATCAAGCAAACCTACTTACCAATATTGGTGTTTTAAATAACTTATAGTCAGAATGACGAAGAAAATTCAAATAGTACGATGAAAGATTGAATATAGTTTAAACACTTGAGTCGATGAATATTATCACAGAAAATTTCGAGCTCAAGCAGCACATCTCAAAATTACCATTACCGCAGCAAAGGGCTCTTCTATCTTGGTTAGGAACGCAAATCGCTAAAAGAGAATTGGAGGAAGAATTTGATATCCCTACAAAGCCAAGACGAGAGGTTTTAGAGATTAAGCGGGTTGGTAAATTTGCGTACCAGCTTGAGGCATTTGAATGTAGTAATAAGTACTGTTGGTGTAAAAAGCCATCAGGTAAGAAACATACTGCATGGTACGGCTATCAGTGGCGTAAAGATAGGGTTGTTTCTTGGTATATCGGCAAGCGTTTAATTGAGGAGGAATATTAGTTTATTATCGGTAATTTAAGCATTTCAACCAAGCGATTCTTATGCTTGGTTGATATACTGCTTAATCTCAAAAAGTCACAACATAGGGAATAAAAGGTATAAAAAGTATATGAGGAGTGTAATAATACAGATGATATAGTCTTTGCTGCAACTAACAACAAACAAAATCAGGAGGCAGAAATGTCAGAAGCGTTACGGCAAAAAAAAATTGTTGTTGTTGGTGCTGGTTGGGCTGGATTAGGGGCAACCTACCACTTAGCAAAACAGGGTTATCAAGTAACACTTCTGGAAGCAGGTTCCTACCCTGGCGGGTTAGTAGCAGGTTGGAAAACTAAGGGTGGACGTTCGACAGAAGCGGGGATTCATGGTTTTTGGTATCCCTACAGAAATATTTTCGCTTTAATTAACGAATTGGGAATTAACCCTTTCACTACTTGGACTCGTTCTTCACAATATTCTCCCATCGGTTTAGAAGCAGAATCACCTATTTTTCAGGATTTACCTCGGTTACCAACACCTCTTGGAACTTTTGTATACACCCAATTCCAACGTTTGCCCTTAGTTGATCGTCTTAGCGCTCTACCTTTACTTTACGCTGTTATTGATTTTGATAATTCAGATGCGGCATGGCGACGTTATGACTTTGTTACAGCAAGGGAATTATTCAAACAATTTGGTGTGTCGCAAAGACTATATAAAGAATCTTTTGAACCTATGTTGCTGGTCGGTTTATTCGCACCAGGAGAACAATGTTCCGCAGCAGCTACTTTGGGAATGCTTTACTTTTTTATCCTTGCTCATCAAGCAGATTTTGATGTTGTTTGGTGTAGAGGAACTGTTGGGGAAAAAATCTTCCGTCCTTGGACAGAAAAAATTGAACAAGCCGGAGGAAAAATCCTAACAAATCGACGAGTTACCGATTTAATCAGCGATAGTAACAACCAAATCACAGGTGTTGTCTGTGGTGATGAAGTTTTTACTGCGGATGCAGCGATTTTCGCAGTTGGTATTAATGGGATGAAAAAAATTGTCTCGGGTAGTCCCGTTTTGCAAAGCCGAGCAGAATTTCGGAATTTAAGTAATTTAGGGGGAATAGATGTTTTAGCAACTCGTCTGTGGTTCGATCGCAAAATTAATATTCCCCGTCCTTCCAATGCTTGTTTTGGTTTTGATTCCACTACCGGATGGACATTTTTTGATTTAAATGCTTTGCATGATGAATATAAAGATGAACCAGAGACAGTTGTAGAAGTAGATTTTTACCACGCCAATCAATTCATTGCCTTGGAAGATAAAGAAATTATTTCAATAGTTCATAATTATTTAACAACATGTGTTCCTGCTTTCAGGGAAGCAAAAGTTATTGACAGTAGTGTTATTCGTTTACCACAAGCAGTTACTCATTTTGCTCCTGGTAGTTATAGTCATATGCTTCCAGCTAAAACTAGTTTTTCTAACTTATTTATGAGTGGTGATTGGATTATTAATCGTCATGGTTCTTGGTCCCAGGAAAAAGCTTATGTTACCGGTTTAGAAGCTGCAAACCTAGCGATCGAGTATTTACAAGAAGGAGTGCCGGCTAACATTTTACCAGTGGAAGAAGACGAAGGACATATTCAAGTCGCCAGACGAATTAATCAAACTGTGCGCGAGGTGGGTAAATCAGTGTTACCTAATTTTTGGCTTCCCTAGTTTGATTTTTGCTATTGTTGATTTTTATTTCAAATTTAAATTTAATTATTATTTTGAATTTGATTTGTGTTGGTAGCTGGGAGATTGAGTTACTTAACTCGATTGGTGATTGCCCCAGAATAAAATAATACTAAGAGCGTCTTGATTGCCCATTTTTTAGAAATTAGTTTGTGTTTGGGGGAGCATAGAATAGAAATCCTACAAGAGTTTATAGGCTGGATAGATATAGCGCTACGTGCAAGTCATTAGCAGATCCATAGGTAGCGCAGCTAGAGGCTCAGCTCTGACTAACTTCACCTTGCGGACTCCAAAGCCGCAGGCTAAGCGAGGACATAGGTTTTATACTAAATCCGGGTTAATTACCCCTTTTTAGAATGAGAGAGGGAAGTGTGGGAGGTGTGGGAAGTGTGGGGGGAAATCCCAAAAAATATAAAGGG
>JGI1201J43222_100256_pt1 | contig 15152 bp, 9 predicted proteins | sample MastesBC008_FD_43222 | JGI IMG/M metagenome (IMG submission 43222) | reverse complement strand
CTCCTGACTCCTGATTCCTGTCTCCTGACTCCTGATTCCTGACTCCTATCTCCTGACTCCTGACTCCTGACTCCTATCTCCTATCTCCTATCTCCTGTCTCCTGTCTCCTGACATCTTCTCTAACAACTCTCAAAGAGAAATTTTTGGATCTATTGGTTGATCCACCCATTTATAAGGACGATATTCCATCATGCGAATTTTGAATGGTCCTTTAATCTGATAATTAATCCCACGCCAGTTAACAATTGGCATCCAATGACAAGAAACTAATGCAATGAAATAAAACCATTGGGTAAATGGAGTTCCAACAAATATTTTCCAAATTTTACTTTTATTAAATCTTGGACTAACTTCACCACGCCTGCTAATAACTTGACGTACGCTTTTTTCTAGAGTCAGGATAAGTGCAAGTAAACCGACTAAATAGCTACAGTAACCAATCAAAGCTAAAATTGCAGCTTGTCCTTGTCCGATAACAAAGCTAATAAAAAAGAGTCCCAATACTAGGTTCGGTAACACTATAGTCAATATGGAATCCCCAACTACTGCTGGCCATAAAGGATGATATAGTCGGGAAATAAATAATTGTCTTCGAATCCAAGGAAGTAATCTTGGTAAGTTAGTTTCTTCTCGATTAACTATTAATAGTGAAGGTACAAACTTGACTTGATAGCCGTGTTTTCGCATTACTCGACTAATCATTGTGTCATCAGTATAAGAGTGTTTCCATTTTTCCAACAATCCTGTCTTCTGTATGACTTCGGTTTTGATTGCTAAAGTTCCACCCCAAGGAATACCGTACAAAAACATCTGTACGACTGCAGAAGTGTTCCATATGTAGCGCACCAAAGTTCCCCAATATTGACCCGTCGGTAGATACCACCTATTACCTGTTGTTGCTGCAACTTTGGGATCTGATAAAGGAGAAACTAATTCCCGCAACCAATTGGAATGAGCTACTGTATCAGCATCTACTAAAGCAACAACTTTATATGTCTTATCTAACGTAGAAAGAGCCTGCACCAAAGAGCTACACTTGAGAGTACAAGTTTTTCGTCGGTATTTGAGAGCTTGAATTTCTACATTACTAGCTTTTTCTTCTGCAACAGTTTTGATCGCGACTTTCCAAGCTGGATCTTCCTCACTATCAACAATTAGCTTAATGTCATAATTTGGATAGTTTTGTTGAAAAAGCGATCGCAAACACTTGGAAAGATATGGGTCGGCTCCACGTAAAGATAAAATAACTGCTGTTTTAGGTAATTCTTTTACTGGTAATGCTTTACTGTTATAAGAACGCAGATATCTTAAAAATAACAACATCAGAAGCGATTGGATGATAAACCAAACCAATAAACCCAGACAAAATAGTGTAATTAACTGATTCACCTTTGATTCCCTTAATAATTCCTAGTTTGAAAGAAATTCTTAGTAAGCTCTTTTGAATGAATAAATAAATTCTATTTACCCATAAGCTTTTTGAGATTTGCAGTTTTCAACCATTGCTTTATCAGCTGCATTCCATCTTTTAGACTAACTGCTGGTTCGTAAGTTAATTTTTCCCGTGCTTTCTGAATAGAATAACTATGGGGACGAGACATAAAATCTACAGCTTCCGGGAAAATATCTGGCTGTTGACGCAAAAGTTTTTGTCCTCCAGAACGGACTTTTAAAAATAACTTAAGTTCATCCTTTGGTAAGGAAAAAGGTGCTGGTAAATCCCCTGTTTCCGCTAGAAGTAAAAAATATTCTTTCCAAGAAGTCTTTTGTCCATCAGTGACATTAAATACTTCTCCATAGGCTTCTTTTTCTATGCTGAGAAAAATAGCATCAATTAAGTTATCAATATATACGTGATTGATAACTCCCTCTCCATCATTAACATAAGCGAATAATTTTTGACCCATCAAATGTAGAGGTCTGACAATCCAGGGAATACAACCTGGACCATAAATATCTCCAGCGCGGATAACGATCGCACCAAAATCAGGTGGAGAATTCAATTGTAAAATAGCTTGTTCTGCTTCTATTTTAGTTTGGCAGTAGGGATTATTCTCATTAGTAAGTGGACCATCTTCTGTTATATCTTCAGGATAGTTGAAGCCGTACACCATCGCACTAGAGAGATGAACAAAAGTTTTAACACCCACTTCTTTAGCTGTATAAGAGATATTTTTGGTACCATCAACATTGACTTTATGGAAATCTTTGAGGGAACCGCCTTCTTGAGCTAATTGTTCGGTGTGTAATACTATATCAACTCCCTGACAAGCTTTTTTGAGATTTTCAGCTTTGGTTACACTTCCAGAAATAACTTCTACACCTAGTTTTTTTGCTGTTGAGGATTTGTCTGTTTTAAGCTGTAGTCCGCGAACTTTCATTCCTTTAGCGATCGCAAGTTCAGCAGCACGTAGACCAATAAATCCAGAAACATCAGTAATGAGTAGTGTTTTCATGTTGGGGATTGGGGATTAGGGATTGGGGATTGGGGTGAAGCCCGCGCCTAGCGGCGTTAGCATAGCGTGGCGTTAGCCATATGGGGATTGGGGATTTGCGATACGGAGTTATGAATTTTCTTAGTTCCCTATCGCTATTCGCTAGTCGCCAGTCGCCGGTCTTCTAAAAAATATCTGCTGGATCTGTAGAGCGGAGTTGATTGACTGTTAATGCTCCGGATATAATGCACATTAAAATTGTTGAGAGTAAAACTATCGCTGTATTGTGCAAGTTCATCATAATTGGTAATTTTGTTGCTTCCATGGCAAAATCATACAAACCTAGAGAAATTGCAAAGCCAGGTATGTAACCCAATACAGCTAGTATGAATGCTTGTTGAAATACGATATTTAGTAAATATTTATTCTCGTAACCTATAGCCTTTAAAGTGGCATATGCAATTAATTGAGTTGAAATATTGCTATACAGTATTTGATAGACAATAACAATACCAACAATAGAAGCCATTGTTAACATAAGATTGAGAATAAAACCAATAGGCGTTCTGGTAGCCCAATATTGTTTTTCAAAGTTAATGAAACCGGATTGAGTAAAAATTTTAATGTCATCCGGTAAATTATCCCGCAAATTTTTCAGAACTTTCTGAGGGTCAGCATCAGGTTTGAGAGCAACAACACCAACATCTATCATCTCTGCGGGACGAGTATTAGGAAATATCCGTAAAAAAGTAGAGTCGCTGACGATTAAGTTTCCATCAACACCAAAGGATGGACCTAAATTAAATAGACCTCCAACTCTAACTTTGTAACCCTTGAGAGAATCAAAAGGAAATATTTCAATTAATTGTTTGTTATTTTCTCGTTCAAATCTTTCTGCGACACGACCAAACTCCTGACGAGAGTTCCGGTCGAAAAGTACTACATCGGGAATTTTGATCCGATCTATATTTTGTTCGACTTCTGGAATATCGATTACGGGTTTTCCTGGTTCAAAGCCAATGATATAAATTGAATATTTTTGTCCTGTATCGGGATTCTTAAATTTAGCAAATCCTAAATATATAGGACAAACTGATTCTACACCTTCAAAACCTAAAGCTTGATACAAACGAGTTCGAGAAAAACTTTGGGAGGCTGTTAAAGCCTTATACTGAGAACTAACTAAAAATAAATCTCCGCGTAAATGACGATGTACTTGGGTGGCGCTGGAATAGAGAGCATCTTGAAAACCAAGTTGCATAAACATCAAAATCACGAGAAAAGCAATACCAGCAACAGCGACGATCGCTCGAATTTTGTTGCGGGCTAGTTGTAGCCATGCTACAGGAATTTTAAAAGTCATGGTAAGCGGTTAGCGACTGGGGACTGGAGACTAGGAATAAAATTCTTGACCCTTTCCTTTACTTATTACTCCTTACTCATTACTCATTACTTATTACTTATGACCGGTTTTTGGCTCATCATAATAGCAACATCTACCTGTAAATTCGTTAAACCGGAAAGAGTTTCACTATCTTTTGGATCATTGATGCGAACTTTTACAGGAATGATTCTTCTATCTGTCTCTGTTTCTGGGTTGACACTGAGAATATTTTGTCGATCAACTTGCAAACCAATTTCAGTAACCGTTCCCTCGATTTTCTTCGGAAATGCTGCACTGGTAATAATAGCTTGTTGACCCTTATTAACTTGATTAATATCAGTTTGATAAACCTCTGCTTCTACATACATCTGCGATGTTTTACCTATTTCTACAACCCCTTTATCACTGTTTACCTCTCCTGTTTTTGCATGAACTTTTAAAATTCTTCCATCTACAGGAGAGCTTAAATAAGTTAGATCGTATTCTGCTTTGGCTTCTTGGACTGCTGTCTGAGCACTCTTTAATTCTGCTTGGGCTAATTGAACATCGACCGCACGAACTTTTTTAACACTATCTAATCTTGCTCTTGCTTCTTCAATCTCATCTCGTACGGTATTTTGAGTTCTTTTCAGTTTTGCTTGAGCCTCTTGGAGTTGTTTTTGTGCTGTCTGTAATTCCAAGCGTTTGCTATCAGCAACAGAAGCAGAAACTGCACCTGCTCTATATAAACTTTGGTATCGATTATTTTCTGTACGAGCATTTGCTAATTCTGCCTCTAAGCGTGCTATGGTAGCTTGCTGAGAAGCAATATCTCCCTGTAACTGAGCTTGTAAGCGAGTTACTGTAGCCCTTTGAGCGTTGATGTCACCTTGCTTTGCTCCGGCTTTCACTTGTGCTAGTTTGGCTCGTGCTATCCGCACTTTATCAATTGTTTGTTGTAATGCAGCCCGGGAACGAGCATAATTCTCTAACAAAGCAATAATTTTTCCAGCTTTTACTTTATCGCCTTCTTTAACTAAGAGTTTTTCTACTCGTACTCCTGTCAAGGAACTAGGAGCAGACAATTTTATTACCTCACCTTCAGGCTCAACTCTTCCTAATGCAGTTACTGCAACCCTTTTTGGTGTAGTTTTCCCTGAATCTATTGGGGGAGAATTGACTTGAGAACTAAGCCGCCAAAATATTGATGAAAATGCTAACCCAGCACCCAATGTAATTAAGGTTGCTAAAATTATGCGCCAACGATTTGTAGGTTGTGGAGATAGCCGGCTTTCTTTATCTGCTGTCATATTCTGATTCCAATTATTCTAATATTTTGACTTTTATATATGGAGAACTATAACTATCTCGATCGATTGAAACAGTTTTCTGTGACAACAAAACAAATAAACAAAAATAATCAAAAAAACTAATAAATTTATATGGATTTCTTTATTTCCTAATTTTGCACTTAAATTTGCGAATGTTTGGATGTTTTAGATACAAATTTTTCTCTTTAATAAAATCCCCTGAGTTAAGTTTTATTGAGTAACAATTTCTACCATTACTTTAGGAATGATGAGTGTAATCCAGGCAATATTTCCCGTGAAGGTTAACGGAATAATATGCTATTAAAACCTATATTAATTCAGATTATTGAAACAGCAAAAAAACAATACAAAAAAGAAACGAAATATACTGTATTGCAAAGATTATTTTTAAATTATTCTCGAAAAATATGGAATTACATTATGGCAAATGAGAAAAACATTGTCAACAAAATATTATTAACGAGGTATATTTGTATTATTTTCAAGATGATAATAAGAAAATCATACTGTAGTCGCTATAAAAATCTATCTCAAAATATCCGGATTAATCCATAGAACAATAGTCTAAAATCATATAAATTATGATGGTGTCTTCACTCAAGGATAAAGGTTACTTTCAGTTCTATTCATAAATATTCTATTTTTTGACAAAAAAGTAACTCAGCTTACAGAACTTTTATTTTTGATATTTTTTAGGGATTTATAGTAAGTATTTTGTTCGAGCATAAGAAGAAATAGTTTACAGAGAACAGGTAATAGAAAATATACGCTATTCTTTCAATTACAAGCGTAGGTAAAAAAGAAAAAACCACCAAATATTTTATATAAATTTCATTATATTGCTTGTTTATTTATACATTAAAAAATGGTATTCGAATATGGCAAAACTCACTTTAGTACCGATCAGCAAAATTCATATTAATAACAATCGCCGTCCAATAAAACAAGAAAAAGTTGATGAGCTAGTGGAATCCATTAGAGCCAATGGACTATTAAATCCCATTACTTTAGATAATAATTGGAATTTAGTAGCTGGACATCATCGCTTGAAAGCCTGCGAACAGTTAGGTTTAAAAGAAATTGAGTGTCATATTATTGTATATCAAGATTCAGATCGCGCCCGTTTAGCTGAAATTGATGAGAATTTGATTCGTAATGAACTCAGACCGCTAGAAAGAGGAAAACTGTGGCTCGAGAGAGAAGAAATACTTTTGCGTTTGGGACTACTAGCAAAAGTTGGAGATAATCAATACACTCTGACAGGTAAGAATATCACAGGTAGTGAAGTTATTTCACCACCAATTAAAACAGCTAAGGATTTGGCTAGAGAGAGTGGTTTTAGCGAGCGAACCTATCAATATGACAAGCAAATAATCCGAAATACTCATCCAGATATTTTACAAATCATCGAGAATACACCGATCGCTCAACGTCAAACAGCACTATTGAATATCGCTCGAGCTGGTAGCAAAGAACGTATTCAAGCCGAACAAGCGGAAAAAGCATTGGCTTTGGCTAAAGCATCATCCGATCAAGAAGAACAACAACGACAAGCTGAAATAGTATCGAGTTATAGAACAAGACAAAAAAAAGCACAGTTATCAGCCCTCAAAAGTGCTGAAGCTTTAATACAAGCAAAATCCTCTCATAGTAGAACCCAACAACAGCGCAAAAAATTACATCAAAGGTTATCAAAACTAGAAGTCAGTTTGGGCGATCGCTGGAAGTTGGGAGAAAACTTAGTTTATTGTGGCGACACTAGCAGCGATAAATTTCAAGATTTGCTACCGAAAGAGGCTGCATTAACGATAGCTACCTTATCTTCAACTTGGAAGCACGATTATTTAGCCGAAAAATCCCGTATTGTTGCTGTACTCCGTCAGGAAGGTTATATTTATGATTTTTGTCGTTCTAATCAAATGCCTTTTCAATATGAATTAGCGATTGGTAAGATTTATATCGGCATATTTTCCTATCAAAGTATATCTAAACCACCAATGCCGGTTAATGTTGAAAATATTGAAGGAATAGTTAATTATTTAATGCATTTATATAGCAGTCCAAATGATTGCGCGATCGCGCCATTTATGGGTGAGGGAGAAATTCTCGCTATTTGTCAGCGACTTAGACGTATTTGTTTTATTGGTGATGATAACCCCCAAAGTGTGAGTAGGGGAATTATGCGTTGGCAAAATATAACTGATCGACAAGCAGAAAAGATATAGGGGATAGAGAATAGAAAACAGGGGATGAAGTTTTTTTGTTTTTCCAAACTCAGCTTAGTAGTCAAGATTTTGAGACCCTAACTCTTGATTATTACAACTGCTACAAGATTTCAGGAATTAAATATTTAAATATAAAAACGGTATGACATTGTGCAGATAATAATTTCTGTGTTCTAGTCACAAAAATGGACAAAGTTAATTCATAATATTCAGCTTTATCTATAAAATATTTCATCATATTGATTTTTGTACTAATTAATCAACATTAATATTTGTACTTACTACTACATTCACTACCTTTAACTTCATCATTCATGAGCAGATAATTAGTTGTGCCTTAAAAATTAAATTATTTGAAAATATCATGATTTAATCAAAAATCATTACTTAGTAAATCCATATATATATCGAACAGTCAGGCAGATAATCATATTACAACTATCTTTAAGTAAATCGGTAAGTAATATAGGATTTAAGTGGAATGTCTTTATGAGATTTTATCTTACCAATGGACATTTTAAATGAAATAAAAATGCTCTATTTTTATTGTTAGCCATGATACTTTTTTAATAAAAAACTATATAATAATGAGAAAATACCAGATTTTACAACTATACTTAAAAGTAAATAAATATACTTGTTTATAATTTTAATTAGTATTAAAAATCGCTATATGAATATGTTTAGAAGCAAATATTATAAAAATAATTAATCCAAATTATTAGATGTGTGTTACTGTTGGAATTAATTCAAACATTTTAGGAAGAATGCATATGTAATTAGTAAATTACAATTACTAAGGGAAAAACTAGAAATAGATAATTTCCTGTAATTTACTCATAGTGCATTTACTTTGTTAATACTCGTTTAATTAGTGTAGGTAATAAGTGATTTTTTGTAACGGGTTTGTCAAATAATCTTTATCGGATTCCATAGAATAGATTATCTTGGACGTCAAAACTGACTATGGCATTGATTAAGATACAGAACGTTGTCATTAACACGAGCTATGTTGCAGCCGTTAGATTAGGGGAAGAAAATGAATCTGGCGAAAAAAGTGTTTCTGTCCTGATGATTACCCCCCAATCTCTACTGTTTCCTTGGGAATCTGCTTCTCAGAATCTTTACCATTACGAATGGATTGAGTTTACCTCTCAAGCAGCGATCGCTCTGCAAGATTATTTCTCAAGTTGCAACAATGTGATCGATTTATTGCCCGAGTACGAGGAGTCTAACATTGTTTAGGTCGTGTTTTTGGGATACCTATTGGTAGTTTAATTTTCTAGTACCAATTGCAAGTAACATTGTTCGCGATTCCCTTCCCAACAAAGGAATATCTATATAAGTTTTTGGTGTGTGGGAAGTTTTTGATGTAGAAGGTATTTTGTGCGAAGTGAGAGACAGATAATCTTCTGTTAAGAAGGGAATTGTCACAGAGTGCGAACAGTATTATTGGAGTGAGGAATTGTAAGTTTTTTGTTGGTGTCTGTGTATGGTACTCACAGATCAAAGGATTGTGTATCTTGGTGATTTACACAATTTCCAGATAAATTAGGTCTCCCGATAAATTCGCCTTGGAATTAGAACACCTTGTAGTAGATACATATGAGGGTCTTACCATCTTTGAGATGCACCTCTGTAGGTGTGCCTGAATTTTGGATGGTATGTTAATGAAGTTGTAACTAAAGCGTGTTTTAAATTGTGTTCCGATCCCCCTAACCCCTCTTTTCGAAGGGGGTAAATAGTCAAAGTCCTACTTTTTAGGTGGGATTTAGGGGGATGTTCAAAACGAACAATAATGTACATGAATACTTTGAAAATACGCCTTAGGGTATGTTAACAACGGATTGCTCTCAACATTAGCGTAATTTGGTTATCAGTACTGCTGGGGAACCTAGCGATCGCGCTGCTACTATCTCCGGAAAAATTAGTGAAATCGGTTTTACTTGCACAACTCTGCTACAAATAACGCAGATACTGTGGAACGTAATTTACCCTATATCGCAAATAACTCAGGTAAGCTTCAAGAACTAATACTTAAGTATGAATCCTTAAGGATTCATGTTTTATAAGTAGACACATACTACTTGCAATTGAACACTCAACAAAAATAAAGATTTGTCAATGTCCTATGTCTGGTTACTCATTTAATGCGGCATTGGAAGAATTAGCTGCGCAAATAAACAGTTGTGAGCAGGATTTAATTAGGTTTATAGAGGAGAAACAAATGGTGTCGGATAAATCTATGCCAGTTGATAAGATGAACAGACATTTAAAAGATACACCTATAGCCATTATTGGTATGGCTTCTCTGTTTCCTCAGGCGAGGAATTTACATGAATATTGGCAAAATATCGTTAATAAAATAGATTGTATTACGGATATTCCTGAGTCACACTGGAGTGTGGAAGATTATTACGATCCTGCTCAGCGTAATCCTGAAGATAAGACTTATTGTAAGAGGGGTGGCTTTATCCCCCATGTTGATTTTAACCCGATGGAATTTGGTATACCTCCGAGTATTTTAGAGGTAACAGATGTATCGCAATTATTAAGTCTGGTAATTGCGAAAGAGGCGATGGAAAATGCCGGCTACGGAGAAAAAAGTCAGTTTAATCGCGAAAATACTGGCGTCGTCTTGGGTTCAGCAGCATTAAAGTTAGGGGTTCCCCTATCTTCAAGATTGCAATATCCGATTTGGAGAAAAGTACTTAAAAGTAGTGGTTTATCCGATGAAGATACCAAACGTATTATTGAGAAAATCCAGAGCGCTTATGTAAAGTGGGATGAAAATGCTTTTCCGGGAATGTTATCCAATGTAGTTTCCGGTAGAATTGCTAATCGCTTAAATTTGGGCGGACTCAACTGCACCGTTGATGCGGCTTGTGCAAGTTCTCTTGCAGCTTTGAAATTAGCAATTGGAGAATTAGTAGAACATCGCTGCGATATGATGCTCACAGGTGGCGTTGATACTGACAACTCAATCAATGCTTACATTAGTTTCAGTAAAACACCTGCCGTTTCCCCTAGTGACAAAGTCAAACCATTCGATAGTAAATCCGATGGAATGATGTTGGGTGAAGGAATTGGCATTTTAGTTCTAAAACGTTTGGAAGATGCTGTCAGAGATGAAGATAACATCTATGCAGTTATTAAAGGCATAGGAACTTCTAGTGATGGACGTTACAAGAGTATTTATGCTCCCCGTAAAGAGGGACAGGTCAAAGCATTAGAACGGGCTTACAAAGATGCTGGTTTTGCTCCGGAAAGTGTGGGTTTAATTGAAGCCCATGGTACCGGTACCATGGCTGGAGATCCAACGGAATTTGGCTCTCTCCATCAATTTTTTGGCGAATCAGACAGCAAAAAACAGCATATCGCTCTGGGTAGTGTAAAATCCCAAATTGGACACACAAAAGCAGCTGCGGGTGCAGCAAGTTTAATTAAAACAGCTTTGGCTTTACACCATAAAGTATTACCACCGACAATTAATATTAACGAACCAAATCCCAAATTAGATATTAATAATTCATCTTTTTATCTCAATACCCAAACTAGACCTTGGATCCGGGCTGAAGGTGAGGCTCCTAGAAGAGCGGGTGTGAGTTCTTTTGGATTTGGCGGTACTAATTACCACGTGGTGTTGGAAGAATATGAAGCCAAACGAGAAAATGCTTATCGCTTGCATCAACCTGCGGGTGAGGTCATACTATTCGCCCAAACACCTGCAAAATTAGTAGCTATTTGTCAAGAGACTTTAGCAAAGTTACAGTCAGAAACTGGTAAAACAGACTACGCTCAACTCTTGGAAGAATGTAGAGAAACATCTATTCCCTTGGAGGTTGCAAGGGTAGGATTTGTTGCAGATTCCTTAGTTGGTGCTTGCAAGCTACTGAAAACAACTATTGATTTACTCAACAAGCAACCTGCAGCTGCATCTTGGGAGCATCCCCAAGGAATTTTTTATCGCCGTTCGGGTATTAAGCTAGATGGAAAAGTAGTAGCTTTATTTTCTGGTCAAGGTTCTCAGTACCTAGAAATGGGTCGAGAATTGGCAATGAATTTTCCTGAATTAGGGCAATTATATGGTTACATGGATAACCTATTGCTCAAAGATAATTTGCGGTCAGTTTCCGAGATAGTTTTCCCTCATCCGGTATTTGATGAGAAAGAAAAAAATACTCACATAGCTGCTCTACAAAGAACAGAGTATGCTCAACCAGCAATTGGAATGTTGAGTGCGGGGATGTACAAAATTTTCCAAAAAGCAGGTTTTAAATCAGACTTTGTTGCTGGACATAGTTTTGGTGAACTAACAGCATTATGGGCTGCAGGTGTCTTAAGTGAAGAAGATTACTGCTTCCTAGTCAAAGCTAGGGGTCAAGCAATGGCTGCACCTCAAGACCCGAATTACGATAGCGGGGCTATGTTAGCAGTTAAAGAGGAACTGAGTAAGGTAGAAGCTGTATTGAAACAGTTTCCTCGAGTTACGGTCGCAAACCTCAATTCACCCCGTCAAGTAGTTTTAGCCGGACCAACTAAAGAAATCGAGCGAGTACAGCAGACATTGCAGGATTCGGGATTTACTGCGATACTACTTCCAGTTTCTGCTGCATTCCATACCTCTTTAATTGCTTTTGCTCAGAAGTCTTTTGCAATTGCGACTAAGAGTGTAGAGTTTAAGACTCCTCAAATACCTGTTTACACTAATGTTACGGGTAAACAATACTCCCAGCAACCAGCAGAGATTCAAAAAAATCTCGAAAATCATTTAGCTAATTCGGTATTATTCAAACAGGAAATTGAAAATATCTACAAACAAGGTGGATATTGTTTTGTAGAATTTGGTCCGAGAAAAATTCTTACCAACCTCGTTAAAGATATTTTGGGCGAAAATCCCCACATTGCGATCGCTTTAAATCCCAGTCCGCGTAAAAGTAGTGATAAATGCTTGCGAGAAGCTTTTATACAGTTGCGAGTTGTGGGTTTACCTTTGAAAAATTTAGACCCTTACCAACTTCCAGAACCGATTCCTGCTCCTAAGAATGGTAAGCAGTTGACAGTACCGATTAATGGTTCTAACTATGTTTCCCCTAAAACCAAACAGGGATTTATTGAAGCTCTACAGGATGGACATAAAGTTCAATTAGAACCAAATCAGAAATCAGAACCAATTCAAACGTCAAAACCAACTCAAACACCAGAAATAACTGAAGCAGTATCTCAGAAAGCACCTCAGCAACTATCTCAAGTTCCTCTAAAGAAACTTACTTCAATTACAAGTGAGAAAGAAAAAGCTCAGGAAACAACATCTCAAGTAGTAAATAAAACTCAGAAAAAGACCAGCAAAGATGTAAAAGAATCCCCCTCATCGTCAGTAAGTAAAGCAAAAATACCCGAACATCCAGCAACTCCAGTTTCAGAACCAGCAGTTTCAAACACTAACATGGAAAAACCAACACCAAGCAAACAAGTAAATTATCAACAGATTTTAGAAAGCTTAGAGTACGTTCTTGAACAATTCCAGCAAAATCAAACCGAGAATTTACAAGTTCATGGATATTATTTAAACCATCAGGTGGAATATGTGAAAACTTTCTTCCAACTGATGCAACAACATAACGATCTACTCACACAAAATAATACCCCGCAACAAATAGCAGAACTCAAATCTCAGTTAATAGAAAGTTTAGAGCGGAGCATGATGCAGTTCCACTCACAACAAGGAGACACTCTGCGAATTCATGAGGAATATCTCAACCATCAAACAGAATACACCAAGAACTTTTTCCAACTTATCCAACAGGAATACGCTCAACTAATCAGTGCTGAAACTTCAGGTGAAAAAAGTCAACTTACAGAGGGTGAAAGTGTAGTTAAATTAGACAATATCACCTCTCGCAAGGATACTTCTTCTCCCAGTACCCATAAAATTTGGGAAATTTCTTCCCCAACAGAACCAGGATCTCATCCTTTGTCGAATACAGAAATATCCGAACAACAAAGTATTCCTGCTTCTGCTCCTAGCAATGGCTATCAAAGTCATGTCCAAGATGTAGGTAGTATTGAAAACTTAGCTGACAATGCTACATCTGTTCGCGAAAACAAAGATGAAGTTAAAGTCGAACCAAAGGTTGAAGTTAAACCGCAAGTTAAATCTGTTTTCCAAACATTAGAAGTTCAGGTCGTACCAACTAATCCTGTAAATACAGCCACTGAAGTCGGTCAAACTCTCCTTGATATTACCAGCGAAAAAACAGGTTACCCGGTAGAAATGCTGGAATTAGACATGGATATGGAAGCTGATTTAGGTATCGATTCCATCAAACGGGTAGAAATTCTCGGAGCAATGCAGGAAATGTATCCCGATCTACCCCAAGCAAATTTAGAAGAGTTGGGTGACAAGCGGACAATTGGTGAAATTGTAGAATTTCTCCAAGCCCAAATATCTGGTAATGTATCGGTAGAAATAGAACTATCAGAAGTTAAACATTCCACATTACAAGACTCAGTAACTACAGCATCAGTTACTGAAGTGAAAGCCCGCGAAACTGCAGATATACCCACAACATTTGCTGAAACAGTAATTGAAAATGATGTAGAAATAGCGCAAACAGAAAGTGAATTCCAACCCAAGCTTGAAACTACAGGTGAGATTGTAAAAGCAAGTAGTTCGGATATAGAAATTGCTTCTTTAGCCCAAACTCTGCTAGAAATCACCAGCGAGAAAACTGGTTATCCGGTAGAAATGCTGGAATTAGAGATGGATATGGAAGCAGATTTAGGGATTGACTCTATCAAACGGGTAGAAATCTTGGGAGCAATGCAAGATAAGTATCCCGATCTACCTCAGGGTAATGTCGAAGAGGTGGGAGAACTAAGGACTATAGGTCAAATTGTTGAATACATGGAAACCTCACTCGGAGGTCAAAAAAAAAAGTCCAAACACAATCACTCTCAACAATTAACTAAAGCTCAAACAACTAAAACCCAAAACAATCCCCTTCGTCGTCAAGTCAAACTTAAACTTCTACCCAGACCAGACTTTTTAGACTTTCAATTACCAGAGGGACACATCGCTTTAATTACCGATGATGGTTCCCTCACTACCTCCAAATTAGTCCAATCCTTAATAGATTTTGGTTGGAAAATAGTAATTTTAAGTTTTCCCCAGTCCTTAATTTCTCAACAGTCACCCTTACCTACAGGTGTCACCCGTATTACTTTAGAAGACTTAAGCGAACAGCATTTGCAACAACAACTTAAAGCGATCGCCATCAACTTCGGTAAAATCGGTACATTTATTCATCTCCATCCGATATTAGAAGTCAATCAAAACGGAAGAGTATCTTACCTAGAAGAAGAAAAAGCGATTATCAAGCAAGTATTTTTAATCGCCAAACATTTGAAAAAATCCCTCAACCAAACAGCTGATCGCGGACGCAGTTGTTTTTGTACAGTTGCTCGTTTGGATGGAGCATTTGGACTCGAACAGCAAATTAGTTTTGGTCCCATAGCAGCAGGACTTTTCGGTTTAACCAAGACTTTGAACTGGGAATGGGAAAGGGTATTTTGTCGAGCGATCGATTTGGGTCCGGAAATTAACGCGGAAAATTCAGCACAATATATTCGCTCGGAACTACACGATCCGAATCGTTACATCACCGAAATTGCTTATGGTAGACGGGGTCGGGTCACTTTGGTTAGTGCGATTGGGTGATTGGTAATTGGTAATGGGTAACGGGTAATGGGTAAATTTTTGCTCCTGACTTGTGACTTGTGACTCCTGACTCCTGA
>JGI1201J43222_100255_pt1 | contig 15248 bp, 11 predicted proteins | sample MastesBC008_FD_43222 | JGI IMG/M metagenome (IMG submission 43222) | reverse complement strand
CGACTTGCATGTGTTAAGCATACCGCCAGCGTTCATCCTGAGCCAGGATCAAACTCTCCGTTTTGATTCTTAACTCTTCGACTTATTAAGTCTTACTAATAATAGTAATTCTCTTAAATCGCTTTTTTTGCTGTTTTTTAACCTCAGCCTGGTCTTATTTCTTTACTGACGCAGACCTTGTGGTGTATACTAGCTTCTAAACTATAAAGTTTTCAAGGTTCGAAGCCTTCAGAGTGTTGCGCTCTCGCGCTCCCCTCTCTCAGGCACTTGTTTATAGTACCGATACTCCCAGGACCTGTCAACACTTTTTTCAAAGTTTTTGATATTTTTTTTGCTACTATCTCTTCAAAGTACTGTACAGCAATGCTTTCAGCTACAAAAATATTTTTATTTTTTTTGATTTAATACCTGAAATACTGCTTTTTCTCAGTTCTTCAGATAATACGTTTAGATATTGCGTCTATATATATAGGAATTTCTTCAAGGAGCGGACCTCTAACCGAGTAAGTGATCGCTTGGTGCAATTGCAGCTTGTTGGTACAGTTATATGATTTCTAATTCTTATTGTTCTAATAACTTGATTGCTTGATGCTCTAAATTTTTGTGGGGTTTAATCTCCCGATCTGCAGCATTGCGTATTTTTTGGGTATGGGCATATCATTTAGGCGAGTCGTAAGTTTGAGGGTGAGCATTCCATACTTCACTTCGATGCACCGGAAAATTTCTACAACACTATCTCAGTTTTTCGCGAACACCCTGTGAGATGTATATGGGATGTATACAGTAAATATGAGATATTTAGCGCAAAAGTTAAATTTGCGCTAGACAAATTTAATTTGACCCAAAATATCAAGCATCTTCACCCTTGAATCTGCTCAGGTATATCTTTAAGGTCTCTTATCTTTATATATGAGGAAGAATAACTGTGAATTTTCAATCAATTATCGGAACATTACATGAATTTTGGGGCGCACGTGGATGTTTAATTGCTCAACCCTATGATATTGAGAAAGGGGCAGGTACAAAAAACCCTCACACTTTTTTAAGGGCTTTGGGACCTGAACCTTGGGCTGTGGCTTATGTCGAACCTTGTCGCAGACCAACAGATGGGCGTTATGGAGAAAATCCTAATCGCTTTCAGCACTATTACCAGTACCAAGTACTGATTAAACCCTCACCCAATAATATTCAGGAAATTTACTTGGATTCTCTCAGGGCTTTAGGCATTAAACCAGAAGATCATGATATTCGTTTCGTGGAAGATAACTGGGAAGATGCAACTGTGGGTGCATGGGGTACGGGCTGGGAAGTTTGGTTAGATGGGATGGAAGTCACCCAATTTACTTACTTTCAACAATGTGGAGGGATTGATTGCAATCCAGTTTCAATTGAGATGACCTACGGTTTGGAGCGACTGGCGATGTATCTCCAAGGGGTTGAAGCAATGACCAAAATTAGTTGGACAGATCAAATTACATACGGGGATGTACATCTTCAAGGAGAAATTGAGCAATGTACTTATAATTTTGAAGCTTCAGATCCTGACATGTTGTTGAAGCTATTTAATATGTACGAGCAAGAAGCAAAGCAACTTGCGGATAAAGGACTAGTTTTACCAAGCCTTGATTACGTAATGAAGTGTTCTCATACTTTTAACTTGCTTGATGCGAGAGGAGTCATTTCAGTAACTGAAAGAACTCGTTATATTCGGCGAATTAGAGGTTTAGCACGGAAAATAGCTCAGCTTTATGTAGAACAGAGGGAAAAACTAGGTTTTCCTTTACTGGAGAGTACGGTTGCTTTGTCCAACACATAATACAGTTAAGAAGTGTGGAAGTAGAAAAAATTTTGGTTTACTTTTGAGCTTGGACACTGTCCTTTCGGTAGTCACGATGCATTATTATTCATTATCTGTAGAGACGTAGGTGCTACGTCTTTTTTACTAATATTTCTTATTGCGATCGCATTTTTAGGAAGTAATGCCATAATTTCTCTAACTAAATTTGGAGGAAATAGGTCATCTTTACGTCCAGTTCATGCATATTTGGGTTGTGTAGCACTTGGTGTTTTATTCTTACATGCGAGACATTTGGTTTTAATTTAGGTACCTCTTTGTAAGTTCCAAGTAGAGTTTTGCAAATTACTGTCAAAAAACACAATTTGTTTTGCTCATCGAGCTTTCTTGAATCAAGATTTAATTATTTATGTGTTTTTGCTTATCTCTGTGAGATTGAAATTTATGAATGTATCATTTAGGGATAAGCTTTTTCATGGTTATTGTATGACAAACTAAATGAATCGCAAATCAAATTACTTATTGTTTTGGATTTATTTAAATGCAAATTGAAAGATTATCTTAAAAGTTAAACAACAAAATCTACAAATATTTCCTCTATTATCTCTTCTATCATTCCTCTACTAATTTTATGCATAACTTCTGGACCTTGAAGAAAATCTTTAATAGTCATTTTATTTTGTGAAAAATCTTTAACGAAATCACGTATGGAAGTAATAACTGTAATTTCAGATTCCACTTCTTCTAACATTTGAGCGATAGGATTAATTCCTTTTTTTACCGCTTTTCGATAATCTGCTACTACTGCTCCTTCAGGAGTATTTTTGACCATTCTTAGTTCTTGCTTCAAATCCTCATATTGATTTTTGAGGAATTCATTTTCTTGCTCTAAATTGTTACATCGACGAGTTAGATCATCTGAACCTCTATTTTCTATAAGTTCTAGCTGTTGATATTGTTTTTCAATCTCTAATAATCGAGCTAGATCGCCTTCTTGGTAAGCCTTATTAATTTCTTTCATAATTTCTGTATGACGATGCATTCGGGTTTCATCGCCTTTAACTTTATCAGGGTGAAAGATTTCAGCCAATCTGAGAAATATCTGACGAATTTTTCTTATCTTTTGACTTTTATTGACTGATTCTAGTTCTCGGTATTGTTTTTCTTGATTCTCATTACTATTGTCTGAAGATGAAGTAGAGAAATCTTGATTTTCTCCTACATAAATTTGTTCCTTCTCAAATATTTCTTCCAGACCAACTCCTTCGTTATCACTATTTATGGGACTAATTACACCCGAAAATTGGAGATTAAGGTATAGCTGCCGAATATTTTTTATACTCTGTTTACCAAGCTTTTTAGTATTAAAAATTTCACTGAATAAAGTATGGATTTCTCGGTCTATATTAGCCAATTCTTTCAAACGAGGAGTACATTTATGATAAATCTCCGTTGCAACAGAACGCATTTGTTCAACATAATTATTTAATTCAGTTCGTTTTCTTTTAATTTGTTTGAGGAACCATTGATTTTCTTTTTCCAAAATAACTTGGCGTTCGTGTAGAGATGAAAGCGCAAGAGATGTTGTAAAACTGTCGGGAGAAGAAGATAAGATTTTTCCAGACATAGAACAGCAAATTTAGGTAAAGTAAAAACAAACGAACAAACAAATAAATAACAATAAATACATCAAAAGGTAAATTGTATAATAGTAAATTAATTTGTGTACCTGTTTTTTGCTGTATTCTTGCTACTTAATGATTTAAGAATACTATTTTTTCGAATAAATACATCCAAAAAATCACAAAAAAATAAAATTACTTGTTGTCTTTATAGTTATTTTCGAGACAAAATGTCAGAACCTACAAGTTTTTGACGAAAAAATCCATATCTATGAAATATCTCCGTAGTATTTTCTGTCGTAAATTTTCGTTTATATTATTCTTTATTTCAAAAATTAAATAGCAAGGCACTAAAATTACTATAAAGTTATTACTCACAAAGTGAAGAGCGCATCGAAATGCTCTGTGACGAGTAACAAGTGATATTTAAGATGAAAATTATTTCCAGATTATTTTCAAACTAATAAGTAATTCATTTTTCTCATTCCTGAGTTTCAGGCCTATTACTTGTATCAAACAAATTGAACAATTGATAACTTTATTTACACAGATGCCATCATTGCTGCTCGTAATTTGCTAATTAGTTCGCCGATATTATCTGTATTTAAGCGATAACCTAAAGGATTTGCAATCAATCTTGCTGTACTTTCATATAATGTTGCAATTTCTATCAAACCATTTTCTCTTAAAGTTCTACCTGTTGAGACCAAATCAACTATTGCTTCCGACATTCCTGTAATTGGTCCCAATTCCACAGAACCGTAAAGAGGAATTATTTCTATTGGTAAATCCAGATTTTGGAAATATTCACGCGCACAATTAACATATTTTGAAGCAACTCTACCATTAGCAGGCAAATCTAAAGGCGAACGATAAGTACCAGATGCTTTAACAGCTACTGACATCCGACAATAACCAAACTTTAGATCCAGTAGCTGAGCTACTTGTGGTTTTTTCTCCTGCAATACGTCATACCCAACTATACCTAACTGTGCCTGACCATATTCTACGTAAACAGGTACATCTTGTGCTCGCACTAAAAGACCTTGAGCGGTTCCACTAGCATCTGTGATTTGCAATTGACGGTTTCCCGAATCGAGAAAAGCACTAAAATCTAAACCGACAGATTGTAACAAGTGAATGCTGTGTTTGAGGAGTTCGCCTTTTGGTAGAGCAACAGTAAGCATAAAATAATTTTGGATTTCAGATGGAAAGAACTTGTGAAAATATTAAGTACTTTGATCGAGTTTAGGATCTTTGCTTGAAAGCTTAAAATCCTCTACCTAATTAGGTCTAAACTTGATACAGCACTATACTAATGGACATTATTCAAAGTAACATCAATTGGGGTCTGGATTTATCACCAAAAAAATGAGAATTTTGGTTGTCGATGATGAAATTGAATTAACCGATCCTTTAAGTCGCGTGTTAACCCGTGAGGGTTATGATGTTGATACAGCTTATGATGGGAATATTGGTAGTCAATTAGTTCAAACGGGTCGTTATGACTTGTTAATACTAGATTGGATGTTACCAGGGAAAACTGGATTAAAAATTTGTCAAGAATTGCGAAAGATAAATCACACCACACCTGTTTTATTTTTGACAGCTAAAGATACCCTTGATGATCGAGTTGAAGGTTTAGACTCTGGTGCAGATGACTATCTTGTTAAACCTTTTGAATTACGGGAATTATTAGCACGAGTCAGGGCTTTATTGCGTCGCCACACTACAGATTTGCATAATACTCCAACACAAAGAATCAATGTTGCAGATTTGGAACTGGATTTTGACAATCAAGTTGCTTATCGTCAAGGGAGAGTTATTGAGTTATCGACGAAAGAAAGTCAGTTATTAAGATACTTTATGGAAAATCCTGGACAATTATTGACCCATACCCAAATTGTGGAGCATTTATGGGAAATAGGAGAAAAGCCAAATAGTAACGTAATAGCAGCTTTGATTAGATTATTAAGACGGAAAATCGAAGTTAAGGGTGAGACTCAATTAATTCATAGCGTTTATGGTAAAGGTTATCGTTTTGGAGTTACTACTTGCACTGGATATTAATCAAAATATTTATTGGTGATGTTTTCTTAAATAACATGAATATTTTTGTAAATTACAAAAAAGAACATATTAGTTAGGACATCTTAATTTTATTTAAGAGGAAATAGGGAACAAGCAAAATATATGCCCTAACAATCTTGGTAAAACTATATTTAGTTCTACCCAGATATGCTTGAATGTGAAATTGACAAAAATTAAAAGTTACATAAATTTAGTACTTCCAATGAGATATAGCAGAGCCATCCTAACAGCTACACCACTAGTAACTTGATTGGAAATTAAACTAAATTCGGGATCGTCCATTAAATCAGAGCTAATCTCCACACCGCGATTGACTGGACCGGGGTGTAAAACTTTAACGTTTGGCTTACACATTCTTAGCTTAGAACGAGTAATTCCAAACAATTGGTAATATTCCCGTAAACTTGGTAACAAGTGCTCCTTCATACGTTCTTTCTGTATGCGTAATGCCATTACAAAATCTGCATTCTTTAAAGCAGGTTCTAATTCCCAATGTACAAACAAATTACTACATATTTCTTGGGGATAACTCGCAAATAGCTGGGGTAATAAAGTCGGTGGAGCAGCTAAATGTACTTGAGCCCCACTAGCAACTAAACTCCAAATATTAGAACGTGCTACCCGTGAATGTAAAATATCACCAACAATCGCTATTTTTTTATCTTTTAATAATCTTAAACGTGGATTGTCAGAATCCAGCAAAGTGCAGATCGTAAAGAGATCCAGTAGTGCTTGAGAAGGATGTTCGTGTTGACCATCCCCTGCATTCAAAACACTAACTTTAGAATTTAAACGATCCATTTCTTTTGCGATCGCATGTGGTACCCCAGCTTCACGGTGGCGAATCACCATAATATTCGCTCCCATAGCCAAATAGGTTTTGGCGGTATCCAAAATCGTTTCCCCTTTTGTCATGGAAGAAGTCGCGGTGGAAAAATTGAGGATATCTGCAGATAGTCGTTTTGCAGCAAGTTCAAAACTACTACGAGTTCGAGTGGAAGGTTCAAAAAATAAGTTGGTTACTACTTGTCCTTGCAAAACTGCTACTTTTTTGGTTCCTCGCGATAACACATCTTTTTGAAAACGAGAAGCATTTTGCAAAACCATATCATATTCATCAGGGGTAAAATCTGCGAGCGAAAGAATATGATGGCGAGTCCAAGTTGTGGTTGTAGTAGGCATAAAATATTTATTTGCTTACAGTTGTTAAGTTGCTTATATAAAATTGCTTCTTCTCAACTGTATTTAATTACGAAATTGGAGTTTAATATTTCATCATCTCTCTCAAAGGGTTTGGATAAAATACCCACATGGCAACAAAATAATTTTGAAGAATTAAGCTTTACCCTAAGTGCACCCAGACCTGTATTTTTTCCTCAAGTAAAAATTTAAGTATTCAAACTGGATATGGGTTCGGTATTTACTGATGCTACAAAATATATACCAATACCCTTATTTGAGAAAGAATTCTAGAATTAGGATTTGGTAAGTTCGAGATAATTGATTGGAGATTGGGCAAATATCACGTTTTTTAGATTTAAACTTAACGTTTGGAGACTTGGTGCTTAAAACTTTGTACTTGAAACTTGGTACTTTAAACCTGGTACTTAAAATTTGAAACTCGAAAAAATTACAGTTATCCCGGATTGTTTACCATATATTTTTCAGATAAATATCTGGGTGTGTAAATTAACAAAGCAAGTACGATTAAAAATTCTGTATTACGTATTTGAAAGCTTGTTAATATTTTTACTTTTGCCCTAAATTTTTGACGAAGTTCGTGTTTTTGAGGTTTCAAATTATGAAGTTTCTGGTTGTAAAGTTTCTCGGTTATTAATTTCTCGGTTGTAAACTTCTCACTTGTAAAACTTATGTTCCACTAGAAATGATTGAAGCATAGAAAAAGTTAACGCAATCAGATATAAGTCAGCTTTTTTACCTAAGCTCTGTAAAGCCTACAGATATATCTTAAACTGTTAATTAAGACCTAATTAAAGTGGTTATCATAGCTTTTTCTACTACCAACACCAGACTTAAACTCCGCATATGTAGCAAATTCAACATTCTGTCACTTCTCACTTCCATAAGAATACTTCCTCGATACAGTAGCGCCTTCTAGCAAATGTTGTTTTTACGGCTTGCATAGAATCAATGTAGCATATTATACGTTTAAAGGTATTTTCCAAATAAGTTCTCACATTGACCCAAGCCATAGTTTTTACAGCGTACATCCCATTATCTAGAAATCTAAGTGAGTTTTAAAACTCCACATTTTTAAGTTAGAGAGAATAAACGAACAGGCAATTGCTTGTTCATATATAATTTTTGCCATTTTTAGCAAATCGTTTACGTAGCAGGGTTAACCTTGAGAGTATTTAAACTTGCCGCGTAATACACGGAGTAGCAGCCTAGTATAATTGGCTATACCTCTCGAGCTAATAACTTTAGCTCTTGGTTTAAATACAGGAACCCTATCCTTTGGCTTGGTTAACCAAAGGCTGAAAGTCTCCGACTTTAGTCGGGAGTGACTGAATACATATCAGATATCGAGCATAAATGCTAACTGTATTTGGATAAGTATACAAGTTTTTTTAATAAAAAAATAGATTATATGTTAAGGAAGGATTAAAAGTATAAAAAAAGACTAATCAATACACAAGAAGGTAAAATTCTATTAAATTATAGTACGAATAAAATTAAGGTCGACAATTAATCTATGACGTTCTACTAATGAATATTTACGGTTAATCATAGATGATCCCCAAATTATGAAACGTTCTTAGCGATTGAGTAGTTCGCTTACTTATATTCTTGGAGTGTAGAGACACGATTTATCGTGTCTCTGTCTAAATTCAGTGAATACGCAATACCGATCCCACTGCAGACAAAATGTTTTCTCTTGCGCTCTTAAGTGCTTGAGTCATTGGTTGCTGACTTTGTAAAAATATTCTGGCACAATTACGTCCTGGCATCCCAGAGATTGAACCACCTGGATGAGTTCCAGCACCTGTTAGATAAAGTTTTTCAATCGGAGTTTTGTAATTTGCTAGTTCTGGAAGGGGACGAAAAAATATCATTTGATCTAGTGTCATATCAATGTGGTAATAATTACCCTTATATGCACCTAGTCTTTCACCTAATTCAGCAGGACTTTCTACACGACGGGCAATAATTGAATCTTTCAAATTGGGAGAATAATCTGCTAGTTTGTCTATCACCCGATCTGCAACTTTGTGCTTCAATTCATCGGTCCAACCAGTACCTTTTAAGCCTTTATCTGCTGCATTTTTAATTTGATAGGGAGCAAAGAATTCTATCCATAAGGTATGCTTGCCGTTGGGTGCTAAAGTTGGGTCGAGAGCGCTGGGCATAACTACGTACATGGAAGGATCGGAATCAGGAATTTCTCCCATCATGCATTTGCTATGTGCTTGCTCTACGTGAGCTAGCGAATCAGCAATTAGAATAGAACCAATTAGATAGTTGTCTTGGTGTGAATGATGTACGAAATTTAGAGGCTTATCTAAAGCTAAATCTATTTTGAGAATAGTTTCGTTATTATTAACAATACGGCGTTCTAATCTTTCATACAGATTTGGATCTACAGCATCAATATGGTTCTTCTCTACGGTTTGTAAGAATAACCTTTGAGCATCAATATTAGAAATAACTCCTCGTTTAGCACGATACTCTTGACCGTCAGAAACTCGTACTCCTACAGCTTGATTATTTTCAATCAAAACTTTTTCTACTTGTTGATCGGTAAGAATAACACCACCATAATCTTTAACTAAATTAACCAAAGCTTTTACCAATGCACCAGTACCACCAAGAGGTCTAGCCATCCCTGGATTATGGCGCATAGCCATCATCATTGCCCCAATACCAAGATTTTTTTGAGAAGGCGGTACACCCATTTCTGATGCAAGTCTTGCTAAAGGTGCTTTCAGAAATTCCGAGTCAAACCATTCGTTAAGGATATCTTCGGCACTAGTTAGCATATTTCGTACAAAGTCCATACCCTTCGCAGGAGAACCAATCACAGAAAATAAATCTTTCAGGTTCGTAAAATCAAAATTCCCAGCAATATCAACGATAGATTTTGGCGGAGCATTAAACATGGGAGCCATTGCATTGATTACCCGCAACCAATAATCTGTGTATTCGGCATATTTTTGTGCGTCGCGGCTATTATAACTGGCAATGTGCGCGCAAGTTTTTTCAACCGATTTATAACCTAAAAAATATTTCCCATCAGGATGGGGACAAAAAACTACTGGGTCGCACTCAAGATATTTTAAACCATATTTTTCTAATTCTAATTCTTGAACAACTGGAGCGAGATGAATAAATTCGTGATCTATGGCGCACAAATTAAATTTAAACCCTGGAGCTTCTTTGGGTAAACATTCTTCCGTTGTTGCTGCACCACCGGGAACAGAACGTTTCTCTAATAACAATACACTATAGCCAGCTTTTAAGAGATAGGCAGCACAAACTAGTCCATTGTGTCCGGCTCCGATAATTACAACATCATATTGTTGCATAATTGGCATCTTCAGGGTTTTTCCTAAAAGTGTGAGGATTCAGATAATCAATGTACATTATCTATTGGCAAATCAGTATTTAGAAGTAGTTAAATTTCTAACAATGAGAATAACTGCTGTAAATTACACTTCCTCTCTTTACAATTAGTCATTAAAATTTTGATTTATCTCAAAAAATATACATCTTTGATACAAAATATCCATGCCATAAATTTGATTACGCAAAAACTTCTTACTCCCTTCCCACCAAGACGATTACCTATAAAAATTTCTTCCCACACTTCCCACACTTCCCAAACTCCCCACACTCCCCTCTGTGACTCAATTAGGTAATTTTCCACCTGGATAGTGATAGCTGTGTTGGAGTCTACGCTTCAAAATGCGCTGTTCTTGCCAAACTGCCAATAAATTGAATATGACAAAAGTTGGTACCACTAAAGTTGGGGCTAAACTCATTGGAAATTTATACACAATTTGTGCAGTTGGTTGTTCTACAAATATTTGCCAGGATCCAGGTAAGCCAAGTTGAAGCAGAAGTGGAGCAGTTGGCACAATGATAATACAGCCAACAATGTGCCAAATAATTAAGGTCTGGCTTCTAATTTTTCGCTGCATTGTTAATATTCCCATAGCCAATGCTGATAGACCAAAACACAAGTCAGGGATACCTACAATAACTTCAAAATATAAGGGAAAAGTGCCCTGTAATGTGTGATAAAGAGTTCCTATCGCTGAGATGCGCCCAGCTTGGAAAAATACCAACCAATGTGCTGGGGTGATATCTAAAATGGATGCAACTCCCTTTCGTACTATTGGTATCCCCAAACAGGTAAACACTATGGTCATAGGAATCGCAGGTATCCAAAGCGCCGGATAGAGCTTATAAAAATTTTCTGACTCATATATTCCCGAGATTCCTAAAATTACAGTAACTACCGTCCACAAGAACAACCCAAAAAAAGGTAAAAATGTTGCTGCCATTTGTCTTGTGTTTATATGTCTATCTTGCCGTGCTTTCCACGCTAAAAATGGGAAAAAAAGCAGTTCACAGATAATGAGAACAGGTATTATAGTCACTACTTTCTGCTCCAAATGAAAAATTAGCTCAAATAATTTCTATTTCTCCGAGAAAATGATGGGGAGTTTACTGGAGTAAACAAACCCCATAACAATTTGTTTTGTACTACTTCAAATTATTTCAAATTACTTTCCCGTACCAACGGATGATGCCAACATCGCAGAGAACCACCTTGCCAATAGACTGCACTCATGGGGGTAGTAATGACTTTTTGTCCAGCTTGGCGAAGTTTATCAATTAATTCTGTCAACTCACTAGCAACAATTATTGTTTGCTCATCCAATATCAAATGATTACAGGCTAACTTAGACTGGGCATCTTCTAGGGATACATCAATAATTTGCCAATCTTTCAAGAAGTCTGGAAGACCATCGACAAATCCTTCACGACAAACTACAGCGAGACCCGGACGAGGAAAAGATAATACAAAATCTAAATGCAGAAAATGCTTGGTTAAACGAATTGTGTGAACTCGATATTTAGAGCCAAGAGTTTTTCGCAACCATTCAATACCATCATCATTACTGGCATTTCCACTACAACCGACATAGATATCGTACCCAAGGATTAAAACATCACCACCTTCAAGGAATGGTGTGTTATCCCAGCCTTCATTACTGTAAGGAATGGGAAGAGGAACGGGCATATAGATGATATTGGCATTACTCTCTTTCAAGCGATCGCCTATTGTTCGGCGAATTGCAAAACGTTCTTTGCTACGACCAATAAGTTTTAATGCCGGTTCGATGAATGTGTTACCTATAACTATCATCGAGCCACGAGGAAAAAACTGACTGGTAAAGTCATCTATATCTGTGAGATATTTTTCTTCGTCTTCAGTAAATGGCTCTAATTGATGAACAATGACTCCATAATCCTTGAGAATTTTTATTACAGCATCAATTTGTTCAACTTGCTGTTGATACAGTTTGGGATTGGCCTCTTTAAGAGTTTTCCCTGCATATTTGTTGTAAAGATTGATTCCTTCTTTACTTACGAAGTTATGTAGTAAGGGTGGAGCAATCGTTGGATATTTCACGTAGGGATAACCAACAACAACTTCTTTAAGGGTACCCCATTCATGGTTAACACAGATATCATTCATGGTTATTCGTGCCTCAAATTAATTTTTCGGAAAGTTACGAGTAAGTATTCTCGTTGTTGAAATAGAACTTACAAATCAATCTGAAAAGATTATTTTTGTATTGAGTTTGAACCACTAACTTGACTTTGATGAAAGGCTAGATTGCAAAGAGGCTAAGTTGGTGGATAATTCTTTAATGTCTGCAAATAATTCTGCTAAGATAGCGTCCTTAAAACCTAGAAGATCTGCAGAAAATTCATTACTTGATTTACTTTCAACAAGATTAGTCACTTGATATTCTTGATTATTGACTTGTAAATGGAGTAAATCTGGGCGAGCATAATGACCTGTAGCATCGTGCCAATGAGCCATATCCGCGATCGCATTCAAGTCAAGTTCCGCATAAAGGATTCCTTCCCGTTCTTCGAGTGGTTTTACTAAATACTCACCACCAGGAGCAATAATCGCAGAACAACCACCACCTTCACGGAGAAATTCCTTCTGATAATCTGTTTGAGATAGTTTTTCATAACCTGATTTATCCAGTGTTCCATGAACGTCGAGGACAAAACACTCACCTACTAGAGCGTGGTAGCGAGAAGCTAACTGAGAAGAAAGATTGAACTTTTCAGTTTTTGGATACCAAGCCGCAGAACCACCAAACCATGATGCGACATGAATCTGAGGCTTTTGAGCAATTAAAGCATGGCGAGTTAGATCCATCGTGTGTTCCCAGCAAATTAAACCACTGACTTGAAATCGACCAAAGTCGAAAACCTGAAGGTTTGTCCCATCACCCAATCCCCAGCAAGTTCGCTCTGCATGGGTGGGCATAATTTTGCGATGTTTACCTAGCAGTTTGCCCTGTTGATTGATAAACAGGAGGGTATTGTAACAAGTATTACCATCCCGCTCGTTCAATCCCATAACTACGGCTATACTGTTGGCACGGGCTACATCACATAATACATCTGTTGTTTTACTGGGTATTTCAACGCCGTTTAGGAACCATTCTTTAAATAAGTCGTGGTACCACTCGGGTGCACCCAACCAAATATGATACGGATAGCCTGGTAAAAATGATTCGGGAAATGCTGCCAGTTCTGCACCTTGTTCTGCGGCTTCTTCAATTAAACTTACCGCCTTTTCTAAAGTTTGTTCGCGATTGTAGAGCACAGATGCAGCTTGTACTGCTGCTACTTTGACTGTAGGAAATATGTCACCCACGATCTACCTCCTGAAGATTTGCTTTAAAAGTGACTGGTCGTCTTAAAAAGAATAAAAAAATTAACTCAGAGTTAGTAATCGGTCGCGTTTGCGTAGCATAAATAATGCAACTAAAGCTCCTAATACTGGCACTCCTGCCCAAAATAGAGGATTAGGAGGTTCGTAGGGATTAAGTAACTGTTGATATGTAGATATTACAGAAGTAGTATGCATTCCCAAGATTAAACCGTAAGAGAAAGTTTTCCATAGCCCAACCATGAATATTAGTGCAATAAGACTTTGGAATACACCTAAAACACAGGAAATAACCGGTGAGATTTCAGAGAAGTAAAATGTTGCAAACACTTTCTGGGTGAGTTCTGGAGCTATCATTTTTCCTATTGACCAAACTAGAAAGAATAAAACAGAACTAATACGGATGATCGCCAAGGAAAGCTGTAGTGTACGTTCGTTTTTCATATCGATATTAGTAAAAGTAGATAAACGACTGGTCGTATTTTAATAGAGTAAAAAACCTTTTGTATGATTTCTGAACTCCATATCCTCCTTACGCGCGAAGAAAATTATTAAGCATAAGCTGAGTGAACTGTTGCAAAGGTTCTACTGACTTTTCGATCTGCATCCTCAGTAACGCTCCTTCGTAAGCATTGAACAAGATACCTGCTAATTCTTCAGTAGCAAGGTCATTTCTGACTGTACCCTGCTCTTGAGCAGCTTGTAGAACTTGGACAAATCGTTGTTGCATAAACTCTGCACTTTCGACCATTGCTTGTCTGCATAGTTCACTACTGTCTCCTAGTTCTGCACCTAAGTTACCAATCAAGCAACCCTCTCTCACTCCTTGATGTCGCAAAATTTCTGCATCAAAGAATTGCTTCAGAGCTTCAAAAGCGTCTTTATCTGAATCCTTCAACCAAGAATCCATATTTGCCAGAATCTGTTTAGCATATTGCTTGATTACTTCTGCGCCGAAGTGTTCTTTGCTTTCGAAATAGTTATAGAAAGAACCCTTAGGAACTTTAACCCGATCTAATATTTCTTTAATGCCAGTGCCATGGTAGCCCTGACTAATAAAGATACTAACACCTTGGTTTAGAAGCTGTTCGCGAATATGTTGGTTGCGTTTTGGTCTACTCATATCTTTAATATACGACTGGTCATATTTATTTTACTAAGTGTCTTTACAAAAATTAAATAATTTGCAAGATAAGTAATTTTGGATTTTCGCTGATGATTTTTCTTTTGAAGAAATTTTCCGACTATTTTTTTCCTCAACTATTAGAATCTATGATAATCATAAGTTTATTAATTGATAGTGATTGACTGTTCTTGCTTTTAGTTTAAGTAATAGAAATTCTATATCTGCTTACAAGTGTAAATATTTAACTTAATTATCAATATGGGAGATAACTGTGAATAATTAGTGATTATTAACTGAGAATTTGCTGAGTTTGTTCAAAAATATGAAGTTGAGATTGAGAACCACCACCTTAGACCCGTCCAAAATATTAATATAGGTACAAAAAAATGGTAGAAAGGAAAATTAGTACTCTACCATTTTGATTAAAAATGTCTATTGTCTTCAAGTATATTCAAAAATATCCTCAAAGAACAAAACAACTTTTAGGCATCAGTTACGAACAATATCAAGCACTACTTAAAGCAGCATTAAACAAGCATATTAAAATCCAAAAAGAAAAAGAGAGTCAAAAAATAAGAATTAATTCTCCTGGCGGAGGACGTAAAGAATTATTATCATCTGTAGAACAAATATGTTTATGTTTATTTTATCTCAGACAAATAC
>JGI1201J43222_100254_pt1 | contig 15282 bp, 18 predicted proteins | sample MastesBC008_FD_43222 | JGI IMG/M metagenome (IMG submission 43222) | reverse complement strand
TGGATTAAGTTGTCACAGCGAAGGAAGAGGGAAGAGGGAAGAAGGAAGAAGGTTTTATGTTGCCGAAGTTGCTTGTACTCCTCCCTTAGCGGATCCGTAGGTAGCGAAGCTATAGCGTGACGTTAGTCAGAGGCTTCGCCGACGCCGTAGGCTCTAACCTTCTGGGTCCTGGAAGGACGGGGCTTGCATCCTTTCGGGGTCGGTTAGCGTAGCGTTGCGTCAGCAATGCTTGATGGAAGATTTTTTGGCTACGCCAGCACTGCGTTTATGGAAAACGCGCTTATTGACATCTTCCCTCTTCCGTCTTCCTTCTTCCTTCCGACGAAGTCGGTCATTGTTTCTCAACAAAATTCTTGATAATTCCCTTTGCATCCGATGGGATTTCTGTAATTAATCGAAAAGGAAAAGCTTTAGTTGAAGCAAAATGGGCGTAGTCGGAAGTCAGGAAAAGTTTGTATTGTTCAGCTTCTGGGGTAAGTTGGAAAGCAAAAGCTAAAGCGATCGCTTGAAAATACTTGCGAATATCCTTAGCTTGTTCCCCGACTACTTCTCCACCGGATAAAGCAGTAATCGGTTTTCGATTTTGGTCCATCGTAGTACTGGGATCTTTCAGACTTAAATGGGTACCTCCAATAATTCCAACTAACCACTTTGGAGTCGGGATTTCAGTAAAACTAGCAATTTGCTCTGTTAAAGCAGGAGTTGTTTTATCTGCAGAAGCTGCTAATACTAAAGTTGGGACTTTAATTTTTGACAAACCAGTACCACCAAAAATTAGAGAACTTATAGGATTGAGAGCAATTACACTTTTTACTCGTTCGTCGTGCAGTTGATAGCGGTTTTTGGGTAGTTCTTGAGCTACACATTGAATTCCTTCACCCAAACTTAATGTAGTCAATTTCTCTTGACAGCGTTCCTTAAGTTTTTCTAACTGTAACTCTCCCCCGGCGATCGCTAATGCTGTTCCACCACCAAAGGAATATCCCAGTACCATTACTTTATTCGTTGCAAATCGACCTTGGAATGGGTTTTGATTTACAGTTTGGTTTAATTGCTTATTTATTAGTTGTTGATTTACCGGTCGTTTATTTAACTTGGTTAACTCATCAAGCACAAAACTAATATCTCGGGGACGTTCCAGAAATTCTTTGGGTTGAATGATGCGGTTTTGACCTTGAATTGCTGAGTTAGTATTCGCTTCGTTGCTACCGGGATGTTCTAATGCTGCGACTACATAACCATGAGATGCTAAATGTTTTGCTAAGTAAGTTAACTCTGTTCGAACTGAACCCAAACCATGGCTAAATACTATTAAAGGTTTTTCAGTATTTACCCTTGTCCCCTGGTAGATATCAACTGGGATGTTGCGATTTCGCTTTTGGTCTGTAAGCTTTAACTCCAAGATTTGAACTTGATCGTTACCTTTTTGAGAAGGGTCAAAGGGAAAAGAAAGTCGTGGATTTTTAGCTTTGAGTCGAGGAGAAATTGCAATCATAAACTCCTGAGTGCGCCAAAATGCCAAATTCAGCTTTTGAGTAAACTTAAAAGCTTGTAGCAAATCAATTTCTAAGCGCTTGCTCGGATAAGCTGCAATAAAGTTCAGTATGGAAAATCCTTCTGGTGCTGTAGCTCCTAATACCGCACCAGCTCTAATTGCTTGGACTCCTGCTTTATCTTTACGACGAATAACTGCATTGAGATCTTTGAGGATTGTTGTACCAATGCGTGTATTCAGTAATTTACTAGCAGCAACTACATTTATTGGTATTTTGGTTTTTAAAGCTTCAACAAATAAACGACCTTCTTCTGATGACAACTTTTTGGTATAAATTTTAAAATTTTTAGGTACTTCTCCCTGATTTGCAATACTTTGTAGTTCAATCAAAGAGATAGATTCTGTAAAAGGTCCAAAACGTAACACGACCTTTTCCGCTGCTCTTACGGGAGTAACTTTGAGTTGTGAAATAGATAATATACTCAATAAGCTAACAGCAATTTTCCAAAGTCTTGCCATAATTATTTTGCTACTTTTATTTAGTGTAGTTAGTTAAAAACACGTAGCCGATGGCAAGAAATTATATAGCTGATGTCAATTCAACGTCCAGTGAGATAAGTATCAAGTCACAAAATATAAATACCTATATAAGTATTTAGTTAATATGTTTTCGAGGTGAAAAGGATATTTTATGGGCGTCTATCATTTTTATGGAGACTTACTCGCAAAGCATTTCTGTGGTGAAGTCGCATCTAATACATATCTAGCATCACGGGAAGATATGTTTAAAAAAGTAATGGTTCTATTTTTGCTTGCACTTCCTCAAGCAAATCTTCTGGTACAGATTCAATAAACTGAGCATTGCGAGTTTTCCAATCCAAGCACTTAATTTGGTCTGTAAGAATAACTCCGTAGGTCTTTAAATCAGAAGGTAAAAGTACTTCAAAAGGATATCCTTTTTGCTGCTTTGTAATGGGCATAAATAAAGCCAGGGAGGTCTTCTGATTATAAACAGAAGGGGAAATTACAAAAGCAGGTCTACGACATTTTTGCTCGTGTCCTTTTGTTGGATCGAAGTCTAAATAAACAATATCTCCCCGGCTAGGAATATAAAAATTTGCTTGTGCTACCAAACTTCGTTCCCCACTTCAACTCCAGTATCAACTTCTGAATGAAGATTTTCTGGGGTAATTCCTTTAATCATTTCATCAAGCGAATATCGCTTACGAATTTTAGGCTTCACCACCAAACTTCCATCTACCACGGTAATGTTTACTTCGGAGCCTTCAGATATATCAATTTCTGTGTTCTCCGTAATCTCTCAAAGTTTGAGTTGACATTTAAGTAAATGCTTAAATATATTAGAGATAGTTAAGCATTTACTTAATTATTTGTTCTACACCTGAAAAATACTCACCTGCTCAGAAGGTGATTGAAATATTCTTGCACTGTGGAGTGTTGATTCTATCGATAACAAGGAAAATAACAACTAATGACAAGCAACAAATGATAACTGACCAAACTTGATATGAGTAGACCATGCGCCAGTGCAGATATATTTCAAGTTATTGCCGATCCAACGCGTAGAGCATTATTAGATCGGTTGCGTACTGGGGAACAAGCAGTAAAACAATTAGCCGAACCTTTTGCGATGAGTCTACCAGCAATTTCTCAACACCTACAGATTCTGTGTGAAGCAGGCTTAGTGCAAATGCGAAAATCGGGACGAAAACGCTTGTATCGACTCAACCCAGAACCCTTGAAACAAGTATCTGATTGGATTTCCTGTTACGAACAATTTTGGCAAAACAAACTTGATGCTCTTGGTAATTATTTGGAGGAGGATTGATGCTCAAAACTTTAAATTTAGATGTTGTTTATCCCCATCAGCCACAACGGGTTTGGGAAGTGCTTACAGATAGTCGTGCTTTAGCTGCATGGTTAATGGAAAATAACTTCGAGCCAAAGGTTGGACATAGATTCCAATTTAAGCACACTACATTACCGGGAACTAATGTAACTATTGACTGTGAAGTGATTGAGCTTGATGAACCCAAGCGAATTTCTTACACCTGGAAAGATAGTTTAATGTGTCAGCCTTCTATTGTTACTTGGACTTTAGAGCCAGTTGAAGATGGTACTCGCTTGCGTTTACAACATAAAAGTTTAGGAACAGTTTCCTTTGAAGTGCAGCAACCAAGATATTCTCAGCCATTGCAGAATCACTTTATGTATGATTCACAGCAGATTACTCAGACTTTAACGCCAGTGACTTATAATATCTCATTGCAGTCAACTCCCGTTCGCAAATACGAAAGATTAAACTATCTCGTTCTCAATTTCTTTCTTAATGGTGAGTGGGACTACAAACTAAATAAAAAGTTACCACAAGTCTTAGTTAGTTATGTAGAAGAATCGTAGAGACGGGACATGTCGCGTCTCCTAAGGAATGTGGATTAAATAAAGTACAAAAGGTTCTGTGAGCATCGCGTAATGCACCATTCCAAATTTCAAAATTACAAGTTATTAAATTCTCATTCCTAAGTCTCCTAAGAAATTTTTTATTAATAAATAAAACATAATTGCAAAATGAATGAAGCCAATAAAATACGGCTTGCTTTAGCGCATCAAAATGCAACTTCATACATGGTGATTCCCCAGGTTAAAGCAATTGGAATTGCTGGTTCTGTCGCTCGTGGAGAAGCTGATACTTACTCAGATATTGATATGAGTATTTATTGCGAGGAACTACCAACAGAGGAGGAACTGAAACTAGCTTATAAACAAAATCAAGGGACGGATTACAGAGTTTACGCTGATGAACATGAAGACGGAGCATTAGTTGAACAATATTTTGTTCAGCGCATTAAATGCGATTTTGGTCATGTTACGATTGAGCGTTTTGAGGATGACATAAAAAAGCTGCTCGAAGAATATGACCCCGATAATATCATGCTAAAAGTACTTGAGGGCATTGTTGATATGGTGCCATTATATGGCGATCAACTAATTGAAGAATGGAAAGCAAAGATAGCAAACTATCCTGATATATTAGCCCAAGCAATGGTGAGAAAAAATCTGCAATTTTGTCCTTTATCGGTGCTTAATAACTATGGTGTAAAGCGAGGTGATGTATTGTTTTTAACGGATGAATTGCAGCAAGCAGTCAAGAAAATTATTGGGGTTCTATTGGGTTTAAATCGCTCCTATCATCCTGTTAATTCTGCGCCATTTAAGGGGATAGATAATCTAATTAACAAGATGACAATTGTCCCACCCAATCTTTCATTCCGTTTGAAGCAGGTTTTGCGAGAAGAACCCCAAACAGGGGTAAATCAACTGGGCGAATTGATTGAAGAGATATTCGCCTTAGTAGAAAAACATATGTCACAAGTAGACACGACGGAAGCTAGGGATAAGTACCAGCTTTGGTCAGACAAGTTTCGATATTGAGTAATTATTATGAGTCTTTTTTGTTTAGTCCATGGTGCTTGTTTGGGTGCTTGGGGTTGGAAATATCTAATTGATGAATTAGAAGCACGAGGAAGTCAAGCAATTGCTATGGATTTACCAATTGAAAACCCCGAAACGAATTTATCTGCATTCGCACAAGCTGTACTCGATCCACTCCAAGAGAGTGAAGAAGATATAGTATTGGTCGGTCATTCGATGGCTGGTACTGTAATTCCCATAGTTGCTAGTCAACGTCCTATTCGTCGTTTAGTATTTCTTAGTGCACTTATCCCATACCCTGGAATGAGTACACTCGAACAGTGCGAATTTCAAGCTACTTCAAATCTTTTTAAAGCAGAAGAATACAATCCAGTAAAAAGTAAATTCGAGCATTTGCGCTACGAACCCCATATGTTGAATTCTGCTTTACGAGGAAAAGACCCCGTACAAGACCGAGCAATAGCAATGGAATTTCACTTCCACGACTGTCAACCGGATATAGCCGATTGGGCTATTTCTAACCTACGAACTCATCGATCGCCAGCACATTTAACTGAAGTTTTTACCCTCCAAACATTACCCGATGTAGAGTACAGCTATATCGTCAGTAGTGAAGACAGAATACTTTATCCTGCATGGTCGCGATATGCTGCACGCAAACGTTTGGGAATCGATCCGATAGAAATAACAGGGGGACACTATCTACAATTATCTCGTCCCGCTCAACTCGCTGATGTTCTGGTAAATATGCTATGAATTCACCAACTAAAGCAAATATTCCGTATGTAATTCAGCCTTCTGCTCAAGGCGATCGCATCCTAGATATTTATTCTCGGTTACTAGCACAGAGAATTATTTTTTTTCAAGGAGAAGTAACTGATGAAACTGCAAATTTAATAGTTGCACAAATGTTATTTCTCGATGCTGACGACTCAGAAAAAGATATTACCCTCTACATCAACAGTCCTGGAGGTTCAGTAACTGCAGGAATGGCTATTTACGACACAATGAATCAAATTCGCACTGATGTATCTACAGTTTGCGCCGGAATTGCTGCATCGATGGGTGCATTTTTGTTATCTTCTGGAACTCCAGGAAAAAGATATGCTCTTCCTAACGCCCGAATTATGATTCATCAACCTTCGGGAGGTGCACAAGGAAAAGCCAGTGATATTGAAATTGCAGCCAAAGAAATTTTGTATTTCAGAGAAAGAATAAATCAAATACTTGCAGCGAATACAGGGAAATCTCAAGCACAAATAGAAACTGACTCGGAACGGGATTTCTTTATGAGTGCTGAAGAAGCGAAAACCTATGGTTTGATTGATTCCATTGTTAGAAAGTGAAAAAGTAAAAAGTTTTGATTCGTAAATATTTTCAATGAAGCTTCAGTAAACAAATACCAAGAGAACTTTACTATGAATATTCTCATAATTGGTGGGACTAACTTTATCGGTCCACCTGTAATTCGTCATCTCATAAATATGGGTCATGAAGTAACTGTTTTCCATCGTGGAAAAACTCAGACAGAATTACCCGAACAAGTACATCATCTATTAGGCGATCGCAGAGATTTAAATGATTTCAAAAGCACATTTGAACAGCTTGCTCCTGAAGTTGTTCTGGATATGTTCGCTTATACCAAAGATGATGCTCAAATATTAATGAAAAGCTTTAGAGGTATAGCTCGACGTGTAGTTGTTATTAGTAGCATCGATGTTTATCGTGTTTATGATGTTTTATGGGGTAGAGAATCAAATATTATCCCAGTACCACTAACAGAAGATTCGCCTTTACGTTCTTCGCTTTACCCATTTCGAGAAATACCATATCGTCCCTTAAATGCTCCTGCTGATTACGAGAAAATTTTAGTCGAACAGGTGGTAATGTCAGATCCCGAACTACCTGGGACAATTGTGAGATTACCAATGGTTTATGGTACTAACGATCCTCTGCGTCGTCTATTCCCATACCTACAAAGAATCAAGGAACAACGTCCCGTCATAGTTTTGGAAGAGAGCATTGCTAGTTGGCGCGGTTCCTATGGATATGTAGAAAATGTTGCGTTTGCGATCGCATTAGCTGTTACAAATGAAAAAGCCAAAAATCGTGTTTATCATGTTGCAGAAAAAGAGGCGCTTTCTGAAAGCGAACGTATAGCTAAAATTGGAGATTTAGCAGGATGGAAAGGTAAAATTTCTACTTTATCAAAAGAGAAAATGCCCAGTGACTGGAAATTAGTGTTAAATACCAAACAAGACTGGTTAGTAGACTCCAGTCGAATCAGAGAGGAACTGGGATATCAAGAAATTATTCCAATGAACAAAGCTTTAAAATCGACTCTTGAATGGGAAAGAAATTGTCCACCTGAAAAACCAGAAAATTTTGTAACGCCTTGGTTGCTAGATTATGTAACAGAAGATAAGCTTGCAACAAAAAGTCTAGATTAATCAAATTAGGATTTGTAATAGAAGAGCAATTTTCTCTGTAGAAACGTAAAATAATCACCTTACGACCGCTTTTGCTCGTACGTTTCTACACACATATGCTGAGTTTATAAGAAGTTTGTTAATCACAAATATCAAATAAAATTGAAATATTTTGCACTCCCAGTTTTATAAATTTATCTTACAGTAATTTAGTGAACTGAAATTACACTTTATATTTTACAGATGAATGTATTTGAATAAACACAATTAACCAAAACTTAAATTACGTAATTTTATATTTTAAAATAGATATTTTATTATAAAATTACATCAAATATAGCCTCTTCAGTAATTGAGTAAAGTTGAGAATTTTAATTTAGTAAATATTAAAATAGTCATCCGAAACTTACATGTTTCAGACTGTAATTAAAATTAGCAACAAAACACGAAAAACTTATTCTAAAAGAGGTGTTTTGATGGAAATATTTGCACTGTTAATTATTGTTACCTTACTTGCTATTCTATTTCCAGCAGAAGATAAATCAGATAAACAGCCAGATGAAGAATATGAAGTTAAAATTTATAAGAAGAAAAAGAAAGGTTGAATAGATAAGTTAAAACGCTAATTTGATATCTACAATCAACTTATGGGTAAAGAATACTGAAAATTTAAGTTCGTTAGTTTTTCTTTTTCTTAACACTCAAGTTTTGTACTTAAATTCAATTTATTTAAAGTCTCTACCACTTCAATAATAATTGAATTGTATGTCGTAATCATCTGATGTCTTTTTGTATTCTAATATATAGCGCTACGCGTAAGTAAAAAGTAAAAAGCTTAATACATATGGCTTAGGCGGGTTAATATCAGGACTTACGCAACGTTAGCACAGCGTGTCCGTAGGACATAGATTTGTCATTGCGACCGGAACGCAGTGTAGGGTTAGCGTAGCGTCTCCGTTTAGGAGATAGCAATCTTAGAGTTTTTGGCGATTGATTACTGAGAACGCGCTTTGCGAACGCTGTCGCTCGTAATGACGGAAATACGTTCATTTTGCGTAAGTCCTAAATATATGTCCTAACGTAGCTTCGTAGTACTATATCTGAGAATTATATATACATTAGAAGACTTTAACACCATCTGCTGAAATACTCAGCAAATGGAGAAGGGTTAAAGTCTTTTTTATTTTATTAGATTCGAAAAATCCCCAATCTTTTATCCCTAATTCCTAACAGCCATCAAAATTGGACAGTTATTTGTGAAACTCGAATATTTAAATTTTTCCAATTAGGGTTAGCTGAGGAAAGTATTTGATCGCCAATAACTTGTTGATATTGTTTAGGAAATTTATTATAAGCATTCTCAGCAGCATCAACGTTAATAGAAAGTTTACCCTGATACTTTGATAACTTGGTATTTTCTAGTTTCACATAACCAGCATTGTCCCATTGCAGACCAGTCAGTTTAAATTCTCCAAGTATCTGTTGCAATTCTTCAAATGAAGTTCCGACATTAATCCCTTCCGGTGTTTTCCATTCGGGACCTAAGTTGTTGATATATTTGATTTTCTGACGATTTTCATCCCAATTCACAGTAAACGAGCGTCCCTTTCCTAAATTAACTTTAGTGATGGGAATTTTTCCTATACCTTCTGGTCCAGAAATCGTTTTATCACTCAACTGCGATTCTCCGAAAATTTTCACTAAATCGTCACGAGTGGTTTGTTGTGTTACTGAACCAACTCGTTCTCCAGGAATAATTAAAGTGTCTTTGAGCGAACTATTTTCAGTTTCTGCTTTAGATGTTGTTGTGACAATTTCTTCAGGAATTGATTTTTTTGTTGAGTCTATCTCTGATGCTGAATTACTGTTAGAGCAACCTACAAATAAGCTCAAAAGTAGGACTAAGACTAATTTTCTGCCAATAAACATCAATTTTACTCATAGATAAAAATTCTTTTTTGATTCTATAGTACTTAAATATACAAAAATGTCATCGTGTTTCAAATTCTCGAAAACGCGATCTAGAAACCCAGCATGCTATTCGTATGCACACCGATTAATTAAAATCCAACTAGAGTTAATAAAGCGTTCATAAGTACATAAAAATCAAATCCCAATATTTGCGTTGTTGCGTACAACCTAAATAATGAGAGCATGTCCTAAAATTATTATTTGTATTCAGAACCCATTCCTAGAAATTGATTTATGGATTCAAATTCAGAAGTCTCAAATTCAAAACTATCAAATTCAGAATTGCTAGCAGAAATTACTAACCGCATTACAACAAACCCCCGTAACCGAATTACTTTTGCTGAATATATGGACTTAGTGCTGTATCATCCCCAGCATGGTTATTACTCCCAAAAAGCAGAGAACTTAGGTAAAAAAGGTGATTTCTTCACCTCCGTGCACCTTGGTTCCGACTTTGGTGAGATGCTAGCGGTACAATTTACACAAATGTGGGAAATCTTAGGAAAACCCAAACCCTTTTCCCTTGTAGAATTGGGAGCGGGACAAGGATACCTAGCAGCAGATATTCTTAAGTACCTCCAACAACACCACCCAGATTTTTTTGCTGTATTAGAGTATTCAATAGTTGAAAAATCGCCAGGATTAAGACAAAATCAACAGCAACGCTTGCAGGAATTTGCTGTACGGTGGTGTCAATTAGAAGATTTACTCCCTAATACAATTACTGGCTGCTTTTTTTCTAATGAATTATTTGATGCTCTACCCGTCCATCAATTTACAGTCAGTGAGGGCGAAATCAAAGAGATCTACGTTACCACCGCAGTGCCAGAAAGTTACAATCGATCGCAAAATCAATTAGACAACCAATTTAATAATCCACTCCAAGAAATAACAGATACACTTTCTACCCCTCAAATCAAAGAATATTTTCAAATGCTGGATGTAGATATGACAACTTATCCAGATGAATATCGCAGTGAAGTCAACTTGAATGCTTTACATGTATTAAGTGCGATCGCAGATAAATTACATCGAGGATATTTGCTAACAATTGATTACGGTTATCCAGAAAATCGTTATTACAACCCCAGGCGATCGCAGGGAACCCTACAATGTTATTGGCAACATCAGCGCCATAATAACCCTTACATAAATATTGGCAAACAAGATATTACCGCCCATATTGACTTTACAGCCTTAGAAATTTGGGGCGATCGCTGTGGATTAAACAAAACTGGCTTCACTCAACAAGGTCTATTCCTCATGGCTTTGGGTTTGGGAAAACGGATCTCAGAACTTTCTTACACGTACAAATCTGTACCGGAACTAATTAAAAGACGGGATTCATTACAGCAACTTTTAGATCCTTTAGGATTAGGTGGTTTCGGCGTTCTGATTCAAAATAAAGGACTCTCAGAAACAGAAAAAAACCAACCTCTTCAAGGATTTTATGAACCCCAACTAGCTTAAACCTTATATTTTCACTCTAACAAAATTAAAAATCTATTTAACCAATCCTATGTTTAAAAAGATTGGTTTAAGATAAGCAATGATTCGAGAAAATATCTAGAAGTAGGTAATTATTATGAGTAGTCATGAATTGTTGATGTTAGCTGTATTACTTGTTCCCGGAATTTTACTTTCGGTTGCAATTATGGTTAGTTTTGCCGCAGGTGGTTAGAAACAATAAATATTTTTCCTGGGAGAGTGCTTAAAGTATTCCCCAGGGTTAATTAACATAACCAAAGTCCTTACAAACTTAGAAAAAATCCGTAAGCTTAGCAATAACCGATTTATTTTCTCCACCGCCATACAATCGATTTGATTGCTTATTGCTATGCCGAAGGAAGAAAAAGTATGAAGGTGGCATTTCTGGGGACTGGGTTAATGGGACTGCCGATGGCAACCCGATTATTGGAAAATAATATTGATTTAATAGCCTACAATCGCACCCCAGAAAAATTAAAACCACTTAAATTTGCAGGCGCACAAGTGACAACCGAACCACGGGAAGCAATTCTTGCGGCAGATTGTATCATTCTGATGCTGACTAATGCAGCTGCAATTTATAGTGTTTTACTTTCGGATATGTGTTGGCGCACCTTAAGCGAACGTACAGTAATTCAAATGGGAACTATTACTCCTACTGAAAGTAAACAAATTAGAGATACTGTAATTTCAGCTGGTGGAGAGTATTTAGAAGCACCTGTACTTGGTAGTGTTAGAGAAGCCGAAACAGGGGAATTAATTGCTATGGTTGGCTCCCAAAGACAAGAGTTTCAACGTCATTTAAAATTACTTAAAAATTTTAGTTCTGAACCAGTGCATATTGGTCCTGTTGGTACTGCTGCAGCTTTGAAGCTAGCATTAAATCAACTTACTGCTTCACTTACTAGTGCTTTTGCCTTAAGTCTAAGTTTTGTCAAAAGCTACGATGTGGACGTAGAAGTGCTAATGCAAATTCTCCGTGCAAGTCCTCTCTACGCCCCAATATTTGATCGAAAACTATCAAGAATGGAAAATCAGAATTTTGGCAATCCGAATTTCCGGACCAAACATCTCCTAAAAGATACTGATTTGTTCATTGATGAAGCTAAAAATATTGGTTTAAATGTTAGTAGCGTAGAAGGAGTAAGAAAAATTATAGAAAAAGCAATAAAAATATCCTTTGCGAATGCAGATTATTCATCATTATTTGCTGCTATTAATTCCATTAGTGAAGTGCAATAAAGTTTATTATTATTTGTGCTTTAAATTTTTAAACGTATAAAAAGTTTCTAAGAAAGATTAGTAGGGCTCTATCTGCTTTTGCGAAAAGTCATCAGGCGTAAATGAATATTTAAATATCAAACTTGACATCTCTTACATTGGAGAGATATGATTTATGTAAGAGATGTCAAGTTGTAGCTGCTAACCTTATTTAGATAAAGCCCCGATCGAGGTTCCACCATGACCGCATTCGCAATCCCAGAACGACGAAATCACAAAAAAAGTAACAGAAAATCGCCCAAACAAGTTTTAAGCTTAATTGCATCTTGTGATGATTCTTCTGCTAAACCAATAGAAACTAAAATTACTCTTCCAGGACAACCATTAACCCAAAAAACGCTGAAAGATATTGGGAAAATACTAAAAATTCTGGCTTGGTTAGATCCTAAAGAAATTAAAGATTTAGCGTATGGCTTAAAGTCAGACTCTACAAGTACGGATGAAAAAGATAATTTACATCCTCTTGCAGCAAAATTAGGAGCGGGTCGAATCAGCAGCGAAGAGAATTACAGTTTAGAAAAAACTGCACTATTCAACTTTTTCAAATGGAGACAGGAGTTACTTCAAGATTCTTTGAGTGCTCCAGAAGTTGCTGTGCTATTGAATACAAGCCGTCAAACACCTCACGATCGCTTGAAAAAAAATACTTTAATTGCAGTTCAGGATGAAGGGAAATGGAAGTTTCCTAAATGGCAATTTGACCACTTAGGACCTGATGGAGTAATTGATGGATTACCCGATGTACTAAAAGCTCTCAACGTTCCAGGTTTATCAAAAATAAGTTGGTTGACTAAAACAAATCAAGAATTGGGAGGGATAACTCCGATTGCTGCTTTGCAAAAAGGTGAAAAATATCGGGTTATTGCTGAAGCTAAATGTGTGGGAATGATCTAAATCTACATTAATATTATAAGTATTTTTTATATTTTTCCCACTACCATTACTTCTTATTTTTTTCTTGGAGCTAATTGATTGACTGAAATAAGTATGGAAGATAACTTCGTCGCCGGATGTGAAATTCCGGAATTAACTTGATATTTAAAGTATATATCTTTGTAGTCTTGTCATATCTCAAACTCAAGACTAAAAGCTATGAATACTGAATTGATAATCCAAGTTAATTCTTACCAGCTTTTTCAGTCAATCAGTTGAGAAATTTTGAAGATGGTAAAAATAGCATCTCCCTCGCCTGAAAATTTGTTTCGAGCTAAACCACTGCATTATACTCTTAGCCAAGGTGAAAGTATTTGCAGAATTTTTCGTCCCCACCCAGAATACTATCCAAAACCTCTAACATTTCGTTACTGGGGACCTTGCGGAAGATTTGATCACCACTGTGGTGGTTTATGTTTTCCTTGTCACAAAGAGTTGGAAATCAAACAGGATTACGATCCACATAGAGGTATACTATACGCTGCACTTAAATTTTCATGTTGTTTGGTAGAAGTATTCAGTCAAACATTACCTTTGATAGAAATAACTGACCACCAGGTTGTTTTATTGACTGCTAAGCGCGATTTAATGCTTCTAGATATTAGAGACCAAGGTGCAATGCGGGCTGGAGCAAATGAAGCTAGTCTAGCAAAAACAGATAGAAGAAATATCACTCAGGCTTGGTCGCGATGCTTTTACCAAGAGAAAGCGATATATTCAGAAATTGATGGCATTATTTACAGAAGTGCCCACAATAATGAAGACTCTATCGTATTTTACGAGCGTGCAAAAGATTACCTTACTTACGATCCAAATACAGATGTCTTATCTTTACAAGATAAGCAGTTGAGAGGATTAATATATAAGGCTGCAGAAGAAAATAATCTGATAGTAAAGTTTACAACTAATGAGCGACTGCAAATAAGTAATTAAAAAGGAATGACTATAAAAAACGGCTAACGATTAGCATCCATAGATTATTAATTATTCAGAACTAAAATTTCCCGTAATTAATATCTGTAAAAGTATAGTTATCCTAATTTTTCACTCTAATTTTATATATAAAAATAATATTGGCTTAGCATCACTACTAGGATTTAATATTGAGTGCGGTCGGTAGTTATTCAACTAGTATCAAGTATCAAATTACTAAATTATATCCTTTGAATTTATTGAATAAATCCATAGGATAAATCTATTTTTCTATTGATTAGAACCTGTTTAATGAAATAACGGGTCTGGAATAATGAACAGTAAAGTTAAAGACAGAATTATTAATAATCAGATTTCAAAAGAAGCAGTAGAGTGGTTGTTACGTCAAATCATTGTTCTGCCAAAAAGCTGGTTAATTATCAATCTGATTTTTATTATTTTGAGTACGATTGAGATTAGTTGGGGTAAAGATTTTTCTTACAAGTTTGCAATCAAAAATACAACTGCTATTTTCCTAACCCTAATGTGGTTACCTGCAGTACTAAAAATTTTTGCTTTGAGTGGTGGAGTTCTAAAAACACCTGCAGGAGAGTTTGATAGCTCGGGAATGATAAATATGTTGCAATCCCTGAGTGCAGATTCTCTGGGATTCTTAATTGAGCAAACAAAATTAGCAGAAGAAGTTGCTCCACCAGAACAACAGCAGGAAATGCGGCAAATCCGTCAGGAATGGCAAAGATATTATTCTTCAAAGATTCCTGTATCTGATGCTAAGCAATTGTTAGAAGGTTTAGCCCAACGCTACAAAGATATTAGAAAATCTATGCCTTCTGGCGCACAGAGGACATTCGAGATGGAATCGATTGCTGGTAGAATGCGCGCTCTTGCAGAAATAGTCAATTTTCCTGTATCGGAAGTCGATAAATTTTTGCAATCAGAAGACCAAGGTCACAGACTATTAGGACTCTCCATTGCTGAGTGGTCTGGTAAAGCGATCTATTTTGATTTAGTACTGGACCTAATTAGTAATTCAAAAAGTGCATTTGAGCAGACAGTTGGGTTAAGAGCAATGGAAAGTATGCTTTATCGGTTAGAACTCCAACAAAAAAGTAAGTTAAAATCAGTTTTAATCGAACAGCGTGACTTCAACGAAAAAGAAAAACGTTGGATTAAAAAAGATTCAAACCGTTGGTTAATTAGCGAACGGTTGTTATCAGCGATGAAAATATAAGTGAACTGTGAGTAATAAACTTCTGACTCCTGATTTCTGATTTCTGACTTCTGACTTCTGATTTCTGA
>JGI1201J43222_100253_pt1 | contig 15439 bp, 9 predicted proteins | sample MastesBC008_FD_43222 | JGI IMG/M metagenome (IMG submission 43222) | reverse complement strand
CTTTGCTGGTGCCCCCATTTCCTCTGAAAAAAATGAAGAATATTCTTCTTCAAACTCTGACCATGGTACTAAAGAAGCCATGATTACCCAACGGTTATCTTCTGATAACTTTCCTTGAAACGGAAGCTCAAAGTTTTCAGGTGATATTTGAGATTTTTCCTCTTTTCGGTACATAAATACTAGTTGCACCCCTTGTTCTTCCTCACCGTGATGCAAGGGTTTTGAGTTATTTTAGACTGTTTTCTTGCATCTGAATATATTCCTTGGGTCTGATAATGTATTAACCATCACCTTTTTGTATTTATTCAGCAAGCCCTACCTAGTCTGATTTATCAGACTTTTACTATGAGCCTGGGAATTTATTTCTAGGCAGATTATTGGACTAATTGAGAATTGTGCAAATTATCAGATTTACAGAATCTTATCGGAATCTTATCTGAAAAAAGCGGTCAAGCAAATGTAGACTAGATGAGGCTTCTTCCTCACATTAGAAAAACTGCAAGCTAAAAAACAAAAAAAACTACTCTCGTTACTAGCCAATGGAAACGGAAGCATTATTAGCATGGTTAGATACCATCATTCCCATTCAGACTGGGGAACGCTTAAATGAATTGGAACGAGTAATTCTCGAACAAGTTTGTTTGGGACGAAAGTATTTAGAAATTGCTGATACCTATGGCTGTACCGAAGGACATGCTAAGGATACTGGCTCTCAGCTATGGAAGTTACTTTCTAAAGTCTTGCGAGAAAAAATCACGAAAAGGAATTGTCGAAGAGTTTTAGAGAAGTGTTTTAGGAAGGCTTATACTATATCAGGTTTATCAGATTATGCAAAATATTCTAGAAGTCTTAGATATTCCAAACATTCACAAATATCTCAGAGTCCTATCCAGTCGAAAGAAACAGAAGATGTAAATTTAGATTTAAATGTAGATAAAAATACAAGTAAAGCTAAAAATAAAAATACCAATATAAATTTAAATTTTATCGGACGCTCAGAAGAAATCCATCGTCTCAATAGTTTGGTTACTGAAGAAAATAAAGTAATTGTTATTCAAGGTGAAGGGGGTTTAGGTAAAACGACTTTAGCCCAACAGTATTTGCAAACCCAGGAGTTCGATCTAGTTTTGGAACTCCTAATGGCTAAGGAAACACAAAATATAACTCCCGCCCAACAGGTTGTGGAAGAATGGTTAAAACAGGATTTTCAAGAAGAACCAGGAATTGAATTTGGTGTCACCCTGGGAAGATTAAAGCGTCAACTTAATAACCGGCGAATTGGGATCTTAATTGATAATTTAGAACCAGCGCTCGACGATCGTGGTAGATTTATCGATCGCCATCGCAATTATGTAGAACTGTTAAGGATTTTAGCCGATGCAAGGGTGGAATCTGTGACTATCATCACTAGTCGCGATCGCCTGTGCGAACCAGAACTAAACGTGAAACACTATCGGCTTCCTGGTTTAGATATTAACGCATGGGAGAAGTTTTTCGAGTGCCGAAAAATAGAGATTGACTTGCAGACTTTATCTACGATGCATCGGGTTTATGGTGGTAATGCTAAAGCAATGGGTATTCTCTGCGGTGCGATCGGGGAAGATTTTGATGGTGATATGGCTGCATATTGGAAAGCAAATAATGCAGATCCTTTAGCAGTAACAGATTTAAAAAATTTAGCTGTCAGTCAAATTAACCGACTGAAAGTTTTAGATATTCGAGCATATCATTTGCTTTGCCGTTTGGGATGTTATCGCTACCAAGATGTACCTGCAATTCCGACGGAAGGATTATTATGTTTGCTCTGGGATGTACCATTAACAGAACACCATCAAATTATTGCTTCTTTGAAAAATCGTTCTTTGATTGAGTGTCATAAAGGTGAATATTGGTTGCATCCAGTAATTAGAGCGGAAGTTATTTCTCGTTTGCGCTCCAGTAAAGATTGGCAAAATGCTAACATTCAAGCTGCAAATTTTTGGACAGCGAGCGTACCAGAGATACAAAATATTAAGGATGCATTGCAAGCTTTGGAAGCTTATTATCATTACATAGACATTAATGCATTTGAATTAGCCGGTAAAGTTATTCTTAAAAGTAGAGATAACCAATGGGGTCAGTTTTTACCATTGGGAAGTACTTTATATCGTATGGGTTTAATTCAACCCGTAATGGCAGCAATTGACCGAATAATTCATAACTTAAATTCGGATCGTATTGTTAGCGAATTATATAATATTTTAGGAGACTTATTTTGGATAAATGGCAAAATCAATGCTGCGATTGAATGTCAGGAGAAAACAATTAATCTGGCTACAAGAGCATTAGAAAATCTAGTTCCTAAAGAAGATAGTAAACATGCTTTTTATTATTTTCGCATGTTAGAAGTTGATTCCCTACTGAGTATTGGCTTATATAAAATAGATTTATGGGAATTGGAAGCAGCAGCTAGTTTATTTGAGCGAGTTATTTATTTAGTACAAAATACAGATCATCATCCTTGGGCGGAAAAAGCTTCGATTTGTTTAGCCTTAGTTAGTTCTAATTTAGGATTATATGAAAAAGCTAAAGTATTAGCTGATGAAGCTTATCAAAATATTACGACAGAAGTAAATATAAAAAATAATGGTAGGATTTCTTATTTTCTACAAATACTTGGTCAAACTTATGTGAATTTAAAAGATTTTACTAAGGCGAATGAGATGTTTTCTCAAGCATTGAGTTTTGCAGAGAAAAGTCATTACACCCAAGTAAAGGCAAAAACTATTAATGGTCTAGCACAAATCTATCGTCAGCGAGGAGAGTTTGAGTTAGCTCTGATAAATCATTTTGAAGCAATCGAGTTATTAGAAAATATTGATGCAAAATGCGATATCGCAGAGTTTTACTTTCAATTAGGATTAACTTACCAGGAGATAGAAGAATCTGTTGAAAGTAAGATATATTTTGACAAAGCAATTCAATTATTTACTGAGATAGAGGCTCCCCAACAAGTTAAACGTGTTGTCAGTTAACAGTTAACAGTTATCAGTCATCAGTTAACAGTTAACAGTTATCAGTTATCAGTTAACAGTTATCAGCAACTTCTTACTCATTACTCCTTACTCATTACTCATTACTCATTACTCATTACTCATTCATACTTCCAGTTTTTCAGATAATTAATTGCTAATTCCGCAGGTGTATCGTTTTTAAGCGAAATCTTTTTATTGAAAGTTGGGTAAATATTATTTACTATAGATACATCTTCACCAATTACCTTGTCACGAAATTGATTTCCCAATTGAGGTAACCTAAGAAGTTTGTGCCACCAGGTATATTCAAAGTTAAAATAAGCATCTAAAGAAAATCTAGTTTTTGTTGGTGATTCCGGATAGAGATAACCAACTGCGACAAAAAGTTGTCCTTGAGCTATTTCATTGGTAAGAACAACTAAGCTTGGTAAAAATGTATTGAAACATTGAATCATGACATCATTTACCAATGCACTCATCTTATTATTTTTTGCATATTTATCATTTCGTTTATTTAAAAAAAGTTGCCAAGATATTTGATTATCTTTCTGGATCAGGTTATCAATTTTGATATCTTTTGTCAGCATGCTGTCCCGATGAATACCCGCGAAATGCTCCCCATCATGTGCATTCCATATAAATCGGAGGATATTATTATTTACTGATTCAGTAAAAGAATAAATATGATTGAGCTTACTTACATATAACTGGGAATGATATTTAGGTAAAAAAGGAATATCAGTATAGTCTGGAATTGGTATTTTTGGTTGAATTGGTTCAGAGACTAATTCCCCTCTCCTTTCTTCCCAATGAAGACCATAAGTCCACACCAAACCGTCGATAACTTTTAACGGTAAGACTGATTGGATCGGTTTGCGGGAAATATTTCCTTCGATAATTGCTTTCCCATCTCCGAAAAATTGAACTTTATTCCCGTGGTAAGGACAAGCTAAACAACTTTTTCCTTGAAAATCTACGATATAACCTCCATTAGCTAAATTAGATCCAGCATGGGGACAAATATTATCTAAAGCATTTAAATTACCTTCTTTATCTTTCCAAATTACGTAGTCATGACCCAGAAGAGTAATTAATTGGGGTTTATTAACTGCAAAACTTTCATATCTTCCCAAACACCAAGGAGCACCTTCATACATTTGGAGAGTTTCTATTTGAGTGTTTATTTGTGTTTTGTTTTCAACTTTCATTATTGCTGTTATTTATTTTTGTGCTGCTATAACGATAAGTATGAAAGTTTTTCTGGATGTCTGGCTTGTAAATTCTGAGTATTTTTGGATATTCTTATTATTTAACTATCGTCTTGTGTAAATTAACTTGATTTAAATCTTCAAAATCTTATTGGATAGGATGAAGGATTTTTGCAAAATCACTATATTTCATTTAGTTTTTTTGAGAAATCTGAGATTAGCAACTTGTATGCAGAAATATGGTTAACTTGCAGGGCAAAATATGCTTTTATCTAGTCAACAGCGTCAAAAACTACAAAATGCTTTAATTGATGCTTTCCCTGAAAAGATATTAATAGAGGAAATGCTATCTTTTCACTTAAATAAAAATTTGGACGCAATTGCTTCTGGAACTAATTTAAGAGAAGTTGTTTTTAAGCTAATAAAAAAAGCAGAATCCCAGAATTGGGTTGAAAACTTAATTTACGGCGCAATAAGGGAAAACCCTGGTAACCAGAAGTTAAAATGTGTAGCAAGAGCACTAAATCTTAATCTCTCTTCAAATTTTAATAGTGAACCTCAAAGTAAATTTTTAGAAGGAGAAGTAACTGATTCTGCATTATCAAAAATCCCTGTGACTGGTGATAAAGCATCCGAAGTAGGAGCAGACTATACTAAATTACGTCATTTACTTGAAAATAAAGAATTTGGAAAAGCCGATTTAGAAACATTAAGAATTATTCTTTGGATTACTAATAAACAAGAAGGAGAATACTTGAACGAAAAAGATATTGAAAATTTTCCCAAATTAGATTTGCATACAATTGACCGACTTTGGCTGGTAAGTAGCTATGAAAAGTTTGGGTTTAGTATTCAAAAACAAATTTGGATTGACAATGGTGGTAAACCAGGAGTTTTTGATAAGGAAACCTTTGAGCGTTTTGTAGAGAAGGTGGAATGGGGGAAGAAGGATAAAGTTACACCTGACCAAAGGGCGAGAAAGGGACACCTACCTTTAGGATTATATGTTGCATGTGGTGGTTCTAATTTTATGAAATTGTGGGCATCAATAAGTCGATACGAACCACAACTTCTACAAAAAATGTATCATAAAAAACCGGGGGCAGAACCGACTTCAAATAAAACTCGTAGACGGAAACTACAGAAACCAAAACCTCTACCAATAGATCTTTATCTCTCTCTTCTGTTCTCACATTCATAGATCTTTCAAGCCTACCGCATAATTCATATTATGATTCAGCAAAGCTCAAATTATATTATTAGTAAAACTTTTATTCTTGAAATTATTATTTACGAAACTCTTGTAAAAAGACTTTTGGTGTAACACCCACTAAACGCTTAAAATAACGATAAAGATGACTTTGATCTACAAAACCTACTTGAATAGCAACCTCAGCAATGGATAATTTTCCCTGTTTTAGTAAATCTTTCGCTCTTGCAATGCGACAGCGAATAACATATTGATGGGGTGTAATTCCTGTAGTTTCTTTAAAAAGTCGCGAAAAATAAGTAGGACTCATTTGCACACAACTTGCTAATTCTTTTAAACTTAAATCGCCATCGAAATGAGCATAAATATAGTTAATAACTCGTTTCAATTTATATTTAGGTAACTTTCCTGTTATACATTCAGAAAAACTTCGGCGATCGCCCGAATAATTCTCTAATAAATGAAGGATAAGTGCATTAATCAAAGTCTCAGCATAAAGACGACTACCATTACCATTTTTAGTTAAAGCAGATTGAAGTGATAATCCAATTTGATGGACGAGTGGATCGGGAGTCGCAAACTGCGGTAAAAGTTCAATCCGGTCTGGATCTACAACTTCGTAGATAGTCTGAGCAAAAACCCTAGGCTCGATCGCAATCTTAACCGCACTAATTGGCTTATCCCACACCACTTGATGACTCATATTTGCTGGAACAATGACAAAATTCCCTCGGACATCCTCCTCTTGTACTAAACGTCCATCCATTTTTCTTTCTATTTCAGTGGATGAGAACGCTTCAGTAAAAATTCCTATGCAGTGTTGTTGGAAGGATATCTTGGATATTTCCCCAGGAGGATCTACATCGTAAACTATATCCAAATTATCCCAGCCCACAGACATACTAGAGATAAGAGGCGATCGCTTAAAAACACGTTTGTAGATATTTTCTTTATCTGTAATAAAATTTACTGATGAATCTTGCGATGAGTTATTCTTCATACTCAATTAAAATCTTAAAATTTTACAAGACACAGTTCATTAATTACGGGTAGAAAAATGGAATATACATTGTTTCAACGAAAGACCTCAAGTAAATAATTTTAAGCAGATTTCAAAAGCCACAGACGAAAGAGTTCCACAATAATTTGCCAGCTATCATCTTTTTGTGCAACTACATCATGGCGTTTGAGGGTTTTAAGTGCTTTCTGTAAATCTGATTCAATTATATCTGTAGCTGTAACTAAATTCTCAATACTTAATCCTTGTGGTTGGAAAGCAAGGGCTTTGAGTATTTTTTGTTGCTGGGAGACACCTCGTGCTGCTTGACCCCAAACACCGTCAAAATAATAACGTCCTTGGCGAAAGAAATTAGAATCATTGATGACTGTTTCTACATCTTCTGGGGTAAAGTTAGGATTGCGAGAGCGTCCTTGTTCAAAAACATAGTTATTATAACGACGGACTAACTGAAATCCGATTAACTGTACTAAATATGGTTGTCCGGATGTGAGATGATAAATCTTATCTAAGGCTTGTGGAGTATAGTCCAGGGGAAAATCTGGGTCTGGGTTAGCGAGAATTTGACGAGTTGCAGCACGACTCATAAAACCTACCCGAATTGGAATTACGCTCGCAAAGAAAGGTTGGAAATAATCTGCAGTCATTTCTTCCAAGGTATGTAAACCAGCGAATGCAAACGCAATTTGAGAATTCATCTGTACCAAACCCCTGAGAAATCCCATAAAATCTGCTGGAATTTTACCCGCATCAATTAGTTCTTCAATTTTTTCAAATTCATCTAGGGCGATAATTAAACCTTTTTTACCTCCCATAGATGTACTATTAGAACCGTCGTAAGTCTCTACATTTAATTTCTCTACAACCTGCTGCAAATATCTTCTAAAGGTAGGTAAAGGAAAATTGAATAAATCATCATTTCCTGGAGGGGGTATTTGCACAACTTGAGAAATTCCATCACAAATCGCCATTAACACTTCTACAATACCCTGGGGAGCATTTCCCACCTCTAACATATTGACATAAGCAACTTTAACTCCAGAACCAAGACAATTAGTTGCATTACGCAAGATTGAGGTTTTCCCCATGCGTCTGTGACCGTAAATGACTACGGACTGCAGTTGTTGACCCATCACCCACAGTTCTTCTAGTTGTCGGATAATATCCTCTCTTCCCATGAAGCGATCGCCTACTACCGGATCGCCCACAATGTAAGGATTACTTACAGGTTTAGTAATATTAACTTTACCAATATCACCGGTGAGATTGAGGAGTGATTCTTGCCAAGTTTGAGCAATACTAAGAATTAAGGCTTTTTCTGTCCTAGGTAAAGAGTTAGGATGGTCCAGTATATTTTTTAGTTCTCCCAATGCACGATTGAGTGCAAAAGCACGGGTTGCACGAGATACACTACGTTGTACTAATTGGATATCTTCAACCACACGATACAAACTTGCAATAGTTTCCCACGAATCGGAACGTAATAGAGGTTGGGATGGAAGAGGAAGTAATTCTATTTGGTTAATTTTATCGACTTCTTTTGCAGACTGAAAAACCTCTAAAATTTGAGCAAGAGTAAACATTTCTTCACCGTAGAGAAGAGAACGGGTATGTGCAAAAGCTTCTTGAGCAAGTTGGGGTTTTTGTACGTGTAAATACCAGAAACCAGCAGTTACTCTACTAGCAGGAGTATCTAAACGAATATCTGAAACTGGAGGGGGAAAAGATTTTTCATAATACTCAAGAGAAAATAACCAGAAACGTTTGGTCAAAGCAGACCTAATTAATTTAATAAAAGAAATAGAAGCGAAATTTATTATATTGCGATGATTAATAATTTCAGATAGACGAGAAACACGCCAGATAATTTGTTCTGATGGAGTATTCTTCAGCACCTGATTGACTGCTCGCGCAATAGGATAAAATTGCATTGTATATGCAAGTATTTCGTTGAGATTATGCAAACCTGTTTCCCAATCTTCTCTTAACCATTTTTGCAACTGCAAATTAAGACCAGGTAAAGGTAGGGGAGTTACACAGGGAATAAAACCATTCCGACTTTCAAACAAGCTTCGGTTAAAAATAAAGCCAATCAACCAATTATCTGGGCGAGGTATAAATAAAAACAAACTAGAAGCTAACCATAGCACCAATATCATGCCACATACTAGGAGTAACCCTATACCGACAGGTAAATCTGCTGAGAGAATTTTATCGAACGTTACTCCAAGTGCGACCCCTGTTCCCAAGCCTAGAATTACAACTGTTGTAATATCATATTCTTGCCAATCTTCCCTTATAAGCCATTTTCTGACTTTAGGTGATTTATAAGATATTAATTCAAGCGCTACTAAGAAAAACAATACGATGGACGGAACCACAAATATTCCAGATATCTGAGAAGGAGAAAAGTTAAGTTTGGAAAGATCTATAAGACTGAGGTAAACGGTAGTGGGATTGAGTAATAACAATACTAAAGCTTCTGCTACACTAACTGCTATGAGTAATGATGCAGCTTTAGCAAATTTCTTGGAGTTGATATACTGTAGAGCTATTCCTGGATATACAGTTATAGCAAAAAGTGCTTTTCCAGTAACTGTATCTACAAGCAAATTGATTGCAAGTACCAATAAAATACTTTGGATTAATAACTGTCGTTCAGTTGGATTGTCTGATATGAAATTCAACACACTTTTTCTATTTTGTTCCTGTTCAGAAACAGATCTACTTGCAAAAGTATCTACATACCACTGCAAAGCCCGAGGGAAGAATAATACCCAATATAAAATACGTAAATAATCTACTGGCTTCCATAAAGATAAAGGACGTTTAAGTTTTGGAGCCAAATCTAAACGTGGAACAGTATTTTGTTGCTTCATTGGTAGAATTAAGTAATGAGTAATGAGTAATGAGTAATGAGTAATGAGTAATAAGTAATGAGTAAAAATCAGAATCTAATTGCTATCATCAATTCCAGTAACTAATCGCCATATGGCTAACGCCACGCTACGCTAACACCGTAAGGTGCGGGCTCCCCCTAATCCCTAATCCCATCAACATAACGAGAATAAGTTTGATAACACAACCTCATTAATTCCCGAGGATGACCGCTACTTTCTTGTAATATTTGTTGAATTTCTGTCTCTGTGAACTTAATTTTCGTTATTGCGAGACGCGTTGCAATAAATTGACGTACAGTATTTTCGTTCCAAGGTGCAATTATTTCTTCCTGACAAACACCAGCTAAAGGTGATGTCTTACCTTCATCCTGACTATCGTTAAATAAATCGTTTAAAGATTCACTCGCAGCTAAAATTAAACGCAGAGGTGCAATACTTCCCTCAGCTAAACCACGTAGTTGATCGCGGACTTGACGGGTAAAACCTTCCCAGGTCATTTTCCCGACGTTATCTATAGCTAGGAGTATTCTGCGATCGCGGAGATTGCGAGTTAATGTATAGCCTTTGGCGCTGGGAATTCCAATCTCTTCACATAAAGCTGTATAAAATTCATTTTCATCATGAATCCAATTTAAATCTAAAAAAACTGACTCGCGGGATGAATGAAGAAAGTTACCGGCTTGTTGACAAATACTCCATAGGATAGATGACTTACCGATACCCTCTTCACCAATCAATGTGACACTACTACCGCTATTGAGAATTTCAAATATTTGCTTAATTTCTCGATCACGTCCGAAAAATAGTTGTGGGTCATCTACTCTACCAACCAAAGGAATAAAAGGATTAGCGAGAACATTAGGGCTTTTCTGCTCGAGCGCTACTTTTTTATTAGTTTCTTTCTCAGTAACTTTTTGATGGATAATGTCTGGACTAATAAACCCTTGATTTTTGGCTGCCGGATTTGTCGATCTAGAATCAATAGTAAGGCTCTTCCATTTCAAATACTTTTCTTTTAACCAAGCTTGAAAGAGTTTATCTTTAGCACTACTACCTTTGCGATCGTAATCTGGAAAGTGTTCTCGGTTCTCTTTAGGAGAAAAACGTTCGTTATATATTGTCCAGAGTTGTCTTCTGATAGTTTCTGGATCTGCTGGTAGGCGATCGTCTTCAAATGCTCGGTCTGCAACTTGTCTGTTGACTTTGACAGTTTCTTCGTCAGGAAATTTTGCAAGCATAATCGCCTGCTCCTTTTTACTTAAATCATATTCACGAAACACCTCCGAAATTAAAAATAGTTGCCAATTTTTCATGCTTGCGCCAAAGTTACCAAACTATTTAAAAAAACTAGCATTTATTTTCTTATTTGAACAGCAAGTATCACTAATATAAAAAACTTTTCCGCTATTTTTTGTGTCCGGAAAAATTTTTCCGTTATTTTTCAATTATCCGGAAAATATTATCTGGGACAGTCAACTTATTTGTTTGTATTATACAGATATCAAAGCAAACCAAGCATATTAATAGTAATTAGCTAAATACTATTAATAAAAATTGCTTTCCTCAGGCGATGTCAAAAATTAATTGTATATTCATAAGTTTAAAATGATGAAAAATATTTTTGTAAGTAGCTTATTATTAAGTCTAGTTTCCATTGTGACCCTTACAAATAACCAATTAGCTCAAGCGGAAATTATTTTGTTTGAAAACGAAGAAGATAAACAACAAGAATACAAAATTAAATACTGTCATCCTGTTACTCACGAGATTGTTAATGAAGATCCTGCGTATCACCCAAACGCTTATGTTGATGGGTATCGTCAAGGGAAAAGAAGTTTTCGTGGAGGGAAAGATTACAAACCTCGTACTGCTGGAGGTGAATTTGGTCGTGGTTTTGACGATGGTTATTTCGGTAGAGACTTTAAGGGTCAAAAAGTTACTGTACCCAATAAAGTTAGCCATTACACAACCATTAATTGTATATAACACTTCTTATTTACACCTTATGTGAATTAGAAGCTGAAATAACTAAATCTGTGAGAATAATCACAAACATGATTTAAGGCAGTTCTTGGAACTCTTGATATTACAAGGCTGAATTTAATTTACATTAGCCGTTATTTATAATGAAAGAAGTTTTGTCAATATACCCAAAAGCACGTTTTTCTTGTTACCTCGTTGGAATAATAAAAATCAATAAGTACTGAAATGTATCTAATTTCAAGGGTATAAAGATGAGCAAGCGCAGCAAAGTAAAATTAAATATTGTGGCTTTGCGTCAAGATTCTGAGTTAATTGATGTTATTAAAATGAAAAATAAAAATTCCCTTAAAATTAGAATAACGCCTGCAAGATTATCATTTTTCTCTACTATTATTGCTCGAACTTCAAGTACTTTTGCTGGAATATTATTTTTTCTTATCTCTATCTCTTTGATTGGTTTTGCCCAAAACAGTTATGCTCGGGATGTTACTCGAGGAGATATGGAAAGAAAAATCAAACTTCTTGGAGAAAAAACTGAATCCGTTTCAACAGATGTAAACGAGTCTGTAATTGCAAGAGGAATTAAGACCAATGCCCCAAAAGTACGTAAAACAATTTTAAAAAATGGTCTCACGGTACTAACCAAAGAAGTCAAAACTGCACCTGTAGTTACAGTACAGATCTGGTATGGTGTAGGTTCCTATGATGAAGCTGAAGGGGAAAACGGAATTGCTCACCTACTAGAACATATGCTGTTTGGAGGTACTAAGGAACGTCCAATTCAGTTTGGACATTTATTTAATGCCTTAGGTAGTGATATTAATGCTTTTACAACCTATAACACAACTGCCTACTATAACACCGTTGAACGAAATAAATTGCAAGCCCTGCTAACCTTAGAAGCTGATCGGATGCAGAATGCTTTAATTTCCCCAGAAAAACTGGAAGTTGAAAAACAGGTAGTAGTTTCTGAGATTCAAGGTAATGAGAACAGCCCAGAATATAGACTAAATCGGGCAGTGATGCAAGCGGCTTTTCCTAACTCTCCCTATGGTTTGACCGTTGTTGGTACTGAAAATGATATTGAAAATTTTACTGTCGAGCAGGTGGAAAGATTTTATCACAAATATTATAAACCTGATAACGCGACCCTAATCATTGTTGGTGATTTCGAGACAGAATCGACCCTCCAAGACATTAAAAAAATATTTGGGAAAATTCCTAAGGGAAATAGTTCAGTAGCAATAACCCAAAATTCAGGATCGCGTCCTATAACTACAAGTAATGTTAAATCCCCCATAATTCTCAAAGAACCAGGAAGTTTACCAATTCTACAAGCAGTCTACCCTTTACCTAACGCTAAACATCCAGATGTACCTGCGTTGCGATTACTGGATATTATCTTAGCTTTTGGGCGTACCGCAAGACTCTATAAACCATTGGTTAAATCCGGTATGGTGAGTGGAATTAGTGGAATACCAGCAAATATGAAATTTCAAAGTTGGTACACTTTAAGAGCTACAGCTATACGAGGACAAGAACTGACAAAAATAAACGAAACTATTCAGCAAACAATAGCTAAATTAATTACCAAGGGAGTGACCCAAGAAGAGCTAAAAAGGGCGAAGAAACTAGTTCGTGCTAATGTATTTTTAGGCAAACGTAATATTTCTAACCAAGCACAGCAGCTAGGTTATGACACCATCACAACAGGAAATTATAAGTTTACTGAAAGTTTGCTAAGGGATATTGAGAATGTTACTGCTTCTGACATTCAAAGGGTTGCTAAGATCTACCTCGACCCAAACAAAATGACATTGGGTTTTTTCGAACCCACACAGTTAGATCCAAAAGCAATTACCAACAATCAACCGATAGATACAACTCAAACCAGTTCTACAAACCAGCAGCTGAATCTTAACACTCCAGTGGATCCAGATTTAGTTGCGAAGTATTTACCTCCAATACCAAAACCAACTAAACAAGCGAAACAAAACTCACCGGAGAAAATAGTTTTATCCAACGGCTTGCAAGTTTTGCTTTTACCTGACTCCAGTACCCCAACGGTGTCACTAAGTGGTCACATAAATGCTGGTGATAAGTTTGATACTAGAGAAAAAGCAGGTCTTGCGGAATTGACTACAGTTAATATGATAAGTGGTACCAAGACAAAAAATACCTTGAACATTGATAAAATATTACAAGAAGGTTCAATTGGTTTAAGTTTTGCTTCGAATTTAGAAGGAGTGAGAATACGGGGTATCGGTTTGGCGGAAGAGTTACCCACGATGGTAGAAATCCTCGCAGATATAATAAAAAATCCCACCTTTCCAAAAAAGCAATTGGAAACTAGTCGTCAAAGACAGTTGGATCGGCTAAAAGCTGTAATGAACGATCCAATAGGTTTGGGAGAACGAGTATTCCAGCAGACTATTTACCCACCAAATCATCCATTCTCTAATTTAGCAACACCAGAAAGTATAAGTGGTATTCAACGCCAAGATTTGCTCAATTTTCATCAAACTCATTATCGTCCAGATGCAACCGTATTAACCTTTGTAGGCGATTTTGAACTGCAGCAGATCGAGCGTCTACTCCAAGAAAAGCTTGGAAACTGGAATGTTACTGGTAAATCGCCTAAATTAACTGTACCCGAGGTTCCCTTAGCACAGAAAATTACTCGCAAAAATTTAGATATGCTGGGAATAACTCAGTCAATTACTTACATGGGTTATATTGGCATTGATCGCAAAGATCCTCGTTTTTATGCAGCCCAAGTATTGAACAATATTCTGGGTGGTAACACTATAACCAGTCGTCTAGGTTCAGAAATTCGCAATCGTCAAGGATTAACTTATGGTATTCGCAGTTCACTAGAGGGTGGAAAATATGCAAAACCATTCATGATCGCAATGCAAACTAATCCCGAAAATGTTCGAAAAGCTATTGACTCCACCTTAAAAATACTTCAACAAGTTCGTGATCGAGGTGTAACCGAGAATGAAGTTCAAACAGCTAAGCAATTTCTAACCAGTCGCTACACTATCAATTTAGCAAATCCAGATTTTCTTTCAAATCAAATCCTATCTAACGAAGTTCTGGGGTTATCTCCAGCAGAATTAGAAGAGTACTCCGAAAAAATTGAAGCTGTGACTTTAACACAGGTCAATCAAGTTGCAAAAGAATTACTTCATCCAGATAAAGTAACTATTGTAACTGCAGGACCTCCCCGGAATCGCGCAAAGAATTAGATCAAAAGTTCAACTAAAACATTTGAGGAGCCGTAAATAAACAGGACTAGGTGAAAAAAGGATCTGCTGCGGCTAAGTTAACTTCATAACTAAGGTCTCCTAGAGAAGCTACGGTGAGGCTACTGAGAGGATTATTAACACCAGAATTAATAAATCCTGTCATCAACTCATTAGTCAATACCGATTCGCGCCAGTGTCCTTCGCGAGTTCCTTCTTCTCCCGTATCAGCAACAGGGACAGAGGACTCATTTAGCCCAAAAATACGATTATATTCAGCAGTAGCACGAGGACCAGTAAATCGCGGATCGTTAGTACCAGAACCAGTTACCAAATTTTTTTGTCTCCACAGAGTACCAATACCTAATACATGACCCATTTCATGTACGATTACATCTACAAGTTGTCCGCTTTGTTCTAGCTGCTCTAAATCTGCAGAGTCAAATTCCATGTTTCCTACTGCAGGTAAGCCAGAATCAGAGCAAAAAATCACCCCCCATTCCTGGAGAGTGATTTTCTACATTAAGTAATTAATTATGCTGTAATTATCTACTTAACTGACTATTCAATTTATTAACCGTTGATTGCGGGAGCGCTTACTGCTACAGGAGCTACCTCACCTGCAGCCAAGTCTAAGGGGAAGTTGTGAGCGTTGCGCTCGTGCATTACTTCCATACCCAAGTTGGCACGGTTGATGATGTCTGCCCAGGTGTTGATTACACGACCGCTAGAGTCGATTACAGACTGGTTGAAGTTGAAACCATTGAGGTTAAACGCCATAGTGCTGATACCTAAAGCGGTAAACCAGATTCCTACTACAGGCCAAGCCGCTAAGAAGAAGTGTAAAGAACGGCTGTT
>JGI1201J43222_100252_pt1 | contig 15459 bp, 14 predicted proteins | sample MastesBC008_FD_43222 | JGI IMG/M metagenome (IMG submission 43222) | reverse complement strand
GGTGCGGATTTAAGTGGTGCGGATTTAAGTGGTGCGGATTTAAGTGGTGCGAATTTAAGTGGTGCGGATTTAAGTGGTACCAATATTAGTGTTCAACATAAGAGAGATGATGGCAACAATAACGACTTCAATGAGGAACCTATAAGTTCGCAACCTAATTTAATTTCGAATAGAAAAAATAAAGAACGAATAACAAGAAAATCAATCTTAATCTTGAAAATTTTAGATTTTAAAATTTTAGAAAATTTTAGAATAGTGAGTGGAATGATGGTGATATTATTAACATTGGCTTCGATACTCAGTCACTTACCGCCACACATTGAAGATTTTTTACTGAAATTTTTCGAAACCCCGATAGAGCACACACAACCCCCTCAAAAACCCCGTAAAACCCCACGTAAACATTCGAACATTCAAAACAATTATTCGTAAACTGTAACAGATAGTCGATACAGTTTAGTCGGATTTGTTACAACAAAGGATTAATACGGATTCATAGGCTTTGATTGGATCTCGATACCTGGCACAACCAGTAAGTCACAGTAAGGTGCGGTTCAGGCTTTAGCACGTCCGTAGAACATAAGTCAAAATTAAAGAGAAATGGAATCAAAACATCATTTATAAAGATTCTTAACTCATCCCTTGCAAGCATCCGTATAAACTAGGACAATGTAAAAGCTACGCACATTGTAAATTTTGTACGTCTCGAGATAAGTTGCAGCAATAGAATTAGATAATTATTACTTGCGATCGCGTTACTGCGTCACAAGTTAATAAGGCTGAACTGAAAAGTTTGGCTGATTATTGAGCATTTTCGAACCTTAAACTTCAAACATTAAAACTTGCAACAAGACAGGTAAACTAATACACACTTTAATTAAGTGTATGTAACTGTTTATATGTGTTGTAATTTTCTGATTCTGGTAACATCAATTTTTATTGATATAAATAACAATTGTAGAAATTACTTATGAAAGCCACAGCAAAAAGAATAGCTCTTGGACTAGGGGTATTAATTCTCACTGCTAGCTGCAACAATGCCAGTACAACTGAGTCAGGAGAAAACATAACTGAGCTTGCTATTTCCAACCCCCTTGAAGCGATAAAAATTGATGGCTCGAGTACTGTATACCCCATTACAGAGGCTATAGCTAAAGAGTATAAAAAACTGAATAAAGTACCAGTCGAAGTCAGTTTTTCTGGTACCACAAGCGGATTTGAAAAATTCTGTAAGGGAGAAATAGACATTGCTAACGCCTCCCGTCCAATTTTAAAGGAAGAATTAAAAACCTGTACCTCCAACGGCGTCCTCTTCACCGAACTTCCCATAGCTTTTGATGCTTTAACCGTTGCAGTTCATCCTCAAAATACATGGGCAAAGGAGATCGCGATCACAGAATTAAAGAAAATTTGGGAACCAGCAGCTCAAGGAAAAATTACTAATTGGAACCAGATACGGGCTTCTTTTCCGGATCGACCATTGAAGTTATATGGTGCTGATAAGAAATCTGGTACTTTTGATTACTTTACTAAAGCAGTAGTTGGTAAATCTGGGGAAAGTCGTGACGACTATACAGCTAGTGAGGATGATGAAGTTCTAGTTTCGGGGATCGCTAAAGACCCGAATGCTTTGGGTTATTTTGGCTACGCTTATTATGAAGAAAACAAAGATAAATTGAAATCGCTGGCGATCGATAGCGGTAAAGGTGCGATACCACCTTCTAGGGAAACCGTTGAAAAAGCACAGTATCAACCACTTTCTCGTCCTTTGTTTATATACATAAATATTAAATCTGCTCAAAAGAAAGAAGCATTGAGAAACTTTGTAAATTTCTATATCAAACAAGCACCGACAACAGTTGCTTCTGTGGGATATGTCCCTTTATCTAAAGATGCTTATCAGTTAGCTAACGTTCAGTTTTATAAAGGTAAAGCAGGGACGGTATTTGGAGGAGAAACCAGTTTGGATTTAACTATCGGTGAAGTATTGCGTAAACGAGCTGAGTTTTAGGGATTGGGGATTGGCGATCGGAAATGTAGGGTGTGTTAGACCCATTACTGTATCTGACTTTAATAATAAGTTTAATAGGTCTAACGCACCATGTTACATTGGTGCATTACGGCAAATTCTGAGTTATTCCAACAATCAAATTTTTATTTTGTTGTAACACACTTGTATATTAAGAATAAATTTGAACGGAATTACCCTTGATTCTTTTGTATTATATTTGTATTGCTGTTAAATACAAAGAGAGGCAAAAAATGAACCATCGGGACTTCTAAAGCTGGATCTAACAAATCCAGCTAATGGTATTCACACCATCAACCTCATCGTTTACAAAATAGCAGAATCTCTATATAAATCCGATTATCCAGAACCGATAATTTGGCGTTCCTCTCCAATTACTACAGTTACAAATAATTTCGATAAACTGTATTTCCCCACAGAAAGTTTATCGCGATCGCCAAAATATACCCGTTATCTGAGCAAGGATACCCTGCTTAGAACTCATACCACTGCCATAATGCCAGAGATACTTCCTTACTTACAGAAGGAAAATCTCATCATTCATCCCGGTATTTGTTATCGACGCGATGTGGTGGATAAACGTCATGTAGGTGAACCACATCAAATGGATGTGTGGTTAATATCTAGAGATTTCAAAGGTCACCTTTCCAAGGTGAAATTCATTGAAACTATTCTCCATGCAATTCTTCCCAACGTATCTTACCGTTTAAATCAGACTTCGCACCCCTATACTCTCAATGGTTTAGAAATTGAGGTGTTAGTTGATGGTAAGTGGATTGAAATTGGGGAATGTGGAGACGCACACCCAGATTTACTCCAACCTGGTTACATTGGTTTAGCATCTGGTTGGGGATTAGATCGATTGGCGATGTTAGTCAAAGAAATTGATGATATTCGTTTGTTGCGAAGTACTCATCCTCAAATTGCAACCCAGATGACAAATCTGGAAACCTATCAAGCTGTTTCAAATCAACCTAGCATTAGCCGGGATCTATCGATTGTCACTAGCTTAGATACAGAATTGGAGGATGTTTGCGAACAGATAACCGAGGTATTAGGTGATGACTTAGAACTATTAGCATCAGTAGATATACTAAGTGAAACTCATTATAATCAACTTCCCCAAAAGGCAATTCAACGTTTAGGTATTCAACCCAATCAAAAAAACCTGCTGTTGCGAATGACCTTCCAAAGTTTAAATACATCAATTACAAATCAAAAAGCTAACATCTTACGGGATATGGTTTTCCAAAAAATTCACCAAGGTAAATAGATTAAGTATTGAGTAGGGGCGCACCGACGTGCGCCCAGGTAAGAACAACACAACAGCCAAAGACTCTTGTTCTGGTTCCCAGACTTAGCCTGATGGGGACTAAACCTTAAAGGTTCCTCCACCTCTTATTTTTTTACATCCCCAGTCGCCAACCAATCCCCAGTCGCCAATTCCCAGTCGCTAATCCCCAATCCGCAATCCCCTACATCATACTCCCCGCCATCGCCAACAAAGCACTACCATAAGCAGCTTCCGAATTATTAGGTTCTATCATCGGAACTCCCAAATGATGTCTCCTAATATCTGTCCAAGTATCATTTGCTGCACCACCACCAGCAGTGTAAACCCGAGTTAGCCTATCTGCTCCCAATATCTGTAATAACTCATAACCCTGAGCCTCAATTCGGCTCATCCCTTCCAATAAACCGTGTAAAAACTCCACGCGATCGCTAGGACGTGGTTCCAATTTCGGTGCTAAATTGGGATCGTTAATGGGAAAACGTTCTCCCGCTTTTAATAATGGGTAATAATCCAAATCACTTTTTTGGGTGGGATCGATTTGATGACTGAGACTTTCTAACTCATCCACAGTAAAAAATTCTTTGAGTACTGCACCACCAGTATTGGAAGCACCACCAGCTAACCACAGATCCCCTAAACGGTGACTATAAATTCCATATTTTGCATCTTCTATGCGAGTACGACTCAAAAGTTTGATCGCGATGGTAGAACCTAAGGATGTTACAGCTTCCCCAGGAGAATTAGCACCGCTAGCAATAAATGCTGCAATACTATCTGTTGTCCCAGCACAAATTAAACAGTTGGGAGACAAACCATACTCAAATGCAAGTTCTGAACGAATTTGACTGATGGGAGTACCCGGAGCGCATATTTGAGGAAGTTGAATCGGAATTTGCAAACTTTGCAGCCAGTCTGGATATTCAAATGCTTCGACGTCATAACCAAGTTTCAAAGCATTGTGATAATCACTAATACCCAATTGTCCGTGCAATAAAAACGCTAACCAGTCCGCTTGGTGGAGAAAATATTTAGCTTGGGAGAAAGATGGTAATTGAGACATCCATAAAAGTTTTGCCAAACTGGATGTGGCGCTCAACACAGTATGCTTAGCCGGAGCCAATTTTTTCAGTATCTCCAATACAGAAGCAGAACGGTTGTCATTGTACATCAGGGGTTCATCTAGCGGATTACCGTTGCGATCGCACAGTAGGACAGTCCCAGAAGTACCGTTAATCGTAATACTTTTAATTTCTTGTCGTAGCTGTTGAGGAATTTCTTCTAGCAAACCAAATAAAACTTGTCGCCAGTAATTCGCCCGTTTCGATGGTTCAGATACTTCAAAAGAGCGACGAGATCGAGCCCTAATATTAGCCCCACCATCTATAATGGCAGCCCGCACACCCGATGTTCCAAAATCAATTCCCAAATATAAACTCATTTTTAATAATTTTTATTTATATTTCAGTGATAAATCATAAGAATAACAGAACCTAATAGTCAGGAATCAACAGCTATAGGCTAGAAGAAAAGAGGAAGTCCGCAAACAATAAACTTTTTCCGCGATTTTCAGCGTTCTGCAACCAGTTTTCAATTTTTGCTTATCTCGTTTAATTGTTTCATTTTGTAACAACTTATTCCACTCCCCAAACAAGACTGAGTTAATTAACCCTTCCTTACAAATCAACAAATAACAACTTTGTTTATATTTGAAACAAACTTCACTCAACAAGGCAGTTTTTGGTGATAATTTAAGCTTTAAGGCGCAAATTCACATCACTTGTCAAGCAAAAAACAAGTTGAGTGTCGTTACTTTGAGTTGATGTCATTTATTGAAAAATATTGACTATTGGCAACCTTGATGTTTATAACAGAGTACCGCCCACGGTGCCAGTTATGGGCAAGCAGGAAGCTAAAGAAGTACAACTCAGCAAGAAATTTTTTCTAATGATTCTTAACAATTATTAGGAAAAATAAAATGGAAAATTAGTAAACGAACTACAAAAAAGTTCTGTTGAAAGTAAGAGGTTTCTAACTATGTCCTTATCTGATACCCAAGTGTATATAGCTCTTGTTGTAGCGCTACTCCCAGGTTTATTGGCTTGGCGTTTAGCAACAGAACTTTACAAATAAGTTAGTTATTGACTTAACTAAATTGTAGAGTCACGAATCCTGGTTGCATCAAAGTAGAAATATCGAATACTTTTGCTTGTATACCGGCAATAGTGTGCAGATAACTACCTTTATGCGCCAGGATTATTATTTATACTGAACTATATTAGGGTCGCAACTACTAGTTTTCATTAATTCCCATTAATTCGCAGTTATTTGCAGTTATTAGCAAAATCAAATTGCACTAAACACAAGTACTCCCTTGATTTGATTCGGCTCAAGGTGTAATTTGTCACAAACATCGAGGTTATCTATAGCATCATGAACGCACTTCAACATCCCAGACCAGAAGTCACACAAGCACCACCAAGCCAGAGAGTTATAGAACGCCCTAAGCGCCGCCTGCGTCAACGTTCCCATCATGTAATGGCTTTGGAAACCACTATAAAGATTGGAGTAAATTTGGCGATCGCTACTGCTGCAATATCTGCCTTAACACAACTTCTTCCCTATCATTGGTCGCAACAGGATAAGCTGCGAGCAATTCGCACTGAGGTTAACTTAACACAAGAAAGGGTAAATAATTTACAACTTGAACTCAAGCGTAATTTTGATCCCCGTCAATCTAAAGTTTTAATGCAACAACAAGGATATAGATTTCGCCCCGGACAAAAGCAAGTAGTTTTCCCTAATAATGCAGAGATTGAGTAATGAATAGCGATTTCTTTGAGGAAAATATCGGGGAAATTGCGATCGGCTCAAAATAGTTAGCTAGACATTGTTAGCTTCACATTGTCAGATTTGGGATCGCTGAAAAATTATTGGGGTGACTTGAGGTTTATAGCTTGAGGTTTATAGCTTGAGGTTTATAGCTTGAGATTCATAGCTTGAAGTTTATAGCTTGAAGTTTATAGCTTGAGGTTTATAGCTTGAAATTTACAGACTTATAATTTGCAGTAAACGTAAATACATATCCTAAACTAATCTCATTTTATCTAGAAATTAAAAAACCTAACTTTTAATGAGTGATAACTGCATGCTTATTATTCCACCATGCAATTATCATTTTTTAAAAGTCAGTTGTTAAAATTAGCTATCAAAATTCGGTACGTTGTTTAAAATCTGGTTATATTTTTGACTACAATCTATCTAAATCAAAAAGATATATTTAGAGCTTTATACTCAGCGTCTTAGAAGTAACATCTTAATGCTGTGGTAACAGTAGTTCATCTAACCAGTTTTCTACTTGCAAACGCAAGCGGTATGCTGAATTTTCAGCTACTTCGGCATTATTTTCTAAATGATTTAGGACGCGACGATAATCGGCGATCGCACAATTCCAATCGCCCCAAAGATGATATGTCCTGCCTCTTTGTGCCAATATATATGTTTCCAGTTGTTCGAATACTAAGGCAACTTCAAAATTATCAATTGCTTCAGAATATTGTCCCAGTTCGCGCCAGGTAATACCTCGATTAATCCAAGCCCTAACATAACTCGGATTTAGATCTAATGCCCGGTCATAATCAGCAATTGCATCAGCCAATTGTCCAGAAGCCGCGTAGGAGTTGGCACGATTATTATAAGCACTTGCTAAATTTGGATTTAATTTTAATGCCGTATTGTAATCAGAAACGGCTTTTTGTATTTCGCCGCTTTCAAAATAAATTAGTCCTCGATTGTTATAATCAACTGCATTTTGGGGATGACAGTGAATCAACTGACTTAAAAGTGCAATGGCTTTTTGGTAATCGCCCTGCTGAGCTTTTGTCAGTGCATCATAGCGTAAGTATCGCGCATTGAAAGTAGATGTTTCACAAAGATTGATGACTCCAGGTTCGGAATCAGATGTTAGCCCTAAAACGACTTTACATTCTTCATCTTGTTCGTCACCAGATGCTAAAAAAAAGCGACTGTTCATATATTCCTGCCCAATCTGCTTGCTTCGTAAACTTGCTAGTTCTGATAATGCTGGTCCTATGCCCCTGAATGATTAAGTCGATTCTCTATTCTTACTTGGTGAGACACATCATGTCCAATCAGATCCCAACCTTAAGTTTAAGTGTTTCAACTTGCTGTCCTAATAAATAGAGTACGGCTTTTATCAGATATGCAGTTGTGAATTACGCGCATTATGTGAATTAGAATTTGAAATAGGCTCCTAGACGTGGTAACAACCATAAATCTCATTGATAAAGCTTCTTTAAACCGAAACTCCTGAAATAAGAGTTTGAATTTAATCTAATTCACACTCAACAGTAATTATTTAATTAAATACACAAGCACGAACCCAAATTCCTGAAGATAACAAAAATTAGTTGCCAAAGCCAAAGCCAAAGCCAAAAATTAATAAAAAATAGCATTAAAGGCTTAATAGCAACAACTTGGTAAAATGCTTGCAAGCGATTCAGGCTTGCTTGACAAAACTTAAATTTTTGAGAAATTTTGTTATGACAACCGAAGTATCCTATACTCAGGCTCCCGACCTCAGAGCCGATGATTATTTTGTTATTGGTCTTGCAATTTGTTTTGTGAGAGATGATGGAGAAGTCCATCAAGTTGAAGTCATAGAACCAATCCCTTCCGCAGCTTTAGGTGCACTTGTTAAAGGTATTCCTACTTCCTACAAATTTGCTTATGCTACATCTTTAGGGGAAGTTATTAAAGAAGATAAACTTCAAGTACCTGCACAATTTCCTAACTCATCACAATTTTCAGAAGATTTTATTGAAAGAGCATTTGCTGCAGCAAGGACTTATAAGCGTAACGAAACCGAACGTTTAATTCCGTTAGATACAACCTATGAGGAATTCCAATTCTCTACAGAACGAAAGCGCGTACTCAATGCAACTCGGAATGTTACCAAAGATGACAATGTGAAACAACATTCCCATACCCATAAAGTTTTATAGCTCGAGAAGTTTTGTAGCTGGAGCTATTTTGTGATCGGAACAATTGACTTTTAACTGACTTTTAACACAAAAGTACTCCCAAAAAGTGTAATGTGGGCAGTGCCCACCTTACGAAAATATTGAGATACCTAAGAGAATTGTTAACTATAACTCTTCCCAATAATCTTGTGCTTCAGGATATGAGGATAACTGATTTTTAGATCCTTGTACTCATAAACCGCTATATTTATTAAAACTTTGGTTCTTAAGACCTGAATTTAAGGTGTACTAGCTTTTTTCTTTATGTTGAAATTATATGGTGCGGCTCGTAGTCGAGCATCAATTGTTAAGTGGTATTTGGAAGAATTAGAAATACCCTACGAGTTTGTGAATTTAGATATGCAATCCGGCGAGCATCGTCAGCCCGAATACTTGAAAATCAATCCAATTGGTAAAGTTCCAGCGATTGTGGATGGGGACTTAAAACTGTGGGAGTCGGGCGCAATTTTGCTTTACCTAGCTGACAAATATGACAAATCAGCGACTTCTGCAGAAAAACGAGCTGAATATTCCCAGTGGGTTTTATTTGCAAATGCAAGTTTAGGACCGGGTATTTTTATTGAAGCTAATCGCGAGCGTGAGATGAGCAGATTAATGACTCCCCTAGAGGAAATCTTTGCCAAACAACCTTTTGTTTTGGGAAATGAATTCACTGTTGCTGATGCAGCTGTGGGATCTCTCTTAAGTTACATTCCCATCATGCTCAAACTTGACCTTAGTGAATATCCCCACGTTCTAAATTATATAAAGTCAATTTCTGAGCGCCCAGCATTTAAAAATACTATTGGTGCGCGTTAATTGGTTTTTGTTACCAGGCTAAGCCTGGTGACATAAAAAATAATTGACTAACGGTAATTAGTAAATTGCAACGCAACCGGATAATCTTCCTCTTTGAGTCGTTGCATCACCGTTTGCAAATCATCTTTACTTTTACTACTAACCCGTACCGCGTCTCCTTGAATTGAGGGTTGAACTTTTTTCATCTCATCGCGAATCAACTTTGAAATTTTTTTGGCAATTTCCTGAGAAATACCTTTTTTCAGGGTAATTTCTTGTCTTACTCGACTACCACTAGCAGATTCTATTTTGCCAAACTCAAATATTTTTTGGGAAAGATTGCGTTTTGCGGCTTTTTCCCGCAATATTTTACTGACGGAATCTAAAGTGAATTCACTATCAGAATTAATCGTGATAGTTTGTTCGCCCAACTCTACAGTTGTTTTAGTATCTTTCAGATCGTAGCGGCTTTTGATTTCACGTACAGTTTGATCGACAGCATTAACCATTTCTTGTCTGTCGAAATCGCTCACAATATCAAATGAATAGGTGGAAGCCATAAGGAATCTTCGACTTAAAAGTTTTAACTTGAGGGAATTGAAAACAAATAATAAACCCAACTAATTGGTATTTAACAGTCAAGAAAAAACCATTAAACTCATTAGTTGCTGGCCTGGATAATACTCAGAACGATGAGGATAGCCGAACAAGTAGATCCAACAGCATACATTAAAGACCGCAACAAGGGTACGTTTAATATATAAAAAATTGAATACAGCGATCGCACCACTAGAAAAGTAATAGCAGCATATTCTGCCCAAATAGAATCAACGTTGGTTACATATGCCATTAATGCCGCAGCAGCAAAAATCATAAAAGCTTCAAAGGAATTTTGGTGTGCCCAGGTAGCGCGTTGGGCATAACTTGGAAGCCGTTCGAACATGGCACGAGGAGCAGACATATCGTAACCGACGCTAAAACGCGCATAACCCACGACCATGAAAGGTAGATAAATTAGCACAGCAGCAACAGCAACAGAATATAAAAGAATTGCAGGCACAGACAACGTCAAAAAATCCATCAAAATCTTGTAGAACTAAAAATTTATTTGGCTTAAATTTTACTGGTTTAAGTGGTGCTTTGCTGCTTATTTTTTTAATGTTATGTCGCTGCTTACCCTTAATTTACTTTAGATAATACAAATATCTATTCATCCACCAACACTCATCGGTCATATTTTAACTACTATTCAGTCGCACCGAAAAAATAGGCAAAATATATTTGCCAATATTCGTCATAAATGACCAATGAGCTACGAGTAATAACTAATCAAAATAGAATAAAGTTACAACTTTTCTCTGTTCTTCTGCTTCTTTACAAGTTTGCAGGAGTGTACCACTGTCGTGAAACGCAAAACAAATTAGTTGCTGGCATCGAGAGACTATCTCTTTATTACACAGATAACTAGCTTCTGCGAGAGAAAGATGATTGTTACTGGAATTTTCGACTAAGTGCATTACTCGGTCTAGTTGCTGGCGTGATTCTAACGGTTGGAGTTCCAAACTTTGAGGGAGAATTACCGTTAGAAGATTCGGGTCGGCACGCATTGCTCCACGAATGGCTGCTGAATTCGTACCTGTTGCACCAGAAGTTATGACCCTATTTCCTGCCAAAACCAAGGCATAGGTCATCATTTCAATGAGATTTTGATGCGTGATTGGAACATGACGAGAACCAAGCAAAGCAATACGCTTGGAACCTGTTTGCTGAACAGTTGCCAGTTCTTGCGCTAACGTATCAAGGTTTATAAGGTCTGTTGACTGACTCAAACGATCAAAGGAATCAGATTAAACGACCAAGATATTTTAACAGACAGAGTGTAGAGTTGCGGCAGTTTGTGTTAGCAGAATTCAGATTTTTTTATAATTTGTGACTGGGGATTAGCGACTGGCGTTAGCATTAGCGGCTAGCGTTAGTGTAACGGATCCGCTATACGCGCAGCTATAGTTATTGCGTACCGTAGGTATTGCAATGCCGTAAGGCTTAACCGTAGGTAGCGCGGCGACTATAGTTATTGCGTGGCGTTAGCCATATGGGAAGGTAAAAATTTTAGCTGAATACCCGAACTTTATATGACTAACGCCGAGTAATACCTACGGTAAATCGATTGCTTCGCGAGCTACTCTATCTAGTTATAGCTGCGCGTATAGTGGATCCCGCCTGGATCCTGCCGTTTGCTAATTCCTAATCCCCAATCCCTGACCGCCAGTCCCCAATTAGTTGCCAGTACCCTTCAAGACAAAGTTGTTGCTGGATTTAAGTCAATTAAAGAAAGCAAACGATCTATATCAAAGTGTTCTGACATCATCTGACGAATGCATTCAGCTTTGATTGGCTCATGTATATGTGCCTGACTAAAAGTTTTATCAATGATTTCCACGGTAGTTAGGGTATCTAAATCTACGGAAATAATTGGTATTTCTAGTTCTTCAGCACGGTTAAGTATAAATGCTGGTGGTGGTAACTTACCTGTAAGAATCAGGCATTGGGTAGAAGTTTCCAAAGCCGCTTGTTGAATTTCTACGCGATCGCCACCTGTCACGACAGCTGTATTGTTGCGTTTACGAAAATACTTCACTGCGGAGTTGACGTTCATTGCTCCGATAGCCATAGTCTCTACCAATAAATCGAGTCGGTTGCTACAGCAAAGTACTTCGGCTTGTAACTCATGCACTAAATCGCGAACGCTAATACAGCGCAACAAATCTGTTTTGGGCAAAGTTCCTAGCACGGGAATACTGTGCTTTTCTAAATACGGAACAAACAAATTGTTAACAGTTCCAATATCTTCGGAAGGAACATCATTAACAACAACACCAATTAGGCGCTTGCCTAAACGTTGTTTGGCGTCTAAAACTTTCTCTAGGGAGCTTAAAGATTGATAACGTACGACCAATAGTATAGAAGCATCAATTACCTCAGCCATTTGGGGCAAAGATAAATCAAATAAAATTCCTTCTTCTAAATCAGAGGGAGCTTCTAACAAAAGTAAGTCACCAAATGAAACCTGTAAATATTGCTCTGCTAGAGATTTTTGATAATTCTTTGTGTCATCACCAGATAGACGCTTTTCAAGGGAAAATTTATCCAATGATAGTAAAGTAGGTGCTAAACGATTTTCTTCTAGCTTCAGACTTTCAGAAATAAATTTTGCATCTTCCTCAATTACTTTTCTATTGGATCCATTTAAAGAAGTACCCAATGGCTTACCAAAGGCAATATCTACTTTTTTTTGTTGTAGTTGATAAGACAGACCTAAAACTGTAGTGGATTTTCCACTCCAAGGTTCCGCTGCGCCAACGAACAAATATTTTGCTGGTTTTGCCACACCCGCACTCCTAATTTTAATACTCAGTACAACCCAACCTGCTATTTCATAATTTTAGGTCGAACTCTGCCATCGGAGACTAGGTGAAGATTTTTGATTTGGGCGCTGCAAAAGATTATTCAATATTATTTGAATCTAAAGCTAGCTATTTCTAGAATTATTCATCTATCCGTAGGAGCTTACGATAAAATGACTGGGAAAAATCTATTATTCGATATCGTTTGTAATTTTCTAGTAATTCTATTAAAAAATTAATCAGTTCGAAACTAGCTACGACTGTTTCGTAACTAAGTTCTGCATTACCATCAAACTGCATTCGACAACGAGTTAAGTCTGAAGGTAATGTTGCTGTATTCCAGGTGGCAACAAATGGAATATCTTCGCTACCTTCTATTTTACGATTCCCTTCCAATACTCCTTTTTTGTACAAACCAATTGCAAGTGGCAAAAAATTACGTTTATTTCCTTGAATATAAGGTAAGTAGACACTAGCTTGTTGTGGTGTTGCTGGTTGGAGTTTTTCAAAAGACATAGTCAAGCTTCCTAAGCGGATATTTGTTATTTATTCGACGAGTGGAATGGGGCATAGGGCTGCGTGCTAACGCAAACTACATAGAACCTGCGGTTCGGCAAAGTCTCTGGGAAATAGGAATTAGAGATTGGGGCTCAATATCTGAATTTGAGAAAACAGTTTTATTTCTCACGACCTACAATTAGCCCTGAGTTAATGGCTGTGAATAGTATTCCCAAAAAAAACTTTTGACTCACAGATACTGATTCTCAAGCGTGGCAAATGCAAAGAAATATAAAAATGTCGGTTACAATGGATTAGCAATAGCTTTGTTGGAAGCTAGAGCAATTACGTACTACATGTGCTGCCATCTAGCAGATGTTATTGTAGTTGCTGCTTTTGAATAACGACAAACTAAAGTTTATGCTTGCTGAATTTGTCTTTTAATTAAATACCAACTTAATTAAATCCCAGTTAGCAAATAACCTATTTTGCTAGTGGTGGCAATATAAATCGGAAGTGAAAACAAAGTATTTCTTATTTCTAAGTAAGTTTGACTTGTGTAGTAAGAATTGCACAGCTTTGTCGTATATTTGGGCTTCCAAATCCATCTAAAAAAATACCCCTGGTTGAATAAAGTTAACTATGCCAGCGAATTCCTGGCCCGAAAAAGACTTAGAAGAGTTCAAATCCCTCTTATCTGACCTCTCAGTAGAGGAAAATTCATTTAATGAAACGTTATCTGGTGTTTCTCGTCCATCCCGTTTTAAAAATCGTAGACGTAAAGCGGCTATAGTCTTGACTATTGTTTGGAGCAGTACAATCGCTCTGCACTTGGTCTCTTGGGCTTACCTATTCGTATTTGGTCTAACCACTATTTTAGGGTTACACGCTTTAGTCGTATTTCGTGCTAGACCCCGTAGTTACAAAAATACAATTCAAGGGGAAATTCCTTTTGTGTCGATTTTGGTTGCAGCGAAAAATGAAGAAGCTGTAATCAGCAATCTAGTCAAGGCACTTTGTAATTTACAGTATCCTCAAGAGCGGTATGAGGTATGGGTCATCGATGATAACAGTAGCGACAGAACGCCGCAATTGTTAGCTCATCTCGCACAAAAGTATGAAAAACTCAATATATTTAGGCGTAAGCCAGAAGCCACCGGGGGCAAGTCGGGGGCATTAAATCAAGTTTTGCCACTGACTAAAGGTGAAATAGTCGCAGTATTTGATGCTGACGCACAGGTTACTTCTGATGTTTTGTTGCAAGTTGTACCTTTATTTGAAAGGGAAAAGTTAGGAGCAGTACAGCTACGTAAAGCGATCGCTAATTCCCGAGATAATTTTTGGACAAAGGGACAGATGGCGGAAATGGCTGTTGATGCTTACCTAAACAGAGCTAGAGCAGCAATTGGAGGTATAGGTGAACTACGAGGAAACGGTCAGTTTGTTCGTAGGGAAGCATTAATTAAATGCGGTGGTTGGAATGAAGAAACAATTACTGACGATTTGGATTTAACCATTCGCCTACACTTAGAAAATTGGGATATTGAATGCGCATTCTATCCAGCGGTAGAAGAGGAAGGCGTCACCACAGCTATTGCACTATGGCACCAACGTAACCGTTGGGCAGAAGGTGGATATCAGCGATATCTGGATTATTGGGACTTAATTCTTCGCAACCGTATGGGTATGCGTAAAACCTGGGATTTATTGGCTTTTGCCTTCATTATGTACATTATTCCCACAGCAGCAATACCCGACCTGTTGATGGCGATCGCTCGTCACCGTCTGCCGATATTAACTCCTTTCTCTGGCTTGAGTTTTACTGTATCTTTTGCTGGCATGTTTGCCGGTTTAATGCAAATACACAGGGAAAAACGACTACGTTTTTCTAGTTATTCTGTCTTACTTCTGCAAACTCTCCGGGGTACTTTGTACATGCTTCATTGGTTTGTTGTTATGAGCAGCACCACTGCTCGGATGTCATTCAGACCTAAACGTTTGAAGTGGATTAAAACAGTACATCAAGGAGCCTCTGAAAGCTAAGTGAGCCTTTGAAGGCTAGATAAAATTATATTTTCTGAGGTGGCAGGCAATACGTCTGCCAAATTTTTTGTTTACTTCTTACTTCTTACTTCTTACTTCTTACTTCTTACTTCTTACTTCTTACTTCTTACTTCTTACTTCTTACTTCTTACTTTTAAAAGTCATCTTCTTCCATCTCTAATACATTTGAAGAATCATCAAATTCTGCTGGTTCATCTACAAAAGAAACAATAGCCCCATCAAAAAACTGGGCTAGGCGCTTGGCGCTGGACATCACTTGTTCGGCTTCGGGGTCGGACTCTATAGGTTTGGAAGGCTTGTTTTGTTGATGTTGGGGCGGTGGTGCTGCTTCTA
>JGI1201J43222_100251_pt1 | contig 15499 bp, 9 predicted proteins | sample MastesBC008_FD_43222 | JGI IMG/M metagenome (IMG submission 43222) | reverse complement strand
GCTGCATCGTTGATGGATTTAGCTAGACAGTGGTTCTTTACCATGTTCTTAACATTTAAATCTTCATAGGCGACTAAATCGTTAGATCGCATTAGCGTGAGCGCCAGTCTCTTGGCAAACTCGGTACGCTGCCTACTTACTCTTAAATGCTTGCGAGCATATACTTTTCTGGATTTACGGCGTCGATTAGAACCTTTTTTATGCTTGTAGATTCGACGTTGAGAACGTTTAATATTTTTCTCAGTTTTTCTCAAGAACCTTGGATTCTCAACATGATTCCCGTTGCTATCGGAGTAGAAGTACTCCAAGCCAACATCTAAGCCTATTTGATTTTCAGTTGGTTCTAGTTGCTGAGAATTGTCTACCTTGACGCAAAACTGACAGTAGTAGCCATCGGCACGATGTACCAAACGTACTCGTTTGATTAGCTTTACGTCGTAGGTATGAATATCCCATTTCCCCAAAAGTTTAAGTTCACCAATACCTTTTTTATCAGTAAAGGTTATTCGTCTTTTGGTCGGATCTAATTTCCACCCAGATACCTTGTACTCAACAGAACGGTTGTCTTTTTGAAATCTGGGAAAACCCTTTTTACCAGAAATTTTCTTCTTACAGTTGCCATAGAATCTGTCAATTGCTGACCATGCTCGCTCTGTTGCGGCTTGACAAGCTGATGAATTTAAATCTTTGACAAATTTGAACTCGTCACGTAGCACTTTAGAGTACGCACTCAGAACTACTTTATTAACTTTTTCTTCCCTAGGTGCATCCATCCAATATCTAATAGCTTTGTTCCGGATGAATTGGGTAGTCCTAATAGCATCCTTAATCGCTTGATATTGAATTTTCTTAGCAACTACCTTGTACTCCAGAACTAACACTTGTTTTTCCTTTGTCCCTTCACTAAACTATACTCAGTATAGCTAATGGTTCTAAATATGACAACAAGGAAAGGAAAGAAAAGGATAAAGAATCAACCAATACTTCATGAAGAACTTAAGAAGATGAGAGGCGTGTATTTAACCGAAAGCTCTTGGTTAGGAGCAAAAGAAAAAGCAATTAGAAGTGGTTTAAGTGCTTCTGAATATATAGAACAATTGATTAGAAAAGACCTTGACTGCACCTCATCCGGCGAAGCCACCCCGTAGGGTAAGGTGCACGTATTCATCCCACCCCTGGAAGGAGTGGGCTTTCTACTCCGACACTGTAATTGCAAGAATTAGCAGAGAAATTGCACCAGGAGAGCCAATATAGTTCTTTTTTTAAACAAATAACACTGTAGAGACGCGACATGTCACGTCTCTACGGGATAATCTGTTGCGATGATTTATTGAATTGATATTAGTTACACACGTATTGTGGATAACCAACCGTATTCCCAGGTAAGCGATTTGAAAATAATATATCCATTATTTAGATATATTGATATATTTGAATAAGTATATATTACCGATAACATTAACGAAAAATTCATATGAGCGATCTAGATCTAAGCCTTACTCCCAATCAGGAAGTGATTCTGTCAGCACTTCGTTTCAGAAAGCGCTATGGATTAGAAATTATGGAAGCAATAGAAAAAAGCGGTGGGAAGCAAATAAGATTTAATTCCCTCTATCCCAACCTCAAAAAGTTAGAGCAAAAAGGCTTTGTCAAATCAGAATGGGGTAAAGAAGCACCCGAACAGCACACAGGAGCAAGACGTAAATATTACCGAATTACCAGTAATGGAATGAAAGCTCTTGAGACTAAACAGCAGTTACTGGAAAACGTAGCTTATTGGATGTCTGAACCTGAAGGAGTGTGAAATGAATTCTAAGGATTTAGAGTTAGCTGGAAAAATCGGGGAGTTACTCAGCAATTTTTCCCAAGAGTGGGAAAATTATCAAGATTGGTTAAGAGGTATTGTTTCTTCACGGTCAGTTCTGGTGCGACCTGAAAGTCGTGTGCTGATGTGAAAACATCTTTAATGATTGGGATTCTATTATCCTCAGAGAATCTTATCTCTCTGTCCTCAAGTAAAAGGGTCACGTACCTCGCCTACGTTATGAGTAAGTAATGAAAATAACGGGATGCAAGGCACGAAAGCAAATCCTTCTGGCAGCCTAAGTCGGTAGGAATTGCAAGAGGAAAGCTGAAAATGGATTAACTACCGTGAATCTTCGTAAGCTTCGTGAGGCGTGAGAGGTGAAATAAGGCTGATACACCTCAACCAAAAGGTAAGCGGGTAGAATGAGGAATTTCAGAACGTTCTTCATTGATAAGACAAAACCCCCGTCGGAGTATAGAAGGAATCCATCTCGGCTGCAAATCAAGCACAGGAAACAGGGTAAGCCCTATGAGTTCTTAAGGAATAAGGTCGAACACTTAAGTAGGTCAACCGCAAGGAAGACGGAATTATTCAGAGGGTAAAGGAATCTGGAAAAAGCGAATGCCTGGGGTAATGCCCAGGATAGGAGTTCAAAATTTGCTCCATACCGAAAGGTAGCAAACTTCCAGGAGGTCTTCAACGATAATTTTTTCGTAAAGGACAACAACCAACGTGAAAGATAGAGTCAAATTTGACATCGGAGCGAAGGAACTTCTTCAAAACTGGTTACAAATAGATTGGAAATCAGTTAAGAAGAAAATCACAAACCTGAGACGAAGAATTTACCGGGCAATACAAGAGAACCAGTGGAATAAGGCTAGAAGCCTAATGAAACTAATGCTGCGTAGTTACTCCAACCTGCTGCTATCAGTGCGACGTGTTACCCAAGAAAACCAGGGTAAAAACACGGCGGGCATTGACGGACAAAAAGCAACAACTCCCATACAAAGAGTAAAGCTAGTCAAGGAAATGCTGACACATAGTCCGTGGAAGGCTCAACCAAGCAGAAGGATATACATTCCCAAAGCTAATGGAAAGAAACGACCACTAGGCATATCTACCATCAAAAACCGAATCGCACAAGCAATTGTTAAGAATGCATTGGAACCCTGCTGGGAAGCTCGTTTTGAGAACAACAGCTATGGTTTTCGCCATGGGAGAAGCTGTCATGATGCCATAGAACAATGCCACATGAGATTAAAGAAAGGCACAGATACATGGATCTTGGATGCTGATATCAAGGGTGCATTTGATAACATTTGTCACCAATACTTACTCAATACCATTGGACAAGTACCAGGTAGAGAGCTAATTAAACAGTGGCTTAAAGCAGGATACGTAGAAGCGGAAATATTTAACCCAACTAATAGTGGAACTCCACAGGGTTCCGTTATCAGCCCACTTTTAGCCAATATTGCTTTAGATGGGATGGAAAAACTACTATCCCAATACGAAAAAATCAAAGTATACAAATACCTTGAGAAAAAGACAGGCAGAATTAGAAAATGCCGCAAAAAAAGCAACAAATATGGCTTCTGCCGATACGCTGACGACTTTTTGGTTACAGCGCAATCGAGGGAAGATATTGAAGCAATTAAACCCATTCTCGAACAATGGCTAGCCGAAAAAGGACTGGAACTAAATCAGGAAAAAAACCAATATCGTTCATATCGAACAAGGAATTAACTACTTGGGGTTTAATATCCGACAGTTCCACGGGAGATGCCTGATAAAACCTGAAAAAGAAAAAGTTAAAGGACTTCTCTTGAAAATCAGGCAATGGCTTAAAAAACATCCCTGCCATAAACCGGTAGCCGTAATCAATTATCTTAATCCGATAATCAGGGGATGGGCAAACTACTACAAGCACGGGGTCAGCAAACAAGTGTTTTCCTACATCGACCACCACCTTTGGAAGGCACTATGGCAATGGTCAAAAAGGAGACATCCTAGAAAACCTAAGAAATGGATTAAAGAAAAATACTTCAAATCCATAAACGGTTATGACTACACCTTTGCAACCGAAACCAACGATAGAAGAGGTCGAATAAAAATCACTTCTATTGTGAGACTACCAACTATTCCCATTGAAAGATGGGTAAAAGTAAAGGGTAATGCCTCACCGGACGACCCCAAACTAATTGCATACTGGAAGCAACGCCAAACCACCCAAGGTAAAACCTATTGGGGAAAAGGAACTAAACTTTACCGAGTAGCCCAAAACCAAGGGTGGCATTGCCCAGTATGTGAAGAGCACTTGTTTAATGGAGAACAACTACATACCCACCACATAACCAAAGTGGCACAAGGAGGAACGGATAGGGAAGAAAACCTAATACACCTCCATAAGGCGTGTCATCAACATATACATATGGGTAAATCAAATGTATTGCAGAAGGCTTGAGCCGTATGAGTAGCAATAGTCAAGTACGGTTCTTAGGGGGCTGCGGGGTGGCGACATCCCAATGCTACCCGACATGGAGCGTCATCCGACTTGGAAAGCAACTGTGATTTTCCGCTGGCGTTTATTTTATTTTGCATTCTATGTTGCAAGTGCGATCGTCCTTCACCAAGTAGTCAAAAAAATTCAAGGTTTTTTCCATCGTGGAGATTCTTCACAGGTCAAAGCATTACCTGAGGGAAATATGATTGCAAATCGGTCCTTTAGATTCGAGCAATTTCAATATATCCTTCAACGAACAGCAACAATTTTGGCAATTGTAGAACTTACTCTGTGCGGTATCGCTGGTTTTACCGGTATTCTTTTAGCATTTTATTACCAACCTACAGCACTTGGAGCTTATGAATCTCTAACAACGATCGCGAATGAAGTTACCAATGGCACACTCATATTAAGTTTGCATAATATTGCTGGTAATGGTTTGATTGTCTTCGCGTTGGTTCAAATTGTCGTGATGTTTTTGGGACGTCAGTTTTTAGCACCTTGGTTAACAGCTTGGGTTAGTGGAATTGGTTTAGCGATCGCCGCCATTAGTCTGAGTTGGACAGCGATTTTACTTGATTGGGAACAAATGAGTTTTTGGCGTTTTAAGGTCGAACTCAAGATTGTTGGATCTATCCCTGCAATTGGTTCTTCTCTCCAAGATATTTTGTTAGGAGGAAACGGCATTGGTAGTATTACTTTGCAACATATGTATGCTCTGCATAGTTATATCTTGGCAATTGTAGCTATTTTTCTCTCTATTACTCATTTGGGCGCTCTTATCTGTCAGGAGCAACACTGGAAACCTGAAGATAAGCAATTGAGAATAAGTAATTTGTGTAGCGAGTCTGCTGCAAACAAAGACTCTTCCCTTTGACGCTCCCCACCCTATAGAGGGATGGGGTATTCGGTAGTTTTGATAAAAATTCAGATAATAGAACGTGCTGGTCATGACTTAACACTAGTCCAACCCAAGAAAGTTAATAGTGCTATTCTCAATTTTTTGAAAAAAGTGTTTTAACTTGAAAAACATATTTAATTTGAAAAAGGTGTTTTAATTCCAGGAATCTCATTCCCAAAGTCAGTAGGAGCCAATGGTTCTATATCCGGATTTAAACCACCGACTTGATTCGTGCGTTGAACCCATAGAGAAGCACCCAAGCGGAGAAAAATCATTGCTACGCGATCGTTTGCTAAACGAGGTAGGAGCGATCGCCAACTAGCTAAAGTCTTTAATATCGTTTCTGTTGGATTCTCAATGGGAAAGCTACCCAACGTTGGTCGATCATCTTGCCAATCAGGTCGTACTATTCCTAAAGGGGTCAACTCGGAAGATAAAGATTGAACTAAATTTATTAATTGGAGAAAACGCTTTGTTTGTGGATCTTCGGGATACCTTCGTAGCCATTTAACATAACTGGGATTTGATTCAAGCTCAGCAATAGTTCGTTTGAGAGAATGATAAAGCGCTTCTTGGGAATCTTGGACGCAAGAGTTTAATGGACCAACAAAAGTTGTTCCGGTACCATCTCCAATACGGTAACGTGCAGCCATTGTATCCAACTCGTGGATAATACAATCTAAAGGTGAAAATTTTAACCCATCGAAGTCATAATCTTCTGTTAAAGGGCTAAATTTTACCAATATATCTGAAATTGGGCGATAGCCTAAAAATCCCCATTGCCGATCGCCCATGTAGCGAATCCAAGAATTATTACCAGCAATAATAGCAGTATTGTTGTGGGTGTAAATCTGCCGATATTCGATATCAAAGTACAATTCTTGGCTTAAGGGTTCCCGAATGACCTTTGCAATCCCATAAGCAAAATGACCGAAGTAAATTCCTAATGGTGTAAATTCGGGATTTTTGCCACCAATACCACCAAAAACATGCATTACCAGAGCACGGTCGCCTTCTTTCCATTCATTTATTGCTGCAATTTCTAAGTCAAGCCTTTGCTCGAGAAAATCTGGAGTGGAAGACACGGTGGGATAAAGAAGAACCGTTGAGATTTGACCTTTATCATCAGCAACATCCCGCCAATACTCGTGATTAATATAATCTAAGGTTGCCTTTTCGCCAAAAATGACTCGATCTAAGGAAAGTGAAAGTAAATGATAGGGAGCTATGGCTTGAACAACAAAAGTACCATCACCATTTTTCGCCCCATAGATATACCAACCTTTTTCATTAATAACAGAGTTTTCAATTTGAAAGTTGCTAGAAGGGAAAACACCATCACGATCAGCAATTACAGAAGGAATGTAAACTATTTCTTCGGCACCATCAAAATTCCTTGAAGTACGGTTATAGTGACGCACCTTAAATAGATCGTTACCCAAATGTTGAATAATACTTACCAAACCATAAAAACGACCAGAAATTAGAATTGGATCGCGATCAATTTTAATTACACAACGTTCATTCTCATTATCAACCACCACAGGTTCTGGTAATTTGACAATTACATCATCTTTTGGTCTTGCACCAGCCAAAGATTCTAAAGGATCTACATGATGCCAATGATTGATTCTATCAGGGTGGATATTTCCTTGCTTTTTACTCGCCGTAACTTGTTCTATAAAATGAACATTCTGGGTGACCCTTTGCACATAAGCTTGAACTTCTGGCTGTTTACTCCAACGTAAAATAACAGTCTGACCTAAAAGATGTTGGTAATTTGCATCAGCATGGTGAACTTCAAAAAATACGCCTTTTGTAACTTGACGTTGTTCTTGAGTTGGTAATATCAAACGTCCGAGCCAAGTTCCAATAGGTTGATAAAGTTCTGAGTCAACTGATTGATTTACAGGGTAATAATTATAATCGCTAAAAATACCTTGCTGATAAAGTTCGTAATTACTAGGTTTTAGTTTTCTTGGATTAAACCCTGTTAAAGTCCAATCCTTAAGTAAAATTCCAGTTACCATATCCAATGTCTGACGTAGGTTAGTCTGACCATCGGACAAAAATTCTTCTTGGGAAAAAGGACCATCAATACCGTTGTGACCTACTGGACCTAAAGAAATAAAGCTAAACTTACCGCGACGTTTAGCACGATTCCAGTTGGACAAAAAGAAAACTAACCAGCGCCCAGGAAACATAATAGGACCAACTTTCTCCACGCGATCCTGTTCCCCTACCAAATGGTAAAGGTGCTCGATTTCCATTGCTCCTGTATTACCACTAATTACCCCAGCTAAGGAAATAACTTCTATTGGTGCACCTGTCAGCCTTTTGAGAAATGATGCTGCTCCCATGGACATTTGTCCACCACCACTAAATCCGATTAGGGTGATAGGCGTACCACTACCAATTTCATAACCATTGTTTAGTAAACTTTGCCATAAGACTCTTGCTAATCCTTGATTTTGAACCTGTCCGTAGCGCGAATCTGCAGAAACAGCAACGGCAACAATATTACGAATATTAATAATAAAAGCAATTGGATTGCTGGGATTTTTTAGAGCAATGGAATCAATGACACGCCACAAAAATCCTAAAGCCCCTTCCTTTAGAGTTTTATTTCTCGCCGAGTAGGGCATAATTCCTTTGACTACTAGAACATTTGGAGGGAGAGCAGTAGCCAATTGGTCAAGGAAAATTTTTACACCTGGTAAATACTGGTAGGAACCTTGATTAATCCCATCCAAGTAAATTACATAGCGAGCAATTTGAGTTTGAGGAGAAATAGGTTTAACTGAAGTACCCAGCCTTATAGCTTCATTACCGTACCATCCAGCCCACCAACCCAAAGATTCTAGAGGAGTCAGAAGTATGGAAACAAGTAGAGCGATCGCACTAATAAACACCAATTGAAGCAAAAGTTTGATTCCTTGGGTAACTGCACCAAACCAAACAGCTACCCAGTTTTGTGTTATCAGCGATATTAAAATCAGGACAATACAAACAGCAAATGCGATGACTCTGAAGTTGATAAAACGTTTGCTCTGAGATTTTTTGACCTGAGATTTTTCGACCTGAGATTTTTGAACTGCCTCCTGTACCCGTTTTTTTGTTGATTTGGAACGAGAAGAAGATTTCCTACTGTCCTCCACTGGAACATCGAAGCTCCTTCCATTTCTGTCTAATTCCGTTCCAGCGACCTTATTTGACAGCCATCGACCACAAGCTGTAACCGGACGACCGATAGTACGCTGCAAAATCTGAAACAGCAACCATCCCAACCCTGCACAAATAAAAGAACCCCAAACACCCAACCCAGTTAAAACATTTAAGCCTGTTACCATCCCCAGCAAACTCCACACCGATAACAGTACGAAAATGGGTATACCTAAGTAGGGTAGTCCTCCCAAAAAATCAAAAATCTGCGGTGCATAACTCAAACTTAATACCCGAGCTACGCTACCAAAACCAACGTTACTTTTAAAAACGATAGTACTAGTCAACCAAGTACTGAAAGCCCAAAATTCAAAAGAAAAAGCAAATATGATTGCTGCAACCAAAAGACTTAAAAAAAAGCGAAATGGTTTGACTCGATTAAGAAAGAGGACTACACACTGACCAATTGCTTGTGATAACCCTGCTATTAATACAAGCATCAGCGCTACTTTTGATGCATCAGGTAAAATATTAATTAACCTAAACGCTTCAGGGTTTAGGGAGAGTGCGCCAGATACCAAATACCAAAATCGATCCACAGCAGTTTCCATAATTTTTATTGCTCAAAGATATCTTGCCTAGGTTGGATCGGCAATAAAGTTAGATCTGTAATAAAAGCTGGAATGGTAGAAGCCTGAGTAGAAGTCTGAAATTAAAAATTTCAAGCACTAAAAATTTCAAACACTAAAAATTTAGAATTTCCTATTGGTACATCCGCAAATTTAAAGACAAAATTTATAACCAATCGTAGATAAACAATTGTAGGTCTCAGCTTAAAAATTTATTTTTTTGGTTGTGAGGGTTTAACATCATTTTAGGACTGACTTTTTGGGCATTAAGCAAATTCTATACTTAACAAAGTAATAGTATATTTTACTACTTTGAGTCAATAACTAAAATAAAAAAAGGCTTAAGATTTGGAACATTTGTTTCAAACTAATAATATTATTTTAAGCCGTTTTAGTATCGAATCAATATCGAATAAATTTTATGTGCTTGTGCCAAACTTATTTATTTACAAGCGAATTAATAAATAAATAAATCTATCTGAGATTGTAATTTTTTGTAAAGCAAGTATGTTTTAAATTATTAAATTGAAGGAAAACAAAAACCGGTAGTTGTTTTTAGAGACCTAACTCTTACTCTGAAAGACTTTAGTAAGTTATTATAGAGAAATTTTAGCTCGCCCGGGCATGCAAGATAGTTTTCTGAATTAGGGCGAATATATTAAAGAATTGCAATTCAACAAATTGAGTAAAATATATATAAAGATAGATGCTGAAAATACAGCAGCTTTTATTTATGCAAATAATCGATTTAAGTTAGTTGTGCTCTCTAAGTCTTAAAATAGTAACTAACAATTGAACACTAATTTTGGCTAATCGATCTTAAAGAATAATTTTGATTTCTATTTTTTCACAGATATAACTGCTAATTTTAGAATATTTATACCTTAGTCAATATTGTGTTGCAATGACTATAGAACAACATAAAAGCATTGAAAAAGCATCTGAATCGGTTGACAATGTCGATGCTTCACAATCTGTCGGCAAAGTCAATGTTTCACAATTTAAAAAAAATATTACCAGTCAATCAAAGTGGTTGTTGTTATCAGGTGCTATTTTTCTATTTGCGGGTGGAATAATACTTTGGCGCTCTGTTCCTAGTTCTCAGAAACCTTCAGAGGAAATCAAAAATAATCTCAACCAAGGAAGACTTACAGTAAGAACTGTACCTGTAACAGTTGGATCCATACAAGCTTGGGTTTATGGTGATGCAACTGTTAATGCCGTGACTAAAAAACATCTTACCTTCCAGGCAGAAGGGACTATTGATTATATTAAAAAAGTTAAAGGACGAGACTTGCGGGAAGGCGATAGAGTCAAAAAAGGGCAACTATTAGCTCGAGTAGATCGCCGAAAACATGATGCAGATATAACTGTAGCAGCTGCGGGACATATTGAAGCTAAAAATCAGGTGCGCGATGCAGTTGCGAGTTTAAGACAAGCTGAAGAATCTTTAGCACAAGCCAAAGCTGAATTGCAAAAGGCGATTACAGATAAGAATTTTGCCCAAGCAGATTTGAAAAGATATCAAGAACTTTTCGCAGAAGGGGCAGTAGAAAAGCGAGAATTGGATCTTAAAGAAACAAACTATAAAAATGCTCAAGCCGGAGAAATTACAGCAGAAGCTGGGGTACGTTCTGCTCAAGCTCAGCTAGCAGCAGCTAAAACCCGCGTCGATACTGCCGAAGCAGGAGTGAAATCGGCTAATGCTAAACTTACCCAAAGCAATGTACAAAGCGAAGACACTGAGATTGTCGCTCCCTTTAATGGAATAATTTCCCGTCTCAATATCCGTGAAGGAGATTATTGGACACCACAAAGGGTTAATGCAGGGGCTGAATACCAAAGTATTATCGAAAGATTACCAATTATTGTCATCGATCCCAATCGTTTTGAGGTCAATGTTGAGTTACCAGCTTTTCAGGGAGCAAAAGTAAAACGAGGACAGCGAGCTTTTATCATTCTTGATCGCGAACGCTCCAAAGCAAATTCAGGAAGGATTACAGGGGAAGACTTAATGAAGTTAGCTAGCGCCCAAGGGAAAGTTTTTTCTGTCAGTCCTTCAGTATCTCCTGGAGAGCGTTCGGTTCGTGTCACCATCCGCATAAATGAAGGTATATCTAATATCCAAGATGGAGAACAAGTTTCTGCTTGGATTGCAACTGACGAGAAAAGTCGTGCAACTGTTGCACCTTTTAATGCTTTTGTTTTCCGCGATCGCAAATCTTATGGTTTTGTAGTTAATGAAGAAAAAGGAATTGTCGAACAAAGAGAGATTAAAGCAGGAATTGAAGGATTGGCAAAACAAGAAATTCTTCAAGGAGTAAAACCAGGAGAGAAATTAGTTACGGATGGGAAAAACCGCTTGGTAAATGGCGCACCTGTAGAAATCATTCCCTGAGATTTATTCTCCAAATTTATTCTCTAAAATCTACAAGCTTATAAAACACGACTAATGTGAACTAAATTCAGCCTTGTAATATCAAGGGTTTCAATAACCGGCTTATAAATCGAATTTGTGATTATTATCACGAATTTACGTCATTTCAGCTTCTAATTCACATAAGGCGTAAAACTTGTTTGGAAATTTTAAGCTCATCCCAAACTAAGAATTCAAGTTACTAATTCAAATTAGAAATTTAAGCTTCAAATCGAAATTATAAGTAAAAATAAAAAATTTGAATTATAGACTTACTCTAATTGCTTATTTAAATTATAAGTTCCTGTTATTTCCTTAACGCCAATATTCGCTATGAGTCAGATACTAGATCCTCCAGGAAAACATCCACCAAGGGACGGATATAATAACCCCAAACAAGTTAAAACATCACCTGTTACTAAATTCTTTTTTCTTCAGACAGTATTTGCCATTCTCCTATCGGTACTACTGATAGTAGGCGGTTTAATGGGTGCAACTTCGATGGTAAAAGAAGGCGACCCCGATATTAACATTGCGATCGCAAATATTGAAACAACTTGGGGTGGAGCCGATCCGGAAACAATTGAGAATCAAGTTACAGACAAAATTGAGAAAGAATTAAAATCGCTCAAGGGTTTAAAAGATTTAAGTAGCGCTTCCTTTAATGGTTCTTCTATCATTCAGATTGAATTTGTCGCCGAAGCACCCATAGCTGAATCAATTGCTTTGGTTAGGGCTGAGGTAGATGAAGCAAAACCAGAAATTGCCAGTGAAGCCGACGAACCTAAAGTAGAACAAATATCTACTCAAGATGTTCCCGTTCTCACACTTGGCTTATATGGAGATATTGACCTCCCAGTACTAAGTAAAGCTGCTGAAGAAATAGAAGATATTTTAGAAACTGTTCCCAATGTCCGCAAAGTAGATTTAAGTGGTAATCGTGAAGAAGTAATTCACGTCCAGCTTATTCCTTCCCGAATGGTTGCAATGGGAATATCGGCAACTCAAGTCAGAGATGCAATTCAAAAGGGAAACCGAGATTTACCTTGGGATCAAATTGAAAGTGATGAAATTGGTTCCCAGTTACGTTATTATGGCAGATTTCGCAGTCTAGAGGATTTAAGAAATTTACCAGTAGCCCGTTTGGGGAATAATACCCAAGGAGGACAAGGGCGAGAAGGACGAGTAGTAAGTCTACGAGAAGTTGCACAAGTCAGGCGAGATTTAGAAAGAGAAAAAAATCGAGCTTTCTTGAGTTCCCAACAAGGAGATTTCCAAACATTTGTTAACATCGATGTAGTTAAAGTCCCTGGTTCTGACACTATTCAGGTCATTAATAATTCTTTAGCAGCGATCGAGTCCGTCAAACAAAATCCGGGTATATGGCCACATGGAATGGAATATCGGGTGATTAACACCGATGCCGATGAAATTAATGATGATCTATTAAGTGTATTTAATAATGCTTGGCAAGGTGTTTTAGGGGTTTTTATCGTCCTCTTGTTTGCCTTAACATGGCGAGAAGCAATTATCGCAGGTTTATCTATCCCCCTGACTTTTTTGGGAGCTTTAGCTGTCTTATTTCTTCTCGGTTTCACCCTTAACAAAATGGTGCAAGTCGGGATGATTTTGGCATTAGGGCTGCTTGTGGATGTATTTATCCTAATGATGGAAGGGATGCACGATGGTATCTTTGTTGAGGGTTTGAGTTTTAACAAAGCTGCTTTAAAAACAGTCAAAACCTATGCAGTTCCTGCTTTTTCTGGACAATTAACTACCATTTTGGCGTTAGCCCCCTTAATGGCTGTTAGCGGAACCATGGGTAAATTTATCCGCTTAATTCCCATAAGTGCAATTGTTTGCTTGGTACTCAGTTATATCATTGCTTTATTAGTAGACATTCCCCTGTCTCGTTATTTATTGGGGAAGATACAAGCTAAAGGTCAAAAAAGTAAAGTCGATCGTTTAACTGAAACAGCTTCTGAAAAATTTCGTAAATGGAGTTTAGCAACCACAATTCGTAATAAAACTACTGCTAGGATTTTTGCTTCCGGTGCGTTAGCTTTATTTATTACTTCAACGATTTTAGTAGGTACTATTCCCGGTACTCTTTTCCCAGAAAGTGATGGACGTAAACTAAGCATTAACATTGAATTACCCCCAAGAACAACTCTAGATAGTTCTCAACAGGTAGCTAATGAAGTTGGCGAACTATTAAAAAATAAAAGCTATTTAGAAAGCGTAATTAAATTAGTTGGTCAGCGTAGTAGTTTAGTTCAGGAAAGCGGGATCAAACCCAATAATGGTAATTATTTGGTAGGTTTTTCAGCGGTTTTCACTCCCGAAGAAAACAGAGCAAAACCTTCCTTTGAATATGTAAATGAACTAAGAAAGGAATTGAATACCACCCTGCGTAAGTACCCAGGAGCTTCTTTAGTAGTTAGCGGTCAATCCACAGGAGAGGGGGGTGACCCAATCGAAATAGAATTAACGGGTACGGATATGGACGAACTACGTCGTATCTCCGGAGAGGTACAATTAGCTCTCAGACAAATACCTGGGGCGATTGATGTCCGAGATGACTTAGGAGTATTACGACCAGATATTAAACTACGCCCCCGTCGAGAAGCCATAAACTTTTATGGGTTATCTGATGATGATTTAGCTTCACAAGGACGTTACCTGATGACCGATAATGATATTGGTGATTTTCCCATCGGTGGTGGAGAAGAAGATTTAGAAATACGTCTTAGTACTATGTGGTCTTCCCGTGAGGGAGCAGTTGGTGGTCCAACTCGTCGCGATGAATTACTGAGTATCCCTATCCTTACATCCAATGGAACAACCATTGCCGGAACTCAGGTGTTAGAAATAGAATTTGGTAACGCACCTTTATCCATCACCCATAAAGACGGACAGCGCACTGTTACTGTATTAGCCAAAAATAACGACCGCACAGTGGGAGAAATTGTTGCCGATTTAGAACCCAAACTACAGGAAATGAAACGTAAATGGGTTCAAGGTTATGACTATAAATTTGCTGGAGAACTAGAAACTCAGGGAGAAACCTTTACATCAGCAGGACAGATGGCAATTGTAGCTCTATTTCTGATCTTTGCTGTACTAGTAATTCAATTTAGTTCTTTTACCCAGCCATTTATTATCATGTTGGCAATTCCTTTTGCCCTCATTGGTACTTTTTCAGGCTTTTTCCTTTTACAAATTCCAATTTCCTTCCCTGCGGTTATCGGTATGATTGCTTTGACTGGAATTGTGGTTAATGATGCGATCGTGATGATCGAAACCATGAACTCCCATAGGGAAAAAGGTATGTTGGTGAAGGATGCAGCAGCTAGAGGTGCAGCAGATAGATTAAGACCAATTTTAACTACCAGTATTACTACTATTGTTGGCGTAATCCCTCTAGGATTAGGCGATCCCATTTGGTTCCCCTTAGCTAGTGCGATCGGTTTTGGTTTAGTTGCTTCTACCCTAATTGCTTTGCTAGTAATTCCTTGTTTATATCTGTTATTAACCCCAAATAATTCGACAGCGAGTCTTGAATCTTAAAAGGTAACTACATCAAGTAGCTTAAACAAGGAATTTTTCTGGAGTTGACGATTTATTTTTGGAGTGAGAGACGTACTACGGTGCGTCTCTACATATTTTTGTAGAAAAATTTTGTACTGCAACTTTTTTGATGAGAATTTGTAATCAAAAATTTGTAATCACAGGAGCTTGCAATCAAGAAACCAAGAGACCCGTCCTAAAATTTACAAGGCAGTATTTACAAGGCTTTGAGACCAATCCTTGCAGATTCTCTTTCAACGTAAAAATTAAGGTTTGATACAGTTACTGATAGTTTAGAGCAGAAAAATACAGTTACATAATTATATGCGATCGCTAGTTTTTATTAACCTTAATTAACTGGTTAAAACCAAAGTACCAATTCGTAGTCTAACTAAGCCACAAACTGTTAAAATTATTTCCTTATAAACATTCGAATTTAACCTAAATCTTTGTGAGGCTATTTTAAAAACTCTTACGATTCTTATTAAATGTTCTATGTATATACGCTTGC
>JGI1201J43222_100250_pt1 | contig 15538 bp, 11 predicted proteins | sample MastesBC008_FD_43222 | JGI IMG/M metagenome (IMG submission 43222) | reverse complement strand
GTGCTACTTACCACCTTATTCACCAGATTTAAACCGGATTGAAAAATGCTGGTCATGGCTAAAAAGTCGAATTCGCAAACAACTCGAGAATTTTGGAACACTGCGAGAAGCCATGGAGCATGTCTTGACTTTAGCGTCCTAGCTAACCTGGCGGTTGCTATATCTTCTTCAACACCCGTGAATTGCTGAAGCATATAAGCAGAAATGACAGTAGTACTGCGCCAGTTTTCGGTTAATATTGCGTCTGATTGTAGGTCTAAAGTAAAGTAGTAAGTGCCATTATTTGGTAATTCTTGAATGGGATTACCAAAAATACTCCATGTTTTCCAGCGTTCTTGTAACTGCTTAGTAAATTCCTCTATTTTATTTTGGACGTTAGGTTTGAATTCGACTGGTTTTTGAGCACTAATTTCAACTTTACCTAGTCCCCGTGAAATCGACCCACCCAAACGAAAGCGATACCGACGACTATGAATAAATTCCCAAAGAGAATCTGCTAAATCATCTACAACTATAATTGCTGATTTGTAAATTACAGGTTTAGGATTATTCCCTGTAGACTCTGATTCATTGAGAACTTCAATGCTGTAAAGAATATCTTCTTCAGATGTAGCACGTTTTCTATTAATCCCGACTCGCGTTAAGAGACGTTTATTAACAGATAAACTGTAATATGTTTGTCGATGTCTCGCGTAGAAACCACTGTATGGTTCAACTCTTCCCCCATCGATGGGACAGCTGGGTTCATATACATAACCATAGTGTTCGGAGCAAAAACGGTCTATGAGACTGTCAAAAACTCCGTTGTTTGAAGATTTAGAATTTTTAAAACCTGGTTTTGTTTTAGAACTGAGTGCGGTTAGAGGTAAAACTTTAGTTTCTTCTATTCCACCTTTAGGGACAACTTTACCTTTAGTTTTGATTGATGGATAAGCATTTTGAAATATTGCTGCTTCATCACCAAGAAACAAAGCTTGAAAATCACCACCATTTTCCGTTAGGTCAACAGAACGATGACCGGATTCTTGCAAAATTTGAGCAGCAATTCCACCACGAATCACCGTACCTGAAATATAATCATCAACTTCACTAACTGAACCACCAGGTTTTTGTCTTCCAACAGCAAGGGGTGATAAAGCTTTAATTTCGAGTTCGATCCGTTTCACTTTATCTCTCCTCTTCCTAAGAATTCCCAAACTGCTTCATCTATATCTATTTCGTCGGGTAATTCCCAAGTTAACCATCCCAAACCAGCAGATTTACTTCCCCCCAATGCATTAATATGTCGCAAACCAGACCAAATTAATGCTTCTGCGTAATCGGTTCTTTGTGGTGTCAAGCTTGGTTGAATATGAATCTCACCTGTAAATTCAAGCTTTGCATTTGCGGGAGAAGTTTCTAAAAAATAAAGTTTTTTCTCTTCTGCTGTTTTCCGACGACGGTTGATAGTCACACCAGGACGCAAGACTTCAGGTAAGTTTTCTGGATCTTCAGTGCAAATTAAATCGTCGAATATAACTCGTGAAGGTAAAACTGGATCCCCAAAAATCTGGCTAATTAAACAGTGATATGTTTCTTCGTATCCAGGTACTTTATATTCTGGACGTCGAAACCCATCAGGTGCGTTGTTATTTCGGAAAATCACCATTTTTTCTGGATTGGGAGATTCAGAAATACTCCATCCCAAACCTCGAGCAATTTTTTCACATTCATGACGGAGACGACCTTTTACTTGAGAAGCAGGAATTAGTAAATTACCTTCGGAGTTACGAACAATTGCTTTATCTGCTAGGGAACCAGAAGAACCTCCAGCACCGATACATAAAGCAGTATCAATTATCGCTGCGATCGTATAAGTTTTTATTGAATTAGATAATTGTTGTAGATATATCATCAATTAGTTTTAGTAGTAATAATATTTTGCTTATTTATTCCATTACTTGTTTCATCATTTATTTCAGAATCATCATCTTTGCTAATAAATTCATAGATATCTACAAGTTCGCGCCAAATAGTTTCATAGATTTTCTCTTCTGGTTCAAACATCCAAGGTGCTAAGTTACCTCCATTTGTTTTTGCTGAACACCAAGGGTCTTCAAAATCTTGTTTTAGTAATTTTGAGTTTTCTAGTTTTAATCTGGCTCGGAAATAACGGTAATTTAAAATAGCTGTTTGTTTACCTCTTTCCAGAAAACTACGAATTTGGTAGATTTGTGATTTAGGAAATTCTGCTTTTTTCAAAGCTTGGACTGATTTAATTAATCCCTCCAATTCGTGTAAAGTATAAGGTGCAGCATATAACTTTAGTTTTGCACCGCGTTCTTTAACTAATGCTTTTTTACGAAACTCTTCTATATCAGAAGAAATCATTGTGACTGCTTTTAAGACCAAAAAGTCAACGGTTCCTCCGCAGTAACCAAATTCTGTTTTTTTCAGTCTTTTCGCTCTTTTTTTCGCTGATTTCAGTAATTGTGTAGTTAATTTTTCTGCATAATATACAGGTGTATTGTAAGAAGTAATCAAGACACCACTCGACATACTTAACTTACATTGTGAAGCTGGAGCAGTTTCCCAAGAATAACGATGAATTTTATTTAATTCAGCAGGCTTATTTGTTGATTCAACTCGATACTCATCTTTAATTTCTACATTTGCGATCGCAACTTCTTTCAAAAGAATTTTTTCAAACTGTTCCCCAATCATTTGGGCGATTTCTAAAGCTTTATCTGCAGGAACGATAATGATAATGTCATCCCCACCGATGGTAACTATTTCAAAGGGATGGATTAAATCTCTATTGTTTTTTAATCTTGATGTTGATTCATCAATTCCTTGTAATTTTCTAGGATGAAGCTTATCTGCTAATGCTTGATATACAGAATATTTTGTAGCGTTATCAACATCCTCGCTGAAATTTTGATATTGCTGAGGAGTGCGGATTTTTTGGATATAACCTCCCATATTATTACCATCAGCGTAAATGTAAGCAACAAATCCATTACTGACTTTACCTATGTGGGTTAAAGATGGGGGTGTTTCTACTTTCTCAAGATCGCAATCCTTACAGTACTTTTTATATTGTTCTGGATTTTCTTGCAGAAATATTTCAAATTTGTTCGTCCAATTCTCAATGATTCCTGGTTCCCAATCTAGTTTCAGTTCTTTATACCATTGGGGTGTACCTTGTGTTTCTTTTTTGGCGCGATCGCCAATACATCTCTTTCTAATCGCAGGTTCAGACAAATAAGGTTTTCCGGTAATTAGATCTACTTGAGCGATCGCACTACGCTTTTCCACTCCATCTCGTCTCAGATAAGGATGAGTCTCAAACATTGGTGGATAACGACGAGTGGGACGGTTATCAGTATCATTTCCACTACGACGTTGATTAAATTTAGCAGCTAATTTGGTTGTTAGTTCATTAAAACTTTTACGGTTTTGGAAATTTTCTACAACTTTTTTATCTAATATATTTGAATCATGATTTGAATCATTCTCAATTTTTCCAAAACAAGCTTCTACTATCGGATGTTTGTATTCTTTACGATACTTATCTAACCAAAATGTATCTGTAATATTATCTCGTAATAATCCAAAAGTCACATCAAGTAACTTAAAACAATCCCCAACCGCACAAGAGTTAGCTGTTAAGGTTTCATAAGTATAACGTTTTTCAATTGCATTAGCTAAATCGTCAACAAAAGCAGCTGGACAAAAAGCTAATATATTTCCACCTGTAGAATAGATAATCAGTTCGGGAATTAAAACCTCTGAGAACTTCGATTCATCATCCGATTGTTTGGGAAAGTTCTCATTTAACCAGTTTCTGACCACATTACATTGAGCACTATACTTAGGAGTATTTAATTTAGGGTCATATTTTGGAGTAACACCAAAAAAAGCTGGTAAATCAACCAAATTAATTCTATCTAATAACGCCGAAGCACCACGAATATCTGGTAATTTTGGTGCTTCAAAAACATATTGTTTAACTTTGGTTACACCCCCATAAACCAAACCAATTTTTGATTCCCAAAGTAAAGGATGATTTTCTATCAACTTATTTAACTCATCCAAATTTTTTGGGAAATTTTCTATATCTTCTAATTGTTCTAATCCCTTAACTGCAGTTACAATATCAGATACTTCCTCTGGAATTTCTCCTTCACTCATCAATGCTTTTTGCATTTCTTTCAAGACTTTTAAATCATGCTTAGCTTCTCTTCCTTCACCCCAAGCTAAACACCATGCAATTCCAGTATTAATTTTATTTTGATTAGTTTTATTTGAATTACTTTGCTCTGAATTACTATTCATAAGTCATTATCTTACTATTCTGATATCATCAAATCTGATTTTAACGAGTCATTCCCACTAACAACTCAGCTAAAGCTTTCACCATCTCCCGTCTCGAGACATCCTCACCTCTTTCCAAACGGTGAACGCTACCAATTAAAATCGGCGATTTAGTAATAATATTATCTTCTGTAGCATGTAAATCACTGTGGATAACCGCAACTATTCCCAAACCTAAATCTTCGCAAAACCTCTTCCAATCAGGTATTTTATCTCTTTCTCCTGTCAAAATAACTGCATGTGTCGCCTCACGCATAATTAACTGATTTTCCTCAGTAATTTTCCCACCCACATCAATAATATTTAAAGGTGCATTTGCACTGTGCACCCAACTTGCAGCTTTCTGAGCAAATTCCACAGTAAACTTAGATTTATAAGCGTCCTTCAAACTTCGTGCTAATCCTGGATCCCGTTGTGCTACTTCCGAAAACCAAGAACCTTCACCATCAGGACAAGCAGTTATCACATAGGGATATGGCGCATCTTTAATACTGCTAATTACTTGTTTTAAACCTTCCCGCAGACATGATTTTCCTGATTGTGGGGGACCACAAATAACTACTTTTGGTCCTTGTTTATCTTGTTGTGGTTCTTCCGTTTCAATTAATTCGCCAATTTCATAAGCTGGAGTGTGAGTAATGGCGATGATATAGGTTTTATATCCTTTTCTACCAATTTTTGGATCGAAGATTGCGATCGCACCGTATAAATGAGATAACTTATGTGCTATTAAATAACATACTGGTAAAGATGCAGGACCATCGATTTTTAAAAGTTTACCCCCAGGTATTGCTCCAAATCCAAGCAATTCATCTAAACGTTTTGCTGCATCTTTGACTATCCGATCCCCATTAGCTTTGATAGCACCAAATTTTACTTTGAGAATATCCCCTTCTACATCAATATGATAAGTACTCATAATTAAGTTTCAAAGTTTATGTTTCTCTCAATTTGCACCCCCAAATCAAGTCAAAATCAATCAATTAAGTCTCCCAGCTTATATGCTGGATTGTGAGTGATGCAAGTCACAAATTTACCAATCTTAGGATCGAACACTGCAACTGCACCATAAATATGGCTAACTTTGTGAGCTAAAACAAACGCAACAGGAATAGAAATAGGACCGTTGATTTTGAGTAATTGTCCTCCGGTCATTTCGCCGAGCGAGGTCATTTTCTCTAGTATTTTAGCTGCATCCTTGACAATGTCGTCGTTTTGCGCTGCTTCGCCAAAATTTACCTGCAAAGTTTCATCTTGTAATTCAATGCTGTAGGTGCTCATTGTTGCTCCTCATCTCGACATAGGAACATCATACAAGCATGGTGGAATATGCTATTTCCAAGAAGGAATTATTTATTTTTTGTATTGCTCATGTCGGCTTCAAACCAAAGAAAAATCGCAGTAAACCAATCCTTCTAATAAGTAATTCATAAAGGAAAGCGATCGCAGTCAAAGTAAATGAACTAAGAACAATAAATTTCGCGAAAATTCCTATTTCCCAGGTTGCAATAATAAACCCAATCAATACAATTATGGTTTGATGTAACATATAAAATGGCAAGGATGCTTCACTTAGATACCGTAATGTTGGAGAGCTAAAGCTGAGAAATTTCCTACCCATACCCAAAAATGCTACGATCCAAAACCAGGAATTGAAGGATCTTAAAGTTATCATCAAGGTGTAACCCCACGAACCATAATTTTTGTCCCTCATGAGTTGATTTAGATCTGGTTGCAATAGTAATAGAGTAGTGAATACCGCGAACACCAATGCTGGTATAAAATTTTGATCTACTGCTTGCTCAATTCGCTGCTCCGTAACAATAAAATAACCCCCCAGCAAAAACACCACATAGCTAAAAAGATTCCAACCTCCAGCTGTCCGGAATCCTAACGTTGTTGGGTTAAGGGTAGTTTCTAATAATGCGATCGGTAACCCGAGTAGAAAAATCACCATTGGTTTTTCCAGGATTTTTACCACCGTTCCAATTAGTTTTTCTCCTTTACCTTGTTTGAAATATATAAATAGAGGTAAAAATAAGAGCGAAAATAGAAATAACACTAACAAATACCACAGATGCATTCCCATCCAAGCAAAATTTCCCCCGAATAGATAAAATCCTTGAAAGTAGTAGGGTATGAAGTCCCAAAATGAACCAGAAAATTGTAATCCTCCATCCCATGATGCAACCCCATGACGGGGATTAGTTAAACGTTCTAGGTATACTTGTGGTGGAGATAGGATGAAAATCCCGAAGACTAGAGGAATCAGCAAACGCATACAGCGTTCTTGGACGAATTGTCTTGGGGTACGAAATCTGAGTGCAAAATAGATGCTAGCTCCAGACAAGACAAAAAACAAAGGCATTATCCATTGCAGTAAAATTATGGCAGAAATGCTTGCGATCGCATTAAGCTCATTATTTTTAACGTGCCAAGCTCCAAGATCGAAAAATCGCAGACAGTGGAAAATAAACACTGCAAACGTTCCCATTACTTTGAGTGAGTCAAAGTCGTAACGTCTAACAGGTTTACTTACTCCGAGATTCAATACAGATTCCTGATTCATTCTGACTATTGCAAAAAGTGATTATTTTTTTACTTACACCAATTTGGAGAACCTGTTGCAATGATTTATCGAATTGGTATTATTTAAGAAATAAAAAAGTATAGATAGACACGCGTTTTTCCCATCATCACCCCACCTGTTAACCCATCCGTTGCGAACCAACTATCGCTTCCCCTTCAATTTCCACCAAAAATTCCGGTAAAATCAACCGACTAACTTCAACCATACTGCAAGCAGGTCTGATATCTCGAAAAAACTCTCCATGTGCGCGACCGACTTGCTCCCAATCGTCAATATTAACGACATAAATCCGAGTGCGGACAACATCTGCTAAAGAACTATCCAATCTTTTTAATGCTGACTCAATATTGCGAATAATCTGTATTGTTTGGAGATATGAGTCACCCACACCAACAATATTTCCATCATTATCTGTAGCTGTTGTCCCCGAAACATGGATAATATTACCAACCCGAACAGCACGGGAATATCCGACAATTGGTTCCCAGGTTGTTCCAGTGGATATAATTTGGCGTTCCGTCATAGATTTTTATTTACCCACTCTATTTACCCACTGTCTAAAAGTAGATTAGCAGGATATTCAGTCTTTAAAAAATCAATTCTCAAGTAGGGTGAGTTACAACAAAATAAGCATTTAATATTTATAAATACTTCTAAATACTTCTGTAGGAACAACTTTTTCAGATGAATTTAAATAACTCACTCAATAATTCACTCCATAAGGAATTAGAACGCTACAATGAACTGGTTTCAACTCACCCCGACAACCCTGGAGCTTACGTACAAAGGGGAATGGTCAAATTTAAACTGGCTCAAGTCAACGAATCTATTGCTGACTTTGACGCTGCAGAAAAATTAAAACCAAGTATAACTCCCTATTTATGGCAGCGAGGACTATCCTATTACTATGCTAATAGATTCGCCGAAGGTGCTTCTCAGTTTGAGATAGACTTAACTGTTAATTCCCAAGATGTAGAAGAAACTGTTTGGCGTTATCTTTGCGTAGCTCGTCTTCAAGGGTCAGATGAAGCGCGTAAATCTTTACTTTCTGTAAAAAACGATCCCCGTTTAGTAATGCGTAAAGTTTACGAACTGTATGGAGGGAACTGCTCCACAGAAGATGTATTAAAAATAGGAAATCCTTTCGATAAGCGTTCCAAATTTTATAGTCACCTTTACGTAGGATTATATTTTGAAGCAAGCGATCGCACTGAAGAGGCTCAATCTTATATAACTAAGGCTGTAGACTCCTACCGAATTGATGATTATATGTGGTATTTGGCTCGGGTTCATAAAATTGTGCGTAGTTGGGATAAAAAATAGGAGTTTGTACGAGTACATTCTCCCAAAAATAATTTGAAACTTTTCATAATTCAGCAAAGTAAATCTAATATTTATTCCTATCTCCTACTTTTTTTCTTCTTCAGTTTTCAGCAAAATGATGATTTACGCTTTGTGTGAATTAGAAGCTGAAATAACGTAAATTCGTGATAATAATCACAAACTTGATTTAAGCCAGTTCTTGAAACCCTTGATATCACAAGGCTTAATTTAATTCACATTAGCCGTGATTTACTATTTTTTATTCACACCACAAAAGAAAATCGCGTGTTATTGGTAAAACACGCGATTGCGATCTTAGACTTAGATTTATTAATCAATAATTCCCCTAATTTATACTCTTCGCCAAGGATAATTCTGGTTGCAGTCGTTCTAAAACTTGCTGAAATACCATCGCAACCCAATCTATATCGGCTTCGGTAGTGTAACGTCCCAATGTCATGCGAATAGCACCTAGTGCTACTTGTTCGTCAAAACCCATTGCTAACAAAATAGAACTCGGGTTGAGCTTACCACTACTACAAGCAGCACCAGCGCTAATACCAATTCCAGCTAAATTCATTTGTCTAACCAGAGTTTTTCCACTAATTCTTCCTCCATCAGTTTGCTCCAAACAAAAGCTCACGTGATGGGGTAAGCGTTGAATTAAATCGCCGGTAGGTATTAACCCAGGAATATCAGCCAACTGAGCGAACAACCTATTTCTCAACTCAATTAGCCTTGGCGTTTCGAGGGATAATTCTTGGGCTGCTAATTCCGCAGCAGTTCCAAATCCAGCAATGATAGGAGTTGCTTGGGTTCCGGAACGCAAACGCGCTTCTTGACCGCCCCCTAAGACCAAGGGAATCAACTCTACCCCCGGACGCACATATAATGCACCTGCTCCCTGCGGTCCATAAATTTTATGACTGGAAATGCTCAATAAATCCACTGATGTTTTTTGGACGTCGATTGGTAAACGTCCTGCAGCTTGTACGGCATCAGTATGAAATAAAATATTTGCACTGCGAGCAATCTTACCTAATTCTTCAATTGGTTGTACTGTTCCAACTTCACTTTGTCCGTAGATGACCGAAATCAGAACAGTGTTATCCTGCAAAGCTGCTTTCAAATCAAGGGGATTAACTCTACCTTTAGCATCGACCGCCAAACGCGTTACTTCCCAACCCCATTTTTCAAGTAATCTTACTGGTTCAGAAACCGCAGAATGCTCCACACTGGAAATGATTATATGTTGGGGTTCGGTATACCAACGAGCAACGCCCATAATCGCGAGATTATCAGCTTCGGTACCTCCACTGGTAAAAATCATTGATTCAGCGGGCGCATTAATTAAAGCAGCAACCTGCATCCTTGCTTGCTCTACCACTGTTGCTGCACGTTGTCCCCACTCATGCAAGCTGGATGGGTTTCCCCATTGATTGGTCATTACTGCTTGCATCGTGGTTATAGCTTCCCGACGGGTAGGGGTGGTGGCGCTGTAGTCTAAATAAACTTGCATAAAAATATGAGTGAAAACATATGCTGGCAACAGGCTGTCTCTATTCTCAGCTTACATAGTTAATCGAGCAAATTCTGAGAATTTTTTTATAGTTCACGATTATTAGTGGGTAAGAGGACGTTTCTCTTAGTATGAGAAATATTTTTTCAATTTAGCTAGAAAGTTTATATTTTGATAACCCATCAGGGTATTAGCCTGAAGTTTTAATCAAGATAGCTGAGTTTATTTGTGAGTGGGTACTTAGTAAATGTCTAAATTGGGAACTATAAGAGTAATTCACTACTAACTAATTTTTAGCAGAATACTGTGCATCTGTTTTATAACTACAAACATTATTCCCAAATCTTTTTGTTGTTTTTTCTTCTCGCTGGTTGTCGACAAATCCATTCTCCCAAGAAACTGCAACAACAACTACCTCAAGATAAATTTGTTCAAGTTTACTTTAACCATTCAACTGCCTCTGAGTATCGAGAACAATATCGGATGCAAACCCGATATGGAGATAATTTAGAAAAACAAATTATAAATGTTATTTCCGAGGCAAAAAATAGTATAGATGTTGCAGTTCAGGAGCTACGTTTGCCAAAAGTAGCTGAAGCATTAGTTGATAGATATAGGGTAGGTGTCAAAGTAAGAATTATTCTCGAAAATAAATATAGCCGCCCTTGGAGTAGTTTTACATCCACAGAAATTGCATCTTTACCACAAAGAGAGCGCCAACGCTATCAAGATTTCAAAAATTTTGCAGATATTAACAATAATGGCAAACTTAGTCAGGATGAAATTGCTCAAAGAGATGCTTTATTGATATTAAAAAATGCCAAAATCCCTATTATTGATGATACTGAAGATGGTTCTAAGGGTAGTGGTTTAATGCATCATAAATTTGTAGTTGTGGACAACAGATTTGTGATTATAACCTCTAGTAATTTAACTTTAAGTGGTATCCACGGTGACTATAGTAATCCTAATAGTTTGGGTAATATAAATAATTTATTGAAAATAGATAGCCCTAAATTAGCTACTTTATTTACAGAAGAATTTAATTTCATGTGGGGTGATGGAGTTGGAGGAAAAAAGGATAGTAAATTTGGGATTAAAAAGCCTTTGAGAAAAGCAAAAAAAATTATCTTAGGTAATAATAGAATTACAGTTAAATTTTCACCGATTGCTCGTAGTAATGATTGGATTGAAACTAGCAATGGTTTAATCGATGCAAGCCTAAAGTCTGCTGGAGAATCCATCGATATGGCATTATTTGTATTTTCTGCTCAGCAACTAGCAGATACTTTGAAATGGCAAAATAAAAATAATGTAAAAATTAGAGCTTTAATTGAAAAAGACTTTGCTTATCGTTCCTACAGCGAAGCCTTAGATATGTTGGGTATTGCTATTAAAAGAAAATGTAAATATGAACCAGAAAATAATCCCTGGGAGAACCCGATCAATACAGTCGGAGTCCCTCTATTACCAAAAGGTGATTTACTGCATCATAAGTTTGCAATTGTAGATAAAAAATTAGTAATTACGGGTTCTCACAATTGGTCGGAAGCAGCTAATTATAAAAATGACGAAACTGTTTTGGTGATAGATAGCCCTCAAGTTGCTGCTCATTACGTTCGAGAGTTTGAGCGACTTTATACCAATGCAATATTTGATATTCCAAAAAAAATATACAAAACTGTGGAACAACAAACAAGAAAATGTACAAATAAATAAACTACCAATCAATTTAAAAGTTTCTTGATACAAGCATAACAATCAAACATAATCGCGATCCCACAAAATCAATGAAATGAACTGGATTCCTATTTATTGTCAAAGTGGTAGAAACCCTGCAATTAAGCTACCGAAAAAATTATTGACTCTATGATGTTGTGACTTGTGTAATTGGGATTTTAATTATAAAATCAGTCCCTTCACCAAGTCGAGATAAGCACTCTAATTTTCCATGATGCTTTTCTACAATTATTTGATGGCTAATTGCTAATCCTAATCCGGTTCCTTTTCCCACTTCTTTGGTCGTAAAGAAAGGGTCAAATAGTCTGGAGATAATTTTTCCTGGTATCCCAGGTCCATTATCTGCTATGCAAATAGTTACAGATTTAGAGTCTAAAGTCTGAGTAGAGATCCGAATCTGACTTTTTGTAGTTTTAACATCTCTGGTTGATAAACCCGCACTGTTTTCGTGCTTACCCTCGTGCTCATATTCATCGAAAGCATCAATTGCATTACTGATTAAATTCATGAATACTTGATTGAGTTGACCCGGATAACATTCAACTAGAGGTAATTTCCCATATTCTTTGATAATCTCAATCCCAGAAGATTCCGGCTTTACCTTCAAACGATTTTGAAGAATCATTAAGGTATTATCAATACCTTCATGGATATCTGCTTGCTTATATTCGGATTCGTCAAGACGAGAGAAGTTACGTAGGGATTTAACTATTTCACGAATACGTAGAGAACCAACCTTCATTGAAGTTAAAAGTTTGGGGAGATCTTCATTGAGAAAATCTAAATCTATTGAATCTACTTCTTCTTGAACTTTAGTTGTAGGCTCAGGATATTCTTCTTGGTAAATTTCTACTAATCTTAGGAGATCTTGAGTATATTCGTGAGCATATGTGAGATTACCATGGATAAAGTTTACAGGATTATTGATCTCATGGGCAATGCCTGCAACTAACTGTCCCAAGCTAGACATTTTCTCATTTTGAATCAATTGACCTTGAGTTTTTTTAAGTTCCCTGAGAGTTTTTTCCAGAATGAAATTTTTCTCAATTAGTTCCTGAGTTCGCTTCTCTACTTTTTCTTCCAAATTATCGTTGTAGGATTCTAATTTTTGATTGGTGTTGATTTGTTCTGCTAAGAGTTCTTTAACCTTAAAAATCATTTGGTTGAAAGAAGTTGCTAAAACACCCACTTCGTCTGCAGTATTTATAGAAGCTTGTAAGTCAAAATTTGATTTTTGTGTAACTTCTTTGGCTATATGAGTTAAATCTTTCAGAGGTCGAGAAATACTTATGCTGATGTAATATGCAAACAATATTGCCAATATTGTCGATAAAGAAATGCTAATAAACGCAATCCAAAACTGAATTTGATCGGTATTGTTTATAAACTCCTCTGCTTCAAGATAGTGATTGTCGGAAATTTTTACCAAGTCGGTTAAATCATCTGAGATACCATCAAACTTCAGTGCTAAAGGACTGTTAGTAAAATCCAGTAGTAACTTTTGAGCAGTTGCAATTTTTTCTGGTGAGTCTAAATTAGAGGAATCTATCTTTTGTAAAATATTACGTATTTCTTGGAAATAAGCTTTTGGAATACCTCGATAAGTTTGGAGTAAATTAGGAATTCCATCAGTATGCGCTTCATGATCTTCACCTTTTGTATTGGTATGAGAGACAAAAGATTTGATTTCAGACCAAGTTTTTCTCACTGTTGCTGCATGCTCAAGAAAATGGGAATATTCATCTTCTAAGTCTTTTGGCTGATTTACTAATGGAATAAACTGTTGTTGATGGGTTCGTGACTGCAAAATTGAAGCTTGCAATCTCCGAACTATTTCTACTTGTTCGTGAGCATGCTGTTCTTTTTGACGGGCTTTACTTTTGTAATGATTGGATACGATAATCCCTGATATGGTACCGCATATGGCTATACTGATAGCTATACCATATCCAAAACCAATTTTCTGGCTAACATTCAGTTGGTTCAGGAATTTGCGACAATTATCTTTTAAAGGTTGAGAAATATTCGAATTCTTACTATATCTGAATCTATTAATGATACTTTTTAAGTCAGTATTTCCCGATTGATTAAGCATATAATATTTTACGCATTTTTAGTCCTATTTATTATTCCCAGGACGACATCGATTTTTATAATTAAATTAAATTTTCATACTTTATAAGGACATTTATGTTCATAAATTGAGGGAACTACTGAGTTAAAATATAATTTTTAGTTGGAGTGACAACCCCGTTTTATATTTCAAAATTGATTTAAATATTTGACCTCAAAGTATAATAAGTTACTTTGCTTGACAGTGTTCTGATATTGAAAATAAATCTGGACCACTAAATGAGCGCTTAAAATCAAACTCATTTTCCTAGGTTTAAAGCCTAGATGATGGCAAAAAATAGTCACAAATCATTAGACTTAAAGTAACTTACCAATGCTATGGGAAAAATAAATTAGATTAATGAGCGAACAACCTGCTAAAATTTGTATCCTCGGTGGTGGCTTTGGTGGTCTTTATACTGCCTTAAGGCTGAGTAAATTTACTTGGGATGATGGACGAAAGCCAGAAATCGTGCTAGTGGATAAAAGCGATCGCTTCCTGTTTTTACCACTTCTTTATGAACTTCTGACAGGAGAGTTGCAAACTTGGGAAATTGCTCCTCCCTTTGAAGAACTGTTGCAAAATACTGGAGTACGCTTTTATCAAAGTGAGGTATCTGGAATTGATCTGGAGCAAAATCGAGTGCATTTACAAAACGGTCCAGAAATATCTTACGACCGTCTAGTTTTAGCTTTGGGGGGAGAAACACCTTTAGATATAGTTCCTGGAGCAACATCCTATGCTTATCCATTCCGTAGTATCGCTGATACTTACCGCTTAGAAGAACGTCTGCGAATATTAGAGGAATCTGACGCGGACAAAATTCGAGTAGCAATTGTTGGTGGTGGTTATAGTGGTGTAGAGTTAGCTTGTAAATTAGCCGATAGACTTGGAAAACGGGGAAGATTTCGGTTGGTTGAAATGAGCGACCAAATTTTACAAACTTCTACTGAGTTTAACCGGGAAGCAGCCAAAAAAGCTTTGGATAGCCGTGGTATATTTATCGATTTAGAAACTAAAGTCGAGTCTATCGCTAAAGATAATATTTCTTTGGAATATAAGGGTCAGATAGATACAATTCCTGTAGATTTAGTACTTTGGACTGTTGGTACTAAGGTTATACCCATAGTTCAAGATCTTCCTTTGAAAAAAAATCAGCGCGGTCAAATTACAACGCTTCCAACTTTGCAAGTTCACGACCATCCAGAAATATTTGCTTTGGGCGATCTTGCAGATTGTTTGGATGCTGATGGTCAGCAAATACCAGCAACAGCTCAAGCCGCTTTTCAGGAATCAGATTTCGTTGCTTGGAACATCTGGGGGTCTCTTACTAATCGTCCTTTACTTCCTTTCCGTTACACGCAACTGGGCGAACTTATGTCTTTGGGTGTAGATAATGCGACACTAAGTGGTTTGGGGATCAAGATTGAAGGAACTTTAGGATATGTTGCTCGACGCTTACTTTATTTGTATCGCTTACCGACCTTAGAGCATCAATTAAAAGTCGGTTTTAATTGGTTAGTAGCTCCGATTATCGATAATATCCAGGATTAAGGTGACATGATTTGCTGTAAAAAATCATAATAAAAACTACGAACCTGTAGAGCTTTTTTAACCATAAATTACTTCGTATCAAGAATTACATTTGGTAAGGTTGACATATTTAGCAGGTAAAATTTCTTGGTGAAGAGAAGACATGGTTTGAAGAGCTTTCCATAAATTCCCATAAAGATTAGTACCATAAGATTTCACCAGCAGGGGCGCAGCACATTGCGCCTCAAATCTTAAGTTATAGCAACATAAACTTATACCAATTTGGAAAAATAATGAGACAGATAGATTTTGTAGAGACGTTGCATGCAACGTCTCTACCGGAGAATCTGTTGCAATGATTTAT
>JGI1201J43222_100249_pt1 | contig 15597 bp, 11 predicted proteins | sample MastesBC008_FD_43222 | JGI IMG/M metagenome (IMG submission 43222) | reverse complement strand
TAATTGGTAATTGGTAATTGGTAATTGGTAATGGGTAATCCAAGATTGCTCTTAGTAAATAAAAATAAAATAAATAAAAATAAAAAACCTATGTAATCTGTGTTAGGCGCGCAAGATAATGTCTTTTCTTCGGTCATTGCTATCATTACGCCGTAATGCACCGCTATATAGGATTAATAGACATCAATGTATCGTCAGATTTAAAAGGCGTATATTTGCATGTTTTTTGACTCCAAAAAGAATCATGACTACAAGCAAACTATCACAACTTGTACCCGTGGTATGAATCATTTCCTGAGTTTCTCCATCCTCTGAGGAAACAAATTCTTAGATATGCAGCATTGTAACTACTAAAACACAGTCGCAATCAGCTGATTTGCGTAATCGTTATTTTTCTAGAATATTCTGTTACATCGGTTACTTTTTATTAAAAAAATTAGTATATTTAATTACTTTTTTCGTAATTTTTTTATAATCAAATCATTGAATTCTTTGCTTGGGCAAAGTTTGTTGCCATGAAAACTAACGACTTAAATCACTCTAATAATTTTGATTTGGTGTCGAGAGAAGTCTCGGTTAGCCAATACAAACAATCTTCCACCCAAGTAGTTGTTGGGGTCGTTTTGACTTCTTTCGTATTGGCTTTAATCCCGATTGTTTATGGCTTTAGTTTGACATCTTCATCAACTCAGAAGACTGTAATAGTTCCTGGTGAGGCAACTCTGTGGTCTCCTCTGGGAGAGCGCTAACGGCTAAGATTTGGACGGCGCAAGCTTTTAACTCAGGCTGCAAAGAGGTCGGACAAGCCTCATGGTGGGTCAGCAGGTTAGCTTCAGCATCATTAGACCATAAAGCACCCCAGTGCATGGGGACAAAAACAGTGTGAGGAGCAATTGCTTTAGTTATTTTTGCTGGAAAACGAGCTTTTCCTCGACGCGATCGCAATTCAACTAAATCTCCTTCTGCAATTTTTAATTTGGCAGCATCGCGGGGATGAATTTCCATAAAAGGATGGGGATGCATCTTAACTATTTTCTCTATCCTTCCCGTGCGGGTTTGGGTATGCCAATGACCGTAAAGACGCCCAACTGTAAGCACGAAAGGATACTCGTTATTTGGTGGTTCGGCCAAGCCTTTAGAGTGATAAGCTGCGAAAATAGCCCTTCCATCATTAGTCTTAAAACGTAGGTTTGTATATAGACGTTTTCCTATATGTGTGATATTTTTATCTTTATCTCGATGACTGAAGAGAAATGAGAAGATTCCCATTCTGGATGTAGACTCATCTTCTTGTAGCAAAGCAGTATCTGGGCAAGGCCATTGTATTGGACCAAATTCGGCCAATTTTTCATGACTGATTCCGGTCATGTCACATAAACGCCCACGAGTTATCTGTGTAAACTCGGTGTGAACTGCAGTAGCATTAGCAAAGTTAAATTCTCTGGTAAAACCGAGACGACGTCCTACTTCGGCAAATATTTCCCAATCTGGACGAGCTTCCCCTGGAGGGGACCGAAACTGGGGACAAAAAGTCACTACTCGTTCTGAGTTGGTCATAGTGCCAGTTTTTTCACCCCACTGAGCAGCAGGTAGGAGAATATGGGCGTATGCGGAAGTTTCTGTGGGATAATAGGCGTCTTGATAAACCGTGAAGGGAGATTTTAATAAAGCTGCTTTGGTTCTTACTAGATCTGGCATACTAACAGCAGGATTTGTTGCAGCAATCCATAACAAACCAACTTCACCCGTTTCCAAACCAACTATTTGGTTCCAAGCATCTCGACCGGGAATCGGGGAAATTTGTCCTGGATTTAATCCCCAAAATTGCTCGATTTCTGCTCGGTGTTGGGGATTTTTTACCGTTCGGTATCCAGGAAGAATATGAGCCAAACCGCCAGCTTCCCTTCCTCCCATGGCGTTTGGTTGACCGGTTAAAGAAAAAGGTCCGGTACCGGGTTTACCAACATTTCCAGTCATTAAATGCAAGTTAATTAAAGTTCTTACCTTTGCTGTCCCCTCGGAAGATTGATTCATTCCCATAGACCATAAAGATAATACTCGCTCCGAATCAGCCCAATAACGAGCAGCTTGTTCAAGATGATCGATTCGGATCCCACATCGACGAGCAACTGTTTCCGGTGGATAGTGGCGAATAACTTCTGCGTAGGCAGGAAAACCTTTGGTACACTCATCCATGAATAAGGTATCGATCGCATTCCATCGCATCAATAAATGGGCAATACCATTGAGTAGATCGATATCTGTACCGGGTTTGATTGCTAAATGTAAATCTGCAACTTCGGCTGTTTTTGTACATCGGGGATCGACCACAATCATTTTCACATGCTGATGCTTTTTGTGATACTTCCGCAAGCGGTTAAAAACAATTGGATGACATTCAGCGGTGTTAGTACCAATTAAAAAAGCACAATCAGTTAATTCTAAATCTTCATAGCAACAGGGTGGTCCATCAGAACCAAAACTTTGCATATATCCCGCAACAGCTGAAGACATGCACAGACGGGAATTTGCATCAAAATTATTTATTCCAAGACAGCCTTTAAGGAGTTTTTGAGCAATGTAGTAATCCTCAGTTTGGAACTGACCGGAACCATACATGCAGATTCCATCCGCACCATAGTTTTGACGTACGAACTGAATGCGATCAACAATTTTATTAAATGCTTCATCCCAGCTTACCCTACGAAAAGGTTCTGATAAAGAATCCCTGATCATTGGGTATTTGAGACGACTTTTATCTATAGATTCGGTAATAGTTGCACCCTTAACACAAACCATCCCCTGACTAGAAGGATGGCTTTTATCTCCGATTGTTTTCCAAATTGGGTTCCCTTCACCATCTCTATGGGTCGAACGACCTGTTCCAGCAGGAGGAGAAACTGTTAAACCACAGCCAACACCACAGTAAGGACAAACGGTTTTAATAGACTCGGACATAATGTCAATTATCTTTGATATTAAAGATTTGTATTAACTTGCGATTATTTATGTGCTTAGTTATTTTTGCCTTAATGTATTAAATGCTATTATGTTATTTTTTATATCAGAAAATGTAGAATGATTCTCAACTATATGCTTTTATCGAAAGGCAATATCAAAATATTTATCTGCAATAAACCCGGCTATTGAAATAACCGGGTCTACTGACTGCGATTTAGATAATATCGTTGGGGTTCATGCCTACGGGAATTTCAGATCCTTGATTTAAACCAGACTCATCTTCTTCACCTTCATGGTGTTCAGCAAAAGAGCCTTTGGGTTCTTTGAGTAAGAACCAGCACATGAAAGCAACTATTAGAGCTGCAACTCCCATCATTTGAAAAAAGACCGTATTGGACTGAGCAATAACTGCTGCGGTTTGCTCACCACCACCGCTCAACCATTCCGGTAATAAGCTAAAGATAGTTAGATAAGCCACGGCACCAACGTTACCATAAGCACCAACATTACCAGCTATTTGCCCAGTAACCCGACGCTTGACCAATGGAACAATAGCAAAAGTAGAACCTTCTCCAGCTTGCACAAAGAAGGAACAAGCCATGGTCAGCAAAATAGCTAGTGGTAACCACCAACCATCATTAACTCCTCCCATCATTAAATAACCTATACCCATCCCAGCCGTTAGGATAGCCATAGTATTTTTGCGGCTACCCAACCTGTCAGAAATAAAACCGCCACCAGGACGAGACGCTAAGTTCATGAATGCATAGCTAGCAGCAATCATTCCCGCCAAAGCCTTGTTTAAAGCAAATGTTCCCTCATAAAATGCTGGGAGCATAGAAACTACAGCTAATTCCGAACCAAAGTTCACAACATAAGTTAACTCGAGAATTGCCACTTGAGAAAAACTATAACGGTCTTTGGGGGGATATTTTTTCCTACCCGAGAGCAAGTCTTTGTTAACAACCAAACAGTTATAAGCTTGGAACAAATATAAGGCAGCTAGTCCAGCCCAGACAAGGTAGAGAGTATTATCACCGTATAAACCAACCTTTTTCAAGCGCCAAGCAAGAACTCCCAAAATTCCTGATAAGGGTAGGTTCATTAACATCAAGAACCAGAAATCACCAACACTGGTAACTTCTAAACCTCGGGCGCTTTTGGGTTTTTGGTAAACTTTTCCAGGAGGATGATCTTGGACATTAAAGAAATAAAGAATACCGTAGAGGGCTGCAACTACACCACTTCCCGCAATACATAACCGCCAGTTAAGTAAAGCCTCTCCTGTTTGTGGGTTAAGAGCTCCAAAAGCTAACCACGCACCAATTGTAGGTAAAGTTAATGCGGCACCTGCAGAACCAAAATTACCCCAACCTCCGTATATTCCCTCAGCTAAACCAATCTCTTTTGGAGGAAACCATTCTGCAACCATGCGGATACCAATTACAAAACCCGCACCTACAATACTTAATGCTAAACGGCTAATTACTAACTGGGTAAAGTTTTGGGCGCTAGCAAAAGTAATACAAGGAATTGCTGCATAAATTAGCAATAGGGAGTAGGTAATTCTCGGACCGAATCTATCCAATAACATCCCGATGATAATTCGGGCTGGAACTGTCAAAGCAACGTTACAAATAGCTAAGGTTCTAATCTGACTAACTTCTAAACCAAAGTCTGCTTTTACCTGTGTTGCTAAGGGTGCAAGGTTAAACCAAACAAAGAACGAGAGAAAAAAGGCAAACCAAGTCATGTGCAGGATTTTATACCTGCCACGGAAAGATAAAAGTTCTGTAAGCATCTCTATTTTTGTATTTCTCTAGCTAAAACAACGCTGTTAAAAAAAAACCAAACGCAAGTGAATCTACACTGAATATTGAGAGAAAACTGGCTTTCTGAGTTTTTGAGCTTTTGAATTTATGAGAAAAATTTCTAGTAAAAATGGTAAATATAAGCACCCGTAGTAGTTAAGCCCTCTGGAAGATTAGATTTAAGAAGACCAAATCTAGGAAGATTAAATTTGATTTTCTTAAATTCGAGACTCTTAAACTTGAGAAGACTAATTCTGTTTTGGTTGAGCACCAAAATCCTTTGTCAAGATATTTCGTAATACTGGTAGTAAATCTTCGCAGGGGATACCTTTTTGGACGCAAGTTCCTAAACGAGCATCTTTACCTACTTTACCCCCCATATATAGGTCTACCCCTTCAACGGTTTTCCCGTCTTTACGGACTTTGGTTCCCATCAGACCAATATCTGCTACCTGGGGTTGACCGCAGGAATTAGGACAACCAGTCCAGTGAATTCTCACATCTTCAGGTATGTCTAATTCTCTATCTAATTCTTTAGCGATAGCTAAAGCTCGGCTTTTGGTCTCAACCAAGGCAAATTTACAAAACTGTGCCCCGGTGCAGGATACTAATTTTCTTTCCAAAGGTTTGGGATTGATAGTAAACTTTTGCAGCAGTGGTTCGCTGAGGAAAAGATCCAGGTTCTCTTGAGAAATGTTGGGAATAATAGCATTCTGTTCTACTGTCAAACGAATTTCTCCGCTACCATAAACCTCCGCCAGACGCGCCAAGTCAAACATACTTTGAGCGTCGAGTCTTCCCACAGGAATGTGTAAACCAGCATAGTTCAAGTTAGGTTGCTTTTGCACGAACACGCCGATACAATCACGCTTTTCCCAATCAATTTCATCTTTTTCTGCAGCGGTAGCGAGAGAACGAGCCATTTTCTCCTCAACTGTTTCTCGAAACTTTTCGATCCCCAACTCATCAATTAACCACATCAATCGTGATTTTTGTCGGTTAGCGCGCAAGCCGAGATCGCGGTAAACACTTAATATTGCCCAACATAGATCTACAACATCCTCATTGGGAGGAACCCACACATCTAAAGGTACAGCCGCAGCGCAACGCTTGGCGGAAAAGAAACCACCAACCAAAACGTTAAAACCTAAATTTCCTTCCTTATAAGCCGGAACAAATGCTATGTCATTAATTTCAGCATGGACAGAGTTATCTCTTCCCCCCTCTATTGCAATATTAAATTTACGTGGCAAATTGGTAAATGCATAATTACCTTCACCTTTGTTGGTAATCATATCTTGTACTCGCTGAACTAAATCGCGAGTATCAATTAATTCGTCCCCATCCAATCCAGCGACTGGAGATCCAGTTATATTCCGTACGTTATCCATTCCAGACTGCATAGATGTCATCCCTACAGCTTTGAGACGACGGAAAATATCTGGTATATCTTCGAGACGAATACCCCTTAATTGAATATTTTGCCTTGTAGTTATATCAGCACTACCATCAGCACCATAACGCTGAACGATTGTTGCAAGGCTCTTTAACTGCGAACTCGTAAGAATACCGTTTGGTGTTCGCATTCGTAACATAAATTTACCAGGAGTCACAGGGCGGTAGAAAATACCTACCCACTTCAAACGATGCTCCAGATCGCCTTTGTCCATCGCCTCCCAACCGATTTGGGCAAAATGTTCTAGTTCATCTTTAACTGCAAGCCCATCTTTCTCAGCTTTGATTTTTTCAAACTTGTTGAGAGTAGCTGCTGCTTTTTCTGGTTTAGTAGAAGGCACTTGTGACTCCTTAAAAAATTTTTATTTATGTTACAATTAAAACCCTTACAAAAAATAATTTAAATAGCAGAAATATTTCTTGTATCAACCTAATTGCTTGATGTCTCAACCTTTATCAAGTTAAATTGATATATTTTGAAATAAAACAAATACTTGTTACAACATTTTTATTTAGTTTTAATTTTTACTTTATTTCAATTATTTAACCGGTTATCATGTCTTGATTTTGTGTATTTAGTTACCGTTTTTTATTTTTATTGAAAGAAAATGTCCCAAAAGGTAGATGTAAATGTTGTAATCTTAAAATATACGGAAGATTTTTTATATTTGTAAACTGTATTACCAAATATCAAAAATTTAGTTATATCTCGTCAAGTAAATGCTGTAAATTTGGTGATTGTAATTTAGAAATCGTAAATTTAGCGATTAATTTGATTGGCTTATCATTACTTGGAATGCAGTATCGAGGTAGGAATTATTCCTGGATATAATATGCACGAAACCTTAAAAAGTTTACATACTGCCGCGACGGAAGCAAATTGGTCGTTAGTTAATCGATATTTGCAACGAATTGTGTCGAGTTACAAAGGTAGTAATCGGCAAACTAACAAGGATAACCTGGGGCATGAGCTAGAATTCGAACAGATATTGGATTTCGCATTGCAAGTTTTGCGCTTTGGAGATTTTCAGGAACGTTGGGAAGTTGCAAAAATATTTCCTGTATTCGGTGATAGAGTAGTTCCTTGCCTACTAAATATTCTCGAAAATGAAGGAGAAGATTTAGAAAGTCGTTGGTTTGCAATTAGGATTTTAGGAAAATTCGATCAACCTGCAGTCATTATATCCTTAGCAAAGGTCCTCAGGGATACTGAAGAAGAAGATTTATGTGCAATTGCGGCGACAGCATTAGCAAATATTGGTACTCCTGCGATCAAAGTATTAAGTGAATTACTTCAAGATGAAAAAGCGCGATTATTAGCAGTTCAATCCCTAGCAATCATTCGCCGTGTAGAAATTATTGATCCCTTAAGAAGTGTAGTTACGGATGGAAATCCAGAAGTCCGCGCCACAAGTCTGGAAGCACTTGGTAGTTTTCACAATCTAGAACTTATTCCCCTATTTATTGCAGGATTAAAAGATGTGTCTGCATTAGTTCGTAAAGAAGCGGTAGTTGCTTTGGGTATGTGTAGTGAATTCAAAGCAGATTTTGATATTGTCAGCTATCTTCAACCTTTACTTCACGACCTCGATCCCCAAGTATGTCAGCAAGCAGTTTTAGCTTTGGGACGTATGGAAGATGAACAAGCCACTGAAGCATTATTTTTAGTTTTGATGTCTGCGCTTACTCCTACTTGGCTACAAGAAGAAGTTGTTCGAGTTTTAAACTGGGGAAATCGACCTCAGTCTTTAGCTTATTTAGAAAAAGCTCTTTACTCCAGTCAGGCTAGTCTCTGTAAGGAAATTATTACAGTTTTAGGACGTCAAGATTCATCAGAGAAGTGCTCTGAAGCAACTCAGATTTTAATTGATTTTTTTAATTCAAAACAAGATTTAGTAAGTCAATCTCCAATCAAACAAGCAATTGCAGTATCTTTAGGAGAGTTAGGAAATCCTAGCGCTATCAGTATTTTACAAACACTCACTTCAGATAAGGATTCTCGGGTAAAATTACATGCGATCGCATCTTTGAAAAAAATACCCCAAAATTAACTGAATGTTTATGTACTAGTTTTTACGAGTTATTTACACATAAGAATTGCTAATCTCGATACCACTATTTTTGAAAAACGCACAATTTGTCTGGGAAATGAATAATGAAGAGATTTTTTGTCAAATTTGAAGAATTATTATCTTTTCAGCTTCTCAGTGATGATTCATTTTATGATTTTCGGAGTGTATAATCATTCACATTAATAATGATGAAAAGATTGAGCGTAGGTTTAGCTTTGGGTGTCATAATTCTACCTAGCTTGGTCCTATTTGCACAGAGTCCTGCAATAGCTCAGTCCCGATCTGACAGGGAGTACTATTGTGATAGTCGGGCTCGCGATCGTGCTCGTCGTAAAACTCGTGGCGGTACATTAAAAGGTGCTGCTCGAGGTGCTGCGGCTGGTGCTGTCATCGGTTTGATTGCAGGTAAGCGTAAGGTAGGAAGAGGAGCCGCAATCGGGGGAGTTGTTGGAGCGATTGGTGGTACTATTGGTCGTGACAAAAAACGAAGACGGATTTACAGGCGCGAGTATGATAGGTGCATGCGCCTCGAACGATAAGTCAGTGGATACCTCCCTGTAATTATCGGTAGTTATAATTGGGTCATACAAATTTTGACTTCGAGCAGTTAGGTAATTAATATTAATTTTCTTGAGAATATATTTAGAATAGGTAAAATCATGAAAAGATTTATCTGGATACTTCTATTTGGGGTAATTGCCTTTGGTAACCTCAGTATACCTGCTCAGGCACAATCTTCGCCAAATACAAATAAACTGGCACAATCCTCACCAAACGCAAATGAAGATGATTCTGTCGATTTAAAAGCACTCACTTGCAGACAACTACTTTTGACTGATGGTGAAGAAAGATCGAACCTAATGATTTTCATGCATGGTTTTATGAGTGGTAAAAAAAATAATCTGACGATCGATGCTCCAGCACTTACGAAGGTAACAGATAAGATTGTTAATTCCTGTATTGATAGTCCTAACAGCAAATTGCTTGGAGTTTTTGAAAAGAATCGTTAATCGTTAGTTGTTACTTTATTGCTAGTGGTTTGTCCCATTAGTTTTGATTGGTTGTAGAGACGTACCAAAGCCTTCGGTTCAGCGTCGGCGGATCTGTAGGTGACGTAGTCATAGTCTCTGGTAAGTCTCTATGGGGATTTTGACACAAACCAACCTGTCATATTTAATGGGACAGACCACTAGTGCTATGGCGTTTCTATAAATATCCTAAAATTAGCGATGTCATTGATGTTTTATTTAGCAGCAGTATCACCACAATTACAATCATTCTCAGCCCCAAACTCTTGTAACTCCACTAAAATATCTTCAAGACGAGCTGTAGATGTTTTCACAATCCCTTTATCTTGAAAATTCTTAGCAGTTCTCACCAAGTTCAGTCCTTCAACGATGACTCTTTGTGTGGGATAATTTTGTAAAAATTCTAAAATCGAAATTTTGTTATCATCTGCAGCAGATAATATTAAGGCAGAACGTAATGCTTGAATATTTGCCTGTCTGGAAGGAGTATGAATTACTTGACCCACCTGAAATAAAATATACTCACCGATTAGGTTGTTTAAGATACCGTCGAGAAATTTCATACTCACTGTCGATTCCGTTGTCAGGATATCGCGAAAATCTTCAGGTTTTAATCGAAGAAGACTAAAGTATGTATTCCAGCCTCTAGGAATTTCTCCAGTTTGAGCAAAACTTGTCAAATCGCGAATATCAAGGGATTCTTGCATTAGACCAAGAGCGAAGACAACTTTCTTTCCTGTTTGTGGTCTGTTTTGAGCCAAATTATATTGATTTTTATCTTCTGATATTGGATTTTGTGATATTTGAGCTTCTGACTTGACTCCTATGTTAGGGATTGTCTGATATTGGTCAACTGCTGAAGCTAATATCAAGTTATTCTCTGACTTTTGTTTGGAGCAACTATCAGGGTATATCTGCAATTGTTTGTTATTTTGATTAACAAAGTTTTCAGAAAAGCTTTCAGATACAGGTTGTAGGGTTTGAGAATCTTTTATTTGCGATCGTGTGGTGGGATTATCGCAATTACAAATTAATTCCTGTCGCAATGGACCAAATGCTGTCAAAAACGTATCCAATCGCTCCATAAATAACTTGACATCACGGTGAACTACATTCAAGTTTTTGAGGTTAACTCTTACTTGTCGTTCAGGATAGCGTTTAGCTAGTTCTATAAATGACATATCATTATCTAAATATGCCTCATATAAAGCTCTTGCTAAAGGTCCAGCAAGTCCTTTATCTTCTCTACCTAATGGGTCACCCACAAGTTTATTTACTTGGAGCAAAAGAAATTCAATCTCTTGTTGACTCAGTTTTACCCCGGTATCGGGAATTGAGCCCGCCAGTAAAGTTGATACTTCGTTCCCAGTGAGAGGAATATTTTGGAAAAATCTCTCTAACTGTTGGGAAGTTTTACCGGTCTTGGAAAATTTCTCCAGTTGCCTATAAGGTACCACAGTGCGCTTAGTGTCATATTCCAAAATTACGCTTTTAGCAGCGTATGCGGATTCTACTGGAGCTAATACAAAAAAACTAACGCACAGACTCAGTGACAGAATCCGAGTAAAAAACTTGAGCTTGGGACATTTTTCATTGAATGTAGCAAGAAAATTCCCAAATTTTAATTTGAATGCCATTTTATTTAAGAGTTTCTTTAAGAATTAACGGTTAACAGTAAACAGCTAACTCTTTTGAGAGCTAACTGTTTGCTGATTTAGTTAAGATATTGAAGAAGCAGGACAAGATTGAGCATTAGGTAAACCAAGCATTTCGCCCAAAGAAAAACAAGTAAATGGATTATCAGGAATGGGAACTTTACCCGCTGCAATCCAAAATAGTAAACGTTCTGGGTCGAAAACTGCTTGTCGCAATGAACCATTACCACCAATACTTGCATTGTCATCAAATAAAGATTTGGGACTTGGTTCTTTTGTTTGGGGATTGGTGCGATCGCGCAGGACTTGCTTAACTATTACTTGTGGATTAAGTTTGCCATAAAGTGATTCTGGGCTATCTTTATCTAACAATTGCTCAAATCGCTGATATCGTAATAGGGTTGAATCTGTCGGTGGTGTATCTTTACCCTTTGCTTCTGGTGAAAGGAAATGGTTGGTCATATAGATTGCACCATTTTTTTCCATTTCACGCACGCCCATATCCTCATAGAGTAATTCAAATACCCCAGCTTTACGAGATTTACCATCTGTAATAATGATTAAGTTTGCCATCAGACGATTTTGGCTAGCCATGATGTCACGAGCTTCTTGGTAGTTATGGGCTCTTTTCATCACTTGAGACATTAGCTGTACGTTACTTCTACCATCTGTGGGCATTTCCTCAATATCTTTTGGATGTGCTGTATCCAACGAAATGGAAATACCTTCAGCATTTAAACCCGAATTTGGCCAAACCATCCCCGGAACTGAAATAATGGCATGGGGGATACCTTTATTCGGCTGTCGTATAAAAACTGTAGTGTTATCTACCCAGTATTTAATCGGTTCTTTTTGATTGTCTAGGGTACGACCATGATAAAGATGACCGTCAGTAGTTCCATCACCTGCAACAGCAAAGTTCGCGCAGCCTTCATGAAATAATATTTTTGGCAGATTATAACCAAATATTTCCTTGTATACGTCACCGAAGGCTAGAACCATGCAAGCATCCATGGTCATCCCAATATCACTAGTTGCATCAACTAAACCCTGACATTCTTGGTAAATTCCAGGAAAAGAATTGCGTCTAGCCAGTTTTGACATTAACATCAGTTTGCCGAAGAAACTTAATGTATTAAAAATTTCCCGACCACCAAGGGAAGCAATTTCTTTATGTAATAATTGTCCGTGCTGATAGCCCATTTCGTAGGGTGTACCTTGCAACCAGACGACTTTGATTGGACCTCTGTCTTCCCGGTGAGGTGCGACTGGTTTCCATTCTCCCTCAGATGGTTGCCATTCTGTTATTTGAGGTAGCCCTTCAAGAGACGGAAGTGGTTGAATATTTTGATTTTGAGTTGGAGTCGATTGAGGAAAAACTGGCGAAGCCTGCCAATTCAAAACTATGACTAAACACAAAGTAAAGATTAGTATTAATCCATTTTTCAACCAGTTGTACATTCCTAATCCTCATATATAAATTCCACACAAAAATACAGTCAATTTGATCTCTTTGGGTTATTTGTGATAAAAAAGCTGAATATCAAATTAAAAAAATTTCTAATCATTAAATAAAATAATGTGTTTGGATTTTATATATGTTTAACAGTTTTATTAATTATGCTTAAATCAAACAAAGAACTTCATCAAGTAAACAAGAGTATAAAAATGTACAAAATCAGTGGTTTAGCAATAAGATAAATCCTGTATGTAGTCAAATGAATAATCATATAAAATTTAATATCTTATTTACAAATTTATATTCTCAAAAATACATCTTAAATAAGATTAAGATTTTGTCTCCGAGTATTTAAACTTAATTAAAAGTAGGTTTTAATTCATTATTTTAACTTTTAATTTACCATTAATGAAGTATTTTTATTGCAATCTAATTGTTTTTTCTAGTTATAATAATCCAATTTACTATTTATAGGTAAATAATTATGACTTTTGAAACATCCTCTTAAGATTTCCTAAATTTACTTGTAAATTGGAAAATCCAATTTTATTTTCCTCTTTTCAAGGAGGTTTGGAGTATCAAAAACCAATTTTTTTTAATTAGTAACTAAAATTAATAGTTATTTTGTATTCTTAATCTTATTTAATAAAGATTATTTTTCAAATAGTATTTTTTAAATTAAACTTGAGAATCAAATACTAACTTGTAACTTTTTAAGTTTAATTGTAGCAAAATTAAAAACATAAAAAATAATTAATATATTTGTGTATTTTTGCAATAGTTAATATATATTCACTGTAATTAATGATTCTCAATATTGACGCGGTGTATTATCCTTGAATAAACAAAAATAAAACATTACGTTTGCCGCTATACAAGCATTAATTAGTGTTTTAGTATTGGCTATGAAACCTGTTTTAAATTTTAAGGAATCATCCCAGAAAAAGTACACTCAACTGTTGGTTATATTAATTGCTAATTTTGTACTTGCCCCTTTTTTGAATGGCGTAATTGGTGAATTCTTCTCTTCCGCGCTTTTACTATATGCCATTATTATCATTGTGAGAACTTTTTCCCTTCATAAAAAAATCTTCCTGCTCTATCTTATTATCGCAGTATTAGCATTTGCCTTAGAGAATGCTGCTAATTTTGGCTTATATAGTTCTAAAACAACTTTTTTTCTAATTTTAATTCAAGGTATCTATACACTTTACTTGGGTATAGCAGCATACTTAATATTACGAGATATTTTACTACGTAGTGAAGTTACAAAAGATACTATTTATGGAGGTATTTGTGTTTATCTTTTGATTGGTTTTGTTTGGGCTTTATTTTACGGTATTGTTTTGAGTTTAGAACCTCAGGCTTTTTCTCATATAAATATTGAAGCAGGACTTTACGATAAATTAATTTATTTTAGTTTTACTACTTTAACTACCCTTGGTTATGGAGATATTATTCCTGTAACTCACGTGGCTAAAATGCTGACTAATATGGAAGCCATAATCGGACAATTATACCCCTCAATTCTAATTGCGATCTTGGTCAGTGGTTATACTTCTAGAAAAAACTGAGTAGGGGATAATTAAACGGTAGTATTTTGACCTTCTGCACTCGTTTATGCAGCTTCATATCAAATGAATTTGGCACAAAAGAGTATAAGAAAATACTCTTTAGGTAGATTTACAATATTTATTAATCAAGGTAGATTTGGTATAAAAAGTTCATCATTGACAACAAATATATAAAATTACCCACGTGATTTTGTTTTTGAATTTATGGAATTTATGAAAGACAAATTGATGAAAGGTGGGCTTTTTAGCCTTTGTGTATTTTATTTATATCCAGGATTAGAGCAAATTCACATTCCTTATGGTATCAAGCAGTCACTGTTTTTATTGCTACTGAGTAGCATCGGAATGTTTCTTTCGGGTAATTTTATTGAGGGTGAAGCGAAACTTCTATTTCAAAATAAATCATTTCTTACAATAGCCTTGACTATAGGATCCTCTGGACCAGAAATCATGACCTGTATTATTTCTGGTCTTAAAAATGAAAGTCATATTGGTTTGGGTATGGTTATAGGATCGGCATCTGTTAATGCAGCTTATGCCTTCACTATGCTAATTATTGCATGGAATGTATTGAGAAAAAAAGACGAAAAGCTCTTTATCGATCCAAGTCAACAATCAGTACAATCTCGCCTGTATCTTTGCTTATTCATGCTGGGATTGGCGCTAACAACTTTCTTAACATTATTTGCAATCGAAAAAAATAACTGGTTAATTTTTCTGCTAATAACTATTAGTGAGCTTTTTCTGGTTTATAGAATATATAATTGGAGTTCTTTACCTCCCATAAATAAATATGGGGATGATGCTTTACTGGATGAAGATGATGAAAATATGAATCAATCATTGAGGTATTTTTCCCCTCAATGGTTTTTTTCTTTAACGATTTTTTGTACAGCTTTTGTGTTACTCATCTTGAGTTCAGAAAGCATGGTAGAAAACTTAAAGTTTTTTGCTATTGCGATAAAAGTTCCTGAATTCTTAGTGTCATATATCCTTGGTGCTTTTGGTAGTAGTGTTCCAGAATTTATCTTAGGGTGGATTATTGTGAGAGAAGCAATTACTAACATTCAAGAGTTTCCAAAAAAAGGGAGTGCACAACTGCGAATAGCCATTTACGGAATTTTTGTTTTATCCTTTGGTTCCAATGCCGTGGACCTATCAGCCGCATTAGCTGTGCAAACCATATCTACAACTATTCAAACATTTAGCAGTACAATTATTATGAATGTAGATATTATTTTAGGTTGTGTAGTTGCAAGCATCCTGACTATAATTGCGGCGGTAGTTTTAAGCATTCCAAAAAAAGAAAAATTAATTGTTGTTCTTTCTTCTTCTGCAGTCAGCTTGTATATTATCTCTTCATTTTTTAGCTTTTTTTAGTTTGAAATATTTTTTCAGATACCTCCGTAGGCTTGTGGAACACAGTGGAAGTAATTCCGATATACTGTTGCGTTAGCAGTTAGGGAACACAGCATATTGTGATACCAATTTGGAAAAATAATGGGACAGATAGATTTTGTAGAGACGTTGCATGCAACGTCTCTACCGGAGAATCTGTTGCAATGATTTATTGAATTGGTAT
>JGI1201J43222_100248_pt1 | contig 15675 bp, 10 predicted proteins | sample MastesBC008_FD_43222 | JGI IMG/M metagenome (IMG submission 43222) | reverse complement strand
ATTTGAGCCAGTTGAAGCCAGAAGAATTGCGAAAAAATTAGAGATTCACCATACACCTAAACATGGTAGCTGGCTAAATATGGTTGAATCTGAGTTATCTGTACTTGTACGACAATGTTTAAGTCGACGAATTCCAGATGTTGAAACTTTAGAAAAAGAAGTTTCCACCTGGGAGTGCGATAGCGAAGCGCTGCTGCAAGCAGATCGCAATCTTAAAAAGATTTGTATAGATTGGCGTTTTCGTACAGAAGACGCTAGGAATAAGCTTTCTAAGATTTATCCAACCCATCAAAACTAATGAAAAAGACTACTAGAAGCAAGTTCAAATCCTTTTGCTACAGTTGTGATGGCTCATATCAAGGCGAAAGAAACACGCCAAGACAATGAGGTACGAAAATACTGGAAACTTTATCTGACGAAACGCCTATACGAAAGAGCTTATCAAAAAGAAGATATCATTAAACTATTTCGGTTTATTGACTGGGTAAGTAATATAGTTTTCCAAACACCCCCTAAGAACGAGTAAAATACTTTTTCTTAATTTTCTTGTAAGCGCTTTGAGCAAATAATTTAGCAAATCGAATTTTAGTCAGACTTTCAATATCAGGTTTATATTGCTGTTTATGTGTAAAAAAGTCATTTAAGTCATTTAAAATCACCTGTAAACGCTGAATTATACTTTCACGGCGATATTCAGTGAAAAAATGAGCGGGTAGTTCTGGTGGTGTCCAATTACAGACATTTTTTAATATACGTTGTACGTCATACTCCTGGGAATATGCAGCAATCTTATAACTATTAAATCCAGGATCTAAATAATCTGATAAACCACTATTAATACTAGAGAAAACCTGACATCCACAAGCTAAAGCTTCCATCGGTTGCAAACCAAAACCTTCAGTTACTCCCTGTAAAGCCCAATATTCAGCGGAATCATAAAGGTAAACTTTGGCTTGGTTAAATAAACCCGGTAAATCTTCTACATAAGAATTAACTACCTCCACCTTGCATTGCTTTTGCAAAGCAGGAATTAATTTTTCCATTAAATATTCGGAAGATTTGCGCGCTTGTACTAAAACATCGATGTCCCGTGACAAATTTAAATTTTGAAATTCATCGCTTATTTGATTGGGTAAATAGTAAATCAGTGAATTAGGTGAATTTTTACCCCAATATCCCATGGTGTGGCGACTAACAGTAACGATCGGGATGCTTGCAGGTAAACTGAAACCATAGTCTGTACTATGGGCATGGTAAACCACATTATATTGTTTTAACTTCGTTGCAAGTTTCGCAACATCAAATCCCCAACTAACAATAAAGATTACATCATCTAAGTTTGACTGCTTCAGTACATCATCTAAAAACGGCTTGTCCTTTTCTCGTTGACGGTAAGTAACAACATTGGCGCTACATACCTGTTTTACAAGGTTAAAGGTTTTTAACTCCGCCCACAAACCACCACAAGCAAACTTACCATCGGTTCCTGGAAGCAAGAAGTACAACTTTCTCATCGTATCAGTCTCTTCAACTGCAATTAGTAGATTAGCTTATCTAACAATTGTTAGCAGTAGTTTTCAAGGAGCCTAAAATACACCGCTCATTTAAAAACTGTGTACTTGGAATTTACCGTTCTATAGCAATCCTAAATTATTTGTGTTAGCCGCATCAAAGATGTTTGCACGTCTCTTGCTGTTAGCGGTAGCGTGACTTTAGTCATACACGTAGTGCCTCCAAACGCGTAAGCGTACCGTAGGTAAGAATAAATATTGTAGAGACGTTGCATGCAACGTCTCTACAGAAATCTATTTGTTTGATTATTTTTCCAAATTGGTAGAACCTTTTATTTTCGTAATCTTTAGAATTGATAAATCCTTGGCTGCAAACCATTGAAATTTTTCTAAAATTATGTACCTCTTGACACAATTACACCTACTTTACTCATGATTTTATTAATCCCGACAAAAATAGTCGGGATTGTTTGACTGCCATTTTTTCGCCGTGATATCATCATTTCGCAATAGACAAGAACTCAGGGGGATAGCTCTATGCAAGCGACGACCGGTACTCAAGCAGCTACTGCATCCTTTAAAAACCTAAAATGTAAAGAATGTGGTGCAGAATACGAACTGCAAGCCAGTCATGTTTGTGAGTTTTGTTTTGGTCCTTTGGAAGTTACCTATGACTACAGCAATCTACGCAACACGGTAACTCGTCAAACTATCCAAGCTGGACCAAACTCAATTTGGCGCTATCGCAAGTTTTTACCTGTCGCTAGCGAAAACCCAATTGATGTGGGAACCGGAATGACCCCCCTAGTACGTTCTCATCGCTTGGCTCGTCGCCTTGGCTTGAAAAAGCTTTATATTAAAAATGATGCTGTTAACATGCCTACCCTCAGTTTCAAGGATAGGGTAGTTTCAGTAGCACTAACTAGAGCAAAAGAGTTAGGTTTTAGTACAGTTTCTTGTGCTAGTACTGGTAACCTAGCAAATTCCACAGCTGCGATCGCAGCCCATGCAGGTTTAGATTGCTGTGTATTCATTCCTGCCGATTTGGAAGCTGGTAAAATTTTAGGAAGTTTAATTTACAGCCCTACCCTAATGGCGGTTAAAGGTAATTACGATCAGGTTAACCGTCTATGTTCGGAAGTTGCAAATACTCACGGTTGGGGATTTGTAAACATTAATCTACGTCCCTATTACTCAGAAGGTTCTAAAACTTTAGGGTTTGAAGTTGCAGAACAATTAGGTTGGGAATTACCTGACCACATAGTTGCACCTTTAGCTAGTGGTTCTTTGTTTACTAAAATCTACAAAGGATTTAACGAGTTTACTGAAGTTGGTTTAGTGGAGGGTAAGAAAGTCCGCTTCAGTGGAGCGCAAGCTGAAGGATGTTCCCCCATATATAAAGCATTTAAAGAAGATAGAGATTTCATTGAACCAGTAAAGCCAAACACAATTGCTAAATCCATTGCAATTGGGAATCCTGCAGATGGTATATATGCAGTCGAAATCGCTAAAAAGACTGGTGGTAATATTGAAGCTGTCAATGACACAGAAATCATTGAAGGAATGAAATTACTTGCAGAAACTGAAGGCATCTTTACAGAAACAGCTGGCGGTACAACAATAGCTGTATTAAAGAAACTGGTAGAAGCAGGTAAAATCGATCCAGAAGAAACTACCGTAGCGTACATTACTGGTAATGGTCTCAAAACCCAAGAAGCCGTACAAGGTTATATTGGCGAACCTTTGACAATCGAGGCTAAACTCGATAGTTTTGAAACAGCCCTCGAACGTTCCCGTACACTCGAACGTTTAGAATGGCAACAAGTACTTGTTTAGTAATGAGTAATGTTAGCGTAGCGGGGCGCGTTATAGACAGCAAAGCTGTTCATCCGCTAGGATGCGGGCAAACACAAAGTGTTAGCGTAGCGGGGCGTAAGCACAGACAATGAGGGTGTCTACAGCGCACAGTAAGTAAGTAATGAGTAAGAAGTAAGAAGTAAGAAATTACCAATTACTCATTACCCATTACCCATTACCCATTACCCATTAATGACAAACTCCCTTTAAACTTTTCGCTTTGTTTTGATATGACAATAAAAGTTTTAGTTCCAACTGCTCTTCAGAAATTTACAAGTAACCAAGCGACTTTAGAATGTAGTGGTAACTCAATTTCGGAGTTAATCGACTCTTTAGAACAAGCTTGTCCTGGAATTAAGTCACGTCTTTGTGACGAACAAGGAAAACCACGACGTTTTTTAAATTTGTACGTTAATAGTGAAGATATTCGTTTTTTGGAAGGTACCAGCACACCTTTAAAAGATGGGGATGAAGTAAGTATTGTCCCTGCTGTTGCTGGTGGTTAGTTCATATTTTTAGCAATTTTTATTAGATATCTTTGGTAAATGTCGTAGAGATGTGGCACGACGAGTACACATCTCTACCTATGTTTTTATAACTCTTTTTGTCGAATAACCTTCTTATTCTAAGTTGTGTGATTCTTTTTTAGACTTCTATCAATAGATGAAATTAAGATTTCTTAAGCTCCAGTTAATGGAATTACCCACTTGCACGCGTGCTTTGCACTAATGTCTAAACGACGCAGGTCACGTCCTGATGGGTGAAGGGGTGCAGAGCGTATAGAGCGGGAAAATATCAGTAAAAATTTGTGTTTTTTAATTGATGTGTTACTGCAAAATCTACCCAATATTAACAGGTCGATAATTTAGGATTAAACAGACGAGACGTTAAGCAGTAAAAGTAAGAGTATACCCCATACAGCAACAAGTTCATGTGCTTGCACAACAATCAATTTTAGTTGTGCTTGTTGGTGGTGGAATTATGGACTGAATAAGTGCATTGAGACTTACAAGGAAACTTGCAAAGGACCGTCTCAGTCTGTGCTAAATTTTATATTGCCACAACTCAAAAAAGAGGAAGAAACTATTTGGCTGGGTAAGTGTTATTCACAGATTTTGCAGTCTATGAGCTTCAATCTTAGCCGCGCTTATCAAAACCTTTTTTGAGGGTAAGCAAAGTGTCCTAAGTTCAAATCAAGACATCATCGTTAATCAATTCAGTATCCGCAGAAAATAAAACAAGTCGGTGAGAGCCTTAACGGTGTCGGCGTAGCATCTGATTTGAAGTTTCCCGGTAGATTTGGGACTGTCAAAGCTAAGATTCACCACAAGTTAGATGAAACAATCAAAATAGTTACCGTTGGTAAGTGTCCTCCAACTTCTGCGTAGCAAGTTGGGGTGGTTCATCCTCTAGATTCCAATAAAGCTTTGGAGTCTTTCAATTCTTCTTCTATTTTCTCGCGCAGATATATTTCTGTTTGTAAGCGATATTTTTGTTTTTCAAGTTCCTGATTGGTTTCCCTTAGCTTAATTTCTAATTGACGAATTGTTAATTGATGGTTGATTCTAGCCAGAATCTCTTCTAAATGAAAAGGCTTACTAATAAAGTCCACCGCACCAACTTCAAATCCTTTTCCCTTATCATGCTCTTGACTCAAAGCACTTAAGAAAATTACTGGTATATCTTTTGTCTCTGGATTTGATTTTAATTGTTGACATAATTCATATCCGTCAACTTTTGGCATGATGACATCTAGCAGAATCAATTCTGGTAGTTTAAGCTTGATGGTTTTCAGAGCAATTTCAGCACTTACAGCTTGCCTTACTTGGTAGCCATAACATTCAAGACTGGTAGATAAAACGTCTAAGTTATTTGGTTCGTCATCAATTATGAGGATATCACCTTTGAAATCCAACATTTCTAACATGTCATCCATAATTCTCTACCTTTACCTCATTCGTATTTTTTAATACTAGGAAATAATTATTTAGTAGTTGTTTTCAATGATATTAATAATTTTAAAATACAGCAACAACAGTAATATTACTTATTGTAATGGAATGCATATCAGATGAGTTGGGGTAGTCAAAACAGACCGCGTCCTATGAGCATTAACGGCTAGCAGACCCGCAGCGTAGGTAGCATTTCCGTAGAGTGCAGCTAGAGGCTGAGCGCACCTGCGTGCGGTATTTGTACGCGGCGTAGCCTTTCACCTGCCCCCTAACATCCGCGCTTAATGCTTTCAAACGCCCACACTACAGGCTAAGCGCGTGTCCGTAGGACAGGACAGCACTCATCAAGGTCTTAACTACCTAACTGCATAGTGCTGTATCTGCTATTCTTTGTACTTTAATTACTTTCTTCCAAAGGTGTGGTCAAATCGACAATTACATCAAATAAGAATTTATTTGCTAAATTTATTAAATACTGTTTGACTTGAATATTGCTATTGTTGTCTTCAGGAATATCTGCTAATACCTTGAGAATATCTTTTTTATTGCAGGTGCTAGCAACTTGATGAAGTTGGAAGCGCCACTGATCTGACATAAATGCTAATGATTCTGGAGTGATTTGAACTTGCGGATTTTTTCGCTGCTCTAAATCCTGCGGTTCGTCGTTGCTGTAGATATATTTAACTCCTAAATGATGGGCTATTTTTTCTAGAAGGATTTGTTCTTGAAACGGTTTACTAATAAAATCATCGCAACCAAGGGACATAATTAATTTCTTATCTTCGTTAAAAGCATTGGATGTTTGGGCGATAATAATTGTTGTATCTTTACCTTCAGAAGTGGATCTAATTTCACGGGTAGCTTCATAGCCGTTCATTACTGGCATTTGCATGTCCATTAAAACAAGATCGGGTTTGTATTTCTGCCATTTTTCCACTGCTTCCTGTCCGTTGTGGGCTTGAATTGTTTCAAAACCTACTCCTGAGATAATTTCGAGCAATAATTGATGATTATCTGAATTATCTTCAGCAATCAAAATCAACGATTTAGGTTGTTCTGGATCTAACCCTATAATTCGACCCTTTGGCAAATGCTCTACAAATTCTTCCTTAGGTATGATGGTGACAGGGATATCAAATTCTACAGTGGTTCCTTTCCCTAAATTGCTTTGAATTTGCATCTCACCTCCCATCAAATCAATGTAATTCTTAGAAATTGCTAAGCCCAAACCCGTACCATCACAGTATTCCTGATTGTTACCTGCTTGTACAAAAGCATCAAATATATTGCTTAAATCTCTCTCAGCTATTCCTTTACCCGTATCTTTAATGCGGAAAGTCAAGTAACAGGAATTTATCCCATCATTTAGATGAGAATGACTCGATTCCGTAATTGTACCTCTGATGATTTGTAATAAAATATTACCAGTATCTGTAAATTTAATTGCGTTACCTAACAAATTAATTAAAACTTGGCGTAATCTTGCTTCATCGGTTCTGATGTATTGAGGAATATCTTCACTAAATTCAACATTTAATTGCAAACCTTTGCTTTTACTTTTGATTTGCAACATTTGCTCGAGAGAGTCAATAATATTGTATAAATCAAACTCTGTTGTATTAAGTTCAATTGCTCCAGCTTCAATCTTAGAAATATCTAAAATATCGTTAATTAAATTCAGCAAGTGATTACCGCAACGGAGAACAGTATCAAGATATTTGCGCTGTTGATCTTGGAGATTAGATTGACGGTATAAAATTTGCGTAAAACCGAGAATCGAATTGAGAGGAGTTCGCAATTCGTGGGTCATTTTAGCCAGGAATTCACTTTTTGCGTGATTTGCAGCTTCAGCACTTTCTTTAGCTAGAGCTAATTGATGATTCACATTACGTAAATCTTCCTCTACCCTTTTCAAAGGTGTGATGTCGCTTATTGAACCGGACATCCGTACTGGTTTTCCAGATTGATCCCAAGTAGCTTGTCCCCGATTGCGTATCCATACATATTCATTTTGTTTGTTTCGCATCCGACATTCAATATCAAAAGGAACATGAAGCTCAAAGTGTTGTTTAATAGCTTCCTCTGCTTGTTTTCTGTCTTCTGGATGTAGGTATGAGAAAAAAGTATCAGCACTATTTGCAAGTTCATCATCTTTGTAACCCAAAATTTCTTTCCATCTTGGGGAAATATATGACTCTCCGGTTTCGACATTCCAATCCCAAATACCGTCTTTCGACCCCCTAACCGCTAATTCATAACGTTCTGTAATTTCTGTAAGAGCTTGAGAAGCATTTTGTAGTTTAGCTTCTGCTTGTTTGCGATCGCTGATATCTTCTATAACGACAATAAAGTATCCCGGACTATCGGCTGTCTCTCTAACGATACTTGGTGCTATATTTACCCATACTAACGTATCATCCTGGCGAACATAACGTTTTTCTAGAAAATATGAACTAATTTCGCCAGCTAGCAATTGTTTGATTTGTTCTAAGTCTGCTTCTATGTCGTCGGTATAGGTAATATCTTGAAACTTTAATTCCGACAATTTTTCTTCTGAATAACCTGTAATTTCGCAAACTTTTTGGTTGACCTTCAACCACTTACCATCTGTATCAAGTAGAGCAATACCGACAGCAGCTTGTTCAAAAATGGCTCTGAAGCGCTCTTCGCTTTTACGAAGACTATGTTCTGATTCTCTAAGTGCTTCGTTAACTCTAAACACTTGCTCTTGTACCGTTTTGAGTTCATCAACATCAACAAAGGTAATCACAACACCGTCAATATCCCCATCTTCTTGACGATAGGGATTGATTCGCATCAATAAATGAGTGTCATTTTTTACTTGTTTAATTTCTTTTTCTATTGGCAATTCAGTTTCTATGACTTGTAAAATTAGTTCTCTTAAGTCAAAACAATTAGTATTATGGGTTATGTCTTCTAGTGAGCGACCAACATCACCTTCTTTGAAGTTGATTGCAGTAGTTGCAGCAGCAGTAAATTTACGTATTTGAAGTTCTCTATCAAGAAAGACGACACCAAAATTAGTACTGCGAAGTAAGTTGTTAACATCATTATTTAACTCGACAAGTTCCTGAATTTTCGATTGATATTCGGTGTTAACGGTGTGTAATTCTTCATTCACGGAATGTAATTCTTCGTTGGTACTTTGTAATTCCTCATTAGAAGCAATTAATTCTTCGTTGGTTGCTTGTTGCTCTTCGTTAGTAGTTTCTAACTCTTCAATCGTTGCTTGGAGGTTTTCTCGGGTTTCCTGAAGCTCGTATTCTAACTCCATGATTCGAGCATGTGCTGCTCGATCTAATTCAAAGCTATCACCAGTTAGCGATTTATCAGTTATTAATTGGGAATGTACTGGGTCACTTTCGGATATTGTTACACTGATAAAATCCCCTGCGATCTTGTTTCCTTTGTGATAGCTTACTTTCAAATTAATGCTAATCTTATTTTCATTATCGTTTTCATTCCTTAAGTCAATTCCACCAAAAAAAACCGCACGTTTTTCTCGTTTAGCTCGATGCAATGCAGTATTGAGAGGTAACTGAAGGGCTAGAGGTACTAACCTAGTCACTTCCATTGTGGGATTACCCAAAGGTAACTTCAGAACCGATAATAAATCTTGGAAAAAATGTATTACCTGATTGTCTTTATTTACCAACAAACAAGTAGTTCTATGCTCCTGTAAAAAACTACTGAATGCTATTTCTAGCATTTGTTCTTTACTCGAACGACTTTTTGGCGAATTATTAGACTGGGTGATTAAATTTCTCGAAATTTTTTCAATCCCTCGGATTGGTAGCGGTAGTCTAATATCCCTCCGCTTTTGAAAAATTTTCCACTTTTTATCTAGAGGTATAAATTCTTCTTCATATTCACTAACTGTTTCCGCTTCTCCCAAAAAAAGAATACCATTGGGAACTAAAGAAAAATGCAGATTGCGTAAAACTTGCTGTTGCAGCTTGGGCTGCATATAAATTAAGACATTACGACAGCTAACAAGGTGCATCCGCGTGAAGCCAGCATCTTTGGTTAAGTCATGGGGAGCAAAAATTAACATTTCACGCAATTTTCGCGAGACCTGAAAAGATTGATCTTTGTATGTAAAGTAATTTTTTAGTCTTTCTGGAGAAATATCATTAGCAATAGTTTCTGGATAAATACCATTAGTAGCTTTTTCCAATGCGATTCTATCGAGATCTGTGGCAAAAATCTTAATTCTGACATTTTTTCCTGACCTATTGATTGCTTCATCTAATAAAATTGCTAAAGAGTAAGCTTCTTGTCCTGTCGCGCAAGCAGTTACCCAAAAGCGTAATTCTTCTCCTGGTTTTGCTTCTCTCAAAAGCGAAGGGATAATTTTTGTTTCCAAATGTTCCCAAGCAGGAGTGTCTCGAAAAAAAGCTGTAACACTAATCAGTAAGTCATTACGTAAAAAATCTCGTTCTTGAGGGAGAATTTTTAAACGGTTGATATAATCATCAAAATTTTCACAGCCGAGGATTAGACAACGACGATTAATACGACGCGATAAGGTAGAAGACTTGTAGTGAGAAAAATCAATTTGTTCGTGATGGGCTAAAACATTTATTATTTGTTGGATTTTAAAAGAATCTGAACCTGTATCAGCATCTAAATTAGAAAAGCCGCCTTGAATTGTATTACAAGAAGTCAAACACTGATATATTAGTTTTGATATCTCGACTGGCGGTAAGATATAGTCAACAACTGCCGTATCAATGGCACTGACCAACATACCATCAAATTGAGCAGTTTTAGGGTCTTGAACGATTGATAAACCACCTGCTTCGTGGATTAGTCTTAGTCCATGAGAACCATCACTTCCCGTACCCGAAAGCACCACAGCAATTGCTTTTTCACCACAATCAGTAGCGAGGGACTTAAAAAACAGGTCTATAGGAAAATTTGGTTTTTGAGTCTGGCGGTTTTGTTTATATAGTTGCAGAGATCTATTTTTTACTACTAAATTTTGACCGGGGGGAATCAGATAAATGGAGTTTGGCTGTAACTTCATCCCATCTTCTACACGGTAAATTTCCATGTGGGTTTTCCGTCCCAGTAATTCCTTCATTAGACTCTTAAAGTCTGGTGACAAATGTTGAACAACAACAAAAGCAGCCCCACTATCGGTAGGAGTATGCTCAAAAAATTCTTCTAATGGACGCAACCCACCAGCCGATGCACCAATACCCACAACGAAAAAATCCCTTGCTTGTTGAGAGTCCATAAGATTTGTTTGTTGGTTTTTGCTTTCAAAATCACTCATTTCAGTTAATTCTGGTATTACTAATATTTCAATTTAAACCCCATAAAAACCTTGTTTAAATTTAGTTTATTGGGATTGAGATTTATCTAGTTGATATTAATGAAAATATAATTGTGTATTTTTTAGACACAGGAAAATATATAACTGTGTAGTATAAAGTAAATTATCTGTAATGATGTTTTTGTTTGTTCAGAAATCTCTACCGGTTAATTTCCTTGTAGATTGGTAATCATCTCAGACCGCCGAAAATGTAATATTTTTAAAGCTTAATTATGAAATACTCATATAAAGGGAACCTATTAAGTAAGTTTAATTAAAGCAGCAGATAATTATACAATTAAGGTCTGAGGATTTTTGAAAACTAGTACTCAAATACATCATTTTTAAAAATGATACAAATTTAAGATTAAAACTTAAGTGTTATCACTGAAATTAACAAAGGCTCAGCACTAGGCTATAACCTTTTTATATAGATACAATAAGGATTGAAGAATAAACTAATCATTTATGACTTGCTCACCTCGATAGTTGTGTATTTTTACCTGTCATAATGCGTAAATATTTTGTCAAGTATAATATAATATCCTGATAATAAATTGATATAAGAATGATATTGATTGAAATATGAGAAAAAAATCAAAAGTTATATTAGTAGAGGACGACTTAATTCTAGCCAAGGGTACAGCAAAATTACTGGAACGTCTTGGAGGATATCAAGTCGAAATTACCTTCAAATGTGAAAAAATTTTTAGTTTGTCACAGGCAGGTGAAGTTGACATCATTCTTATGGACATTAATCTTCCCGGTGCAGTTTGGAATGGAGATGAAGTAAGCGGTTCCGATTTGTCGCGAATTCTTAAAAGCCAGCAGCCAACAAAAAATATTCCGATTATTTTGCTAACAGCTTATGCAATAAAATCCGAGAGAGATATTCTTTTACAACAGTCCTTAGCTGATGAATTTTTTCTCAAGCCCATAACTAATTATTCAGCCTTGATAGCTTTGATGGAAGATTTGATTAGTAATCAATATATAGCTTCAATGGAGGGAGAATCCTCAGCAAATACTTGATTTTAAGAAATACTTGATGTTGAAAGTATAAAAGCTTGAAATATAGATATGAGCGTTCGTCGAAAAGCAACAAACTCAGTCAAAGAATTGAGTCATTTAACCACACTTAATCGGATTGTCAGTCGTATTCGTCAATCCTTGAATTTACAAACTGTTCTAGACTCTACAACCACTGAGGTTCGTCGTTTGCTAAAAACAGATCGTGTCAAGATATATAAATTTGACGAACAAGGTAATGGACAAGTTGTTGCTGAGTCTATTAATCGCGATCGCCTTCCATCTTTGAAAGGTTTATATTTTCCTGCAGGTGATATTCCACCCCAAGCCCGTGAGTTATTTGTTAAAGCCAAAGTGCGTTCTATTGTAAACTTAGAAGAGCAAAAAATTCGTTTGTTAGAACCGAGTCATTTTCTTTCCACATCAGCAGAAGAACTCACAGTAGAACAAGTACGTAAAGAACCTTTAAAAAAACTTTTACAACGCCCCGTAGATCCTTGTCATGTAGAGTACTTAAACCTCATGGGGGTAAAATCAACTTTAGTTGTACCTATATTAAAAGATAAAAAACTTTGGGGACTCTTGATAGCTCATCATGGTAAATCGAAACGGTTTTCCCAGCTTGATTTGCAAATTATCCAGATGATTACTGAACAGCTGGAACTAGCAATTTCCCAAGCCAATTTAATGGAAGATGTCGAAGCAAATGCTAGGCGAGAAAAATTAATTAGTGATATTTCTTTTCGTATTTACTTATCAGTAGAAACAGAAAAAATTTTGCAAAAAGTTCTTAGAGAAGTAGTTCGAGAAATTCAAGCATCTGGAGGAATTGTATTACTAACTCAAACCTTAAAAGATAAGGAGTTCTTAATTACTGGTTCTCAAGTACAGCTATCGTTTCAACAATGGCTAGAATTGTTTAAAAGCGCTGAAATTACTAATAGGTCAAAAGTAATTACGGACATATATCAAGAACAAAAATTAAATAAATTCATATCTGCTTTCACAAATACCCATATTCGTAGTATCTTGGTAGTACCTCTTCGGTATAGCCAAGAGGTTTTAGGCTACCTTGCTGTTTTCCGTGATGAAATCAATGTTGAAAGAGTTTGGGCGGGTTATAACGATCCAGATAAACGTCAACAGCGTCCTCGACAATCTTTTGAACAATGGAAAGAGATGAAAACAGCACAGGTCCCCGAATGGAGTGAAGGCGATCAAAAATTGCTAGAATCCCTGGGGAATCATTTCACCATGGCTATACTGCAACATACTTTGTACCAAAGAGAGAAACAGCAAAGATTTTTGGTTGAAGAACATAATCGCAAGCTTCAAGTGGCTCGTACTGTCGCAGAAACCGCCAGTCGTTTAAAATCTGAATTTCTCTCTACTACCAATCATGAGCTACGGACTCCAATAGCATCAACATTAAATTATTTGACACTGCTCAGAGAAAGATTGTACGACAATGAAGAAGAACTAGAAGAATACATTGAAGCCGCTTATACTTCTGCGGAAAATCTCGTCAATATTATTAATAACGTTTTAGATATTTCCAAAATAGAAGCAGGTCGAATGCAGGTTGATTTAAAATTTATAAAATTACAGCCATTACTAGATAAACAACGTAGTTTATTTAAAGCACAAACAATTGGTTGCAACTTAAATTTTGTTATGAAGTCTGAAGTTGATGCGATCTGGGCTGATGAAAATAAACTTCAGCAAATATTAATAAATCTCATTTCTAATGCTTTTAAGTTTACAAGAGAAGGAGAAATAAAACTGGAAGTCTTACGCTGTATAACTTCCGAAAAGCCGGAGATTCAATTTTCTGTATCTGATACCGGAATTGGAATCGAACCTAACAAACAAAATATTTTGTTTGAAGCTTTTGTCCAAGCAGATGGTTCTATTAGACGGCGTTATGGTGGTACGGGTTTGGGATTAACAATTTGCAAAAATTTTGTAGAGTTGATGGGAGGAAAAATCTGGCTCGAAAGTCCTGGTCTTAACCAAGGTACTACCGTCACTTTTACTTTACCTGTGAATGAGCCGCTAACATCGTAGATGCTTCTAGCGCTATATCTGCCATTAAAGCTGTAAAATTTTCATAGTTCTTAACATTCCACAGAATAAAACTATGATTTTTGCAGGTAAACGACCAGATAACTTAGGTGTAAATGGCGGTAAATTAGCAAGCTGTCCCAAATCACCCAATTGTGTTTCCAGTCAAACCGAGCCTGCAGACACAATTCATTTCATTGAACCACTTACTTATACTTCTACTCCCAAAGAAGCCTTAGCGAAACTCAAGACAATAATTCAGTCTTTACCCAGAACGACAATCATCAATGAAACAGATAATTATCTGTATGTAGAATTCAAGAGTGCATTAATGGGATATGTTGATGATGTAGAGTTTTACATCGAGCCCGATACTCAAAATATTCATGTTCGCTCCGCTTCTCGTCTGGGTCAAAGTGACTTGGGTGTGAATCGCAAACGAATCGAAACAATCAGAGAAAAGTTCGGTCAATAATTGGATTATCCAAATACTCAGTTGCAAGAACTCGATCTGAAATGGCTAAACAAAGCGAGAATGTCTTTTATTCGCCGATGTTACTGGCTCGTCATAATTTAAAGGACGTTGCGTATCTGATTTATGAGTCAGCACCCGAACTGTTCAATTTAATGTTTGGATCGTCGAAGATTAGATATCTGACTCATTTAGTCCAGTGTTCGAATAATCGCTTTAGCCATCAATACATTCGAGTAGCGGAACGAAACAAACAGGTTGTAGGAATTGCAATTATTATTCCTGCAACCAAACTCAATAACAACACTGATTATTACGATATCCTCAATTTCAGCCAAAAGCTCTGGTTAAAACTGGTACAAAGCATTATTCTCAAGCATGTTTTGCAACACAAATTCCCAGAAGGAACGTTTTATATTAGTAACATTGCAGTAGCAACTGAACATCGCAACCAAGGTATCGGTCGTCAGTTACTTTTAGAATGTATTGCAGAAGTGAGCACCGCTTCGGGCTCCACAAATACTATTTTTATCAGTGTTGACGTAAGTAATATGAGAGCCCAAAAACTCTATGAATCTCTAGGATTTAAAGTGGTTGAAACGAAGACGATTAATTTATTTGTGGGAACTATTGGTTCCCGCGTCTTATCCTTGACGGTGGACTAAAGTTGCACTCGCTTGTTCTGTCGGCATTAGAATTACATCATTAATATTGACATGAATCGGTCTTGTGGCGCAAAAGAACACGACATCAGCCACATCATCTGGAGTTAGGGGAGTCATTCCTTGATAAACTTTTTTGGCGCGATCGCGATCTCCATGAAATCGAACTTCACTAAATTCAGTTTCTACCAAACCAGGATCCACAGAAGTAACTCGTACAGGAGAACCTAAAAGGTCTTGTTTTAAACCTTCAGAAATTGATTTCACCGCAGCTTTAGTACCGCAGTAAACGTTACCTCCGGGATAGGTTTGATGTCCAGCAATGGAACCTATATTAATTACATGACCTGTACCACGACTGACCATACCAGGGACAATATAACGAGTCATATAAAGTAAACCCTTGATATTGGTATCAATCATTTCCTCCCAATCTTGGAAATCAGCCTGATAAAGTTTATCTAAACCGCGACTGAGTCCAGCATTATTGATAAGAACATCAATTGCAGACCATTCAGAAGGTAAAGAAGAAATTGCAGATTCTACTGTCTTGCGATCGCGGACATCAAGTTCTAGCAAATAAAATTCTGAGGGTTTTAAGTTTAATTTTTCTACTAGTTCTTGCAAACGTTCGTTCCGTCGTGCAGCCAAAATTAATTTAGCACCTGCATCTGCAAATACTTTTGCACAAGCAGCACCTATTCCACTGCTCGCACCTGTTATAAAAACTATTTTATTGTTCATAGGGAATTGGTAATGGGTAATTGGTAATGGGTAATTGGTAATT
>JGI1201J43222_100247_pt1 | contig 15744 bp, 18 predicted proteins | sample MastesBC008_FD_43222 | JGI IMG/M metagenome (IMG submission 43222) | reverse complement strand
TCCTAATACTGGATTGATGCAATACATCACAAGAACATCGCCAGGTTCAAGCGGTTCACCCTGCTTCAATGAAGATTGGAAGGTAGTTGCATTACACCACGCACAAAAAGCAACGCATTTCGGAAGTATTCGAGAAGGGATTTTGTTGAGTTCAATCTACCAAGAAATCCAACAACATCTACCATCCTCCCTTGGGGGAGGCTAGGAGGGGGTTTACCTTGGGGGAGGCTAGGAGGGGGTTTACCTTGGGGAAGGGAAGGCTAGGAGGGGTTTTGAGGAGTTTTCCCTTGGATTATCAAAGAAAATTTTCTGCTTTTAAAAAACGAAATTTTCAAATGGGAAGAAGGTCAAAATGAGCCGTAGAATCACAACTACACAATATCAGTCTGCATTACCAGCAAAACAAATTGATACTTATTTCGATAAAGTTATCAAATATATTCCAGCAGATATAGTAGGTGCTTGGGTCGCTGTTAATGGATTAATCAAAGGTGCAGATATTACTGAAGTCTCAAAGAATATAGTATTGTGGACAGCTTTTGTAATTGGCATAGTTATCACAGCCCTTTGGACTCACAAACAGACTCAAGAACCTAAAAAAGTAACAGCAATTACCCAAATAGTCATTTCAACTGGTGCATTTATAGTTTGGGTATATGCTTCAGGAGGACCATTTACAACCGCACATTTGTACAATCCTACTTATGGTTCAATTTTGCTCATCTTTTACAGCTTGATTGTGGCACTTATCAATCCTACTGAAGGATAGATTGACATATTTCCCAGCGTAGGTTCAACAATAAGATTAGGATATTTAACCATCCACTGTTCACTGTTCACTGTTCACTGTTCACTGTTCACTGTTCACTGTGAAAAATCAATCATAGTTTGTCGGTAAGCGTTTGGCATACCCGTATCAAAGCTTTTACCTTTAACAACATAACCGGTCATCCCCTCAGCAACTCGCACTCGATCCAAACAGGACGTCAGCTGAAATTCACCCCGTTCTCGAAAATTGTTCTTGATGTGTTCTTCCAAAAAATTAAAGATTTTCGGGGTTAGTGCATATAAACCAAAAATACAAAGAAATTCATCTTCTTTCATTCCTTCCACTCGTAAATTTTGACGAGCATATTCGACAGTTGGTTTTTCGTACACCTGAGTAATTTCAAGGACAGACTTGAACTCTCGCCATGTACCAGTAATGCAACCAGCTTTTTGAATCGTTGGTACTGACATGGTGTCTAAACCAATTACACTGCAGTCACTTTGCTCGTAAACATCCAAAATTTGACGCGCACAAGATTTTTCAGTATTTGAAGCATAAACATGATCCCCCAACATTAATAAAAATGGTTGACTATTAACCCATTCCTTGGCACAAAACACAGCATGACCGTAACCCTCTTGCTCGGATTGCGTTAGAACCGTTATCTTATCACCTAATTCTTGAATATATTCACTGTATTCTCGATTTTGGGGTGACAACTTTTGATAAAGTTCCTTGCTGGGAGGCTTTTGAAAAAAATCTTTAAAGACACCCGTATCTTCTGGTTGGGTGACAATACCAATTTCTTCAACCCCAGCAGCGATCACTTCTTCTACGATCACCTGAATGACCGGTTTAACCTTACCATCCCGATCCATAATCGGAAAAAGTTCTTTCTTCACGACTTTAGTGGCAGGATATAAACGGGTACCAAAACCTGCAGCTGGAATTACGGCTTTTGTGATTTTAGTGTTGGGCATGAATTGTTAATTTCAAACACTGCATTTGAGGGAAATCTCGCTCGATGACTTCAATTAATTTTTGTTGACTTTCTTCATCTTTAACAACAAATTGTGCTGCACCATCTCCTTGAGAACCAACGCCCTTACCACCCCAAATATAGGGTTGAATTGGTTTATGTTTGAGCAATTCATGTAGTTTTGGTGCAGTTAGTTCCTCCGGACAAACAGGGATGAGATATTTATCAAACTTAGCCTGGGCTTTTTGCATCAAATCACCAATTTTTTCCGCATCTCCTTGTTCCAGAGCCTCAATTGCTGCTTGGGTAATTTTATGGTTCATGGAACCGAGGTACTTTTGTACGTCTGCTTGTATTTTGTTTTCAGGGGTAGGATAGCAGTCATTGAGTCGAGCAAGGATTTTTTGCGTGTTTTTCTGAGTTCCCAAATCCACTATTACAAAAAATAAATCTTGGGGTACCTTCAACTCTAAAACATCAAGGTGCTCTCCATCAAATACCATTGCAATTGGATTATTGCCATAAGCACAAGCTTGATCCATTCGTCCGCAGCGAGAAGGAGTAGTAATCTCTCCAAGATAGGCAAATTCCATTTCTCCCCGCAGGGTCATCTTTAAGTCATAAATTTGATTAAATGCCCTTGCAACCAAAACACAGATTGCAGCACTGGAGGATAAGCCCTTTTTGATTGGCAAATCTGTTAAATAATTGTTAATTTCCAGCCCACCCACATGAAACTGGGTCAAGATTTGGTACGCGACTCCAGCTGCATAGCTAAAAAACCCTCCCTTCTGAGCCACAGCCAATAAAACAGGTCTAGACATGGGTAAAGTCAAAATTTGGGGCGTCTGCGTGCCTTGAGATACCCGGAGAATGAATTGTTCGGGATGGGGTGTGACCTCAGCATACAACCCTTGATTGATACCTACCATTAGGGTCAATCCTTTTCCTATTTTTGGATTAACGCGACGGTAGCTACTAGCCCAATCGCTATGTTCGCCAAACAAACATAAACGTCCCGGAAGGAATATTTCCATAATTCTCACCCACTATTATGCCGATATTTTACAGGGAGGATGGGGGTCGGAGATTCGCGACTGGGGATTGGGGATTGGGGATTAGGGATTGGGGATTAGTGATTAGGGGTAAGGATTGAAGTTAGAGATTAAAATGTTATCTTTCCAGTCCTCAGTCGCCAGTCGCCAGTCGCCAGTCGCCAGTCGCCAGTCCCTAGTCGCCAGTCCCCAATTCCCAGTCAGTCACTCTAGTAATTTATTACTAAAACTATTGGCATGCTGTTATACCCTATTGCCACTAGGGTAAAGTAGAATTTCACCGTAAATTAGGTAGATTTCACAAAAAATCTTCATCGCTTTTACTAGTGTCAGTTGACAAACTGTCACTCACCCGATTCCCCGTTATAACCCAGAAAAGATATTCTGTATTTGTGCAAGGAGTGATACCACTTCACCATATGTTTGCCACAGATTAATTTCGCAATTCCTTTGTATAAGGGAAAACAGCGATTATCAAATGTTGCATCAAACTAGTGACTTGGTATACATATATACGGGGGAGCGCTTGGGTGAGCAAAAATCTCAAGCGCTTTTTTGTGTTCGTAATGAGTCATCGGTAGTAGTCAATTACCGTCCCCACTTCGAAAAAAAATATTTAATTAAGAATAATTGTAATTATTGTTACTAATCGCTTTAAAAATATACTTTTCATGAGATAGAAAAATATATCTCAAGTGGATAGATTTCGGTGTTTTGTGGGTGGATTATTGAATGAGGATATTTCGCCCTATAAGTTTGAAGGGCTTTATTCATCTAACGCTGTAATAGCTACCCTGCGTTCGAAGGATAGAGATCTATTTGCCTTAACCTTTATATAAATAATGCTCTCGGATAAAATCCAAAATTCACGCGAAAAGCTGTTATACATTCCGCGATTTATCGGTTAAGAAGCGAATTAAAAATGTAATCCACGCACAAACTAATTTGCGCGAAGCTCAAATTATGCGATTAATGTCAACTAATTATCCGTAACCAGGAGGTCCTCCTCTGCCGTGACCACCCAATATGTGGCTTACTGCGCGCCACAGGTAAGGAGCCAGGAGAGGAAAATCCGGAGGGGGTTCTTCAGGTTGTACGGATAATTTAGTGGACATCGTATTAGTGTGTTTATGTGAGAAAGTGTGATTCGGGGTAATTTAACCAACGACAAAGTTAACTAGTTTGCCGGGAACAACAATTACCTTTTTAATTTGTTTGTCTTCGATATACCGCCTAGCAACTTCTGATTCCCGGGCGTATTTCTCCAAGCCAGCTTTATCGAGTTGTGCTGATACTTGTAATTCACCACGTTTTTTACCATTGATCTGAATTACCAAGGTTATTTCATCAACAACTAAGGCTTTAGGATCGACAGTTGGCCAGCTTTGATCTCCAACAGAAGCAGTATACCCTAATTGATGCCATAATTCTTCTGCAATATGTGGTGCAAATGGTGTTAGTAATTTAACTAAAATACGAACGCCTTCTGCATAAACAAAAGAATCTTTACAACCAGCATCGCTCAGAGCGTTACTTAACTTCATCAATTCCGAAATCGCGGTATTGAATTGGTAATCACCAACCAAATCCTCTGTGACTTCTTTAATGGCAGTGTGAATTGCCCGTCGCAAGTCTTTTTCGGGTTTAGTTAATTTCCCTTGCTTGCTTGCCAACGAAGGATATTTGGGAGCAAAATCTGTGACTACGCGCCAGACTCGGTTCAAGAAGCGGAATTGTCCTTCCACATCTGTATCTTCCCATTCTAAGTCTTTTTCTGGAGGAGCTTTAAACAGAATGAACATTCTTGCTGTATCTGCCCCATATTTGCTAATCACCTCCTCTGGTTTGATGCCGTTGTATTTTGACTTGGACATCTTTTCGTAAAAGACTTGCAGGGATTCGCCGGTGTCTGGATCCTTCGGTTCGCTTGGATCTATCTTAGAAGCAGGAACGTATTTATTAGTTACGGGGTTTTTATAAGTTAAACTTTGTACCATTCCTTGAGTCAAAAGACGTTGGAAGGGTTCGTCAAAGTTCAGTAAACCGCGATCGCGCAATACTTTGGTAAAAAATCGCGAATACAGTAGGTGCAAAATAGCATGTTCAATCCCACCAACATATTGATCTACCGGCATCCAGTCGTTGGTTTTGGCTGAGTCAAAGACTTTCTGCTCGTTTTTGGCGTCAGGATAGCGCAAGAAATACCACGAGGAATCAATAAAGGTATCCATGGTATCTGTTTCTCTTTTCGCTGGAGTAGAACAATTCGGACAAGGTACATTGACCCAGTCTTCCAGCTTGGCTAATGGTGATGGACCACGTCCAGAAAAATCAACGTTTTCTGGTAACTGCACCGGTAAATCTTCATCTGGTACTGGAACTACACCACAATCAGGACAGTGAATTATTGGAATTGGCGTACCCCAATATCTTTGTCGAGAAATTAGCCAATCCCGCAAGCGATATTGTACTCGTGCTTTACCAAAACCTTTATCTTCGGCGTACTCAATAATTGCTTGTTTTGCTGATTCGGACGACATCCCAGTAAATTGACCGGAATTTATGACTATTCCAGCTTCGGTATAGGCTTCGGTGGATTCTACCTGGATCACTTGTTCGCCATCATCTGCTGATGGAGAAATATCTTGCTCGCCAACTGCTTTGGGGTCTGCGATTACGAACTCAATTGGTAAATCATAATTATTGGCAAACTTAAAATCTCGAGCATCATGTGCTGGTACTCCCATTACTGCGCCAGTACCATATTCGTAAAGCACGTAGTCAGCAATCCAAATGGGTACTTCTTCCCCGTTAAATGGGTTAATAGCTTTACCGCCAGTGGCAATTCCTTTTTTCGGTTTGTCTTCAGCAGTACGTTCCAACTCACTTTGGTTGGCAACTTCTTGGACAAATGTTTCTACCGCAGGTCTTCTTTCTTGAGTTGTAACCTTCTCGGTCAAAGGATGTTCTGGTGCGAGTACGACATAGCTAACCCCATAAACCGTATCTGGTCGGGTTGTATAAACACCGATTTTTTCTTCCATTCCCACAATGGGAAATTCCAAATACGCCCCTGTTGATTTACCAATCCAGTTTGCCTGCATCAATTTGACCCGTTCGGGCCATCCTGTTAATTTATCAAGATCGTTAAGTAACTCCTCTGCATAGTCAGTAATCTTGAAAAACCACTGTCGCAATAATTTTCTTTCTACTTGGGCTCCGCTACGCCAAGAACGACCTTGATTATCTACTTGTTCATTCGCCAATACTGTTTGGTCGATTGGATCCCAATTAACTGCTGATTCTTTCTGGTAAGCTAAACCTGCTTCTAAAAATTGCAAAAATATCCATTGGGTCCATTTGTAGTAATCCGGGGAGCAGGTAGCGACCTCACAATCCCAATCAATGGATAAACCCAAAGGTTCCAGTTGCGAGCGCATCTGGACAATATTTTGATAAGTCCACTTCGAAGGATGAACGCCTCGATCTATCGCAGCATTTTCAGCAGGCAAACCAAAAGCATCCCATCCCATCGGATGTAATACTCGATATCCTTGCATGCGTTTGAAACGAGCAATCACATCAGTAATTGTATAGTTACGGACATGACCCATATGTAGGTTACCCGATGGATAAGGAAACATAGAGGTGGCGTAAAACTTTGGCTTATTAAGGTCTGTATCAGTTTTATGTAAGCCAGTTTCTACCCATTTCTTCTGCCACTTTGCCTCAATTTCTGCTGGTCTGTATCGGGAATCCACCAAAAAACTCCTACTGGATATATAATTTTGATTTTGCCTGCCTAAATATTCTAAACGCTAGGCAAAGTAATGTGCTGACTAAACAACTCATGCCTGAATCAGAAGCAAAAATTATATCATCCATCAGAGTTTTTGTCTACGGCACCCTTAAGCCTGGTGAAGGTAACTATCCCAAGTATTGTGCGGGTAAATTAGATAATTGTAATGGTGGAGTGTTACCGGCTTACACTATCGGGGAATTGTTCGACCTAGGTGTAGGTTATCCTGGTATGGCTGTGGGGTCGCGCTTAGTTTATGGCTATTTATTGAGTTTCCAGCAATTGAGGATCTTATCTAAATTGGATGAGTTGGAAGATTATCTTCCTGGGCGAACTCCTTCCGAAAATCTTTATAACCGCCACCAAGTTGAAATTTTTGCTCCCCAAGGAGAAAGTCTCGGTTTAGCTTGGGTTTATTTTATGAGTCTAGATAAAATAGCTAGTTTTAACGGCGTACTGTTACCTGATGGATGGTGGAGTGGATGCGGTTTAAAAATGGAAGATTGTTTTGTTATCTCTTGATGTTGAAATCAGGAGCTAGGAGTTACACTAAACCGTTAATTAACCTCCTTTTAAGAATGAGACGAAGGAGTGTGGGGAGTGTGGGAAGTGTGGGGAGTGTGGGAAGTGTGGGGAGTGTGGGGGGAAATCCCAAAAAATATAAAGTAGTTTTAAAAATTGGATTTGGTATTAGGAGTTGCATACTTTGCAATACTCTTTCTTCACACCTGCTTCAGCCAGGATACAAGAAGGACACAGAAGAGACCCGCAAAAAATCGAAGAGGCGCTGCATTACAACGCCTCCACTAGTTTATAAAAATGTTGATTATTGATTTGCCGATTTAAAAGTCGATCCCCATTGAAATTTTTAACGATAACATGAGAAATTTTCGACCGATTTAATTAAAACCATTGTCGTTAACATCCACATCCCAACCTGGGTTTCCTATTTCTCCTACTGCTTTATCTGGAGATATTTCCGTTTTCGGTATGGGGAAAACCGGTGAGTTGATTGCAACCATTAACGAAGTATCGTTTGGTGATGAAGGTTGCTGCTGTGGTTCCCGGATTGCCATTTGCACGAGCGCACCTTCTCCACCGGAAAGCAAATTGCCCATAGCGCCAATTACACAGGCAGCAATTGCCGCACCACCATAAATTATCGCTTGACGATAGCCACGACTTATACGCTTTGTTACCTGCTTAATAGTCTCTTCTACAGGCTGCTGCTCTGGTACTGGTAGCGTCCGCAAACCTTTTCTCAGTTTAAGCAGACGGACATATAAACGTTGAACCTCAGGTTCATTATCCAACCATTGCTCGATTAATCGACGTTCTGCTGCAGTTACTTCACCGTCGAGGTAAGCACTCAATAGTTCGAAGCGATCGCGCTTCAATATATCCATAGCGCCTGTTGATTGATTGGTGTGTTCTTCCATTCCCTCTGACAATCCTTGAGATCGTGGCAAATTGGAACGGTCTTCAAACTGATACTCTGTAGTCATATTAACATTATTACAAATTCATATACGGGTATAGATACCCAAAAGCATCAGAACTTAATCAATCTTTAGATGCATTCCTGGAAGCACTCCAATTTACTAGGAACAATTCTTAACTTAAATATTTACTTTGCTTACAATTAGAAAATCAAATAATCAGGAAATCAAATTGTTTGCAAATACAAATTAAATTGCTTGCAGTAAAGATTCTTAAACATAATCCACATCGACAACTAGACAAAATATCCTGGGGACAAAGTATCTAGGCATCCAAGTATTTTTGTAATTGTGTTTGTAATCTAGCTCTGGCTCTAGCAATTCTTGATTTTACAGTTCCTAGAGAAACCCCGGTAATTTCTGCGATTTCTTCATATGGCATGCCTTCAATTTCTCGCAGGACAATAGTAGTTCTGAACACTTCTGGCAAATCGGAGATTGCATCCCGTAGTTGCTCATAAAATTCGCGTGTGGTCAATGCTTCTTCTGGACCGGGGGTATCACCTGCGATTTCCCAATCCATTTCACCATCATCCACGGTGCGACGTGCATCCAAGGATAAGGGACTAACGACACGCTTCCGTTTGCGTAGCTCATCATAAAATAGATTAGTCGCAATTCGACTTAACCACCCCCGGAACTTAGCTGGTTCTTGTAAGCGATTAATATTGCGATACACTCTAATCCACACTTCTTGAGCTAAATCAGCCCTGTCAGACCAGTCTGGGGCCAAGTGGTATAAAACTCGATCTACTTGAGATTGATAGCGTTTTAACAACTCTGCAAAAGCAACACGGTCGGGGCGCAGTCCTGTTTGACAACGCAGGATTAGATCGTGGTTTGAGAGTTGGTCAACTTGCACTGAGTTTTCCGGAACTTTGACGCCAACAGTTGACCAGGATACAGGAATTGATTGACTCATAGATTGCACTGGCTTTAAATCATCCCTATCAATTAGACACGTTATTTCTGAAGAAGTTCCAAGCAAAAGTGACGGATTAATTACTGTAACACCGAAGTATATAAGTGTGATTATACTTTGCGTAAATCTTATATAAGAAATATGGCTTTATCCTTCAATAATCAGGACTTTAAGGCTGAATTTCCCTAACTGTATCTTCACCTTGATGCTACTTACGAATATGCAATACTAATAACTGACCATTACCCATTGACATTTACGTGACTACTTAGTAGCTGTATCAATTTTTTTAAGTCTTTGTACAAAAACATTTTCGTTAAAGGGTACCCCAGAAGGCTCATCAGCACCAGTATTGTTTTTGTTAAACGTAGAAAGGTCAATCACAAAATTTAGAGAAAGTGTAATTATAAAAGCTAGAAACAGTTTTTCAAACATGATTTTTCTCACCCACACCACAAAAATACGATCGCGATAGCTTTACCTAAGTTTTAATAGTCCCGAAAATTAGTAGTTCCGAAAATCAATACCCCTGAAAACAGAAAGAACATTTATATTAAATTCAGGTAAGTTCGCAATATCTACATCACTAGTGTGCCCACCCATATCGGCAAATCCGTAAAAAAAATGATAAAAGAATGTAAAATTTCGATATATTATCCTTCAGTAAATATAATCAAATATTAAATTAGATTGACAATTTTCAATAACAGGGATCGCACTGGCAAAGTAAAGAAGTAAGTAAAGGTCGCGCAAATATTTGGATTTTGGGAAATCAAACTGGTAATACTGATGGTAAGAAACGGATATATAGCTAAAACCTTAGTGTTCTTCTGTTTTGGAACTGCAATTTTGTCTTTAATAACAAAATGGTACGTTGACAGTTCGGCGCAATCCAAAACAGCTATGAATCGTCCCCATGAAACATCATCACGGGTCAAGACTTCTGAAGCAAGAACAACAGGAATCGCACGAATCTCACCACAAAACCGGACAGTAGATAACCTGTTTGATTTATTTTCAATCCAAACAGTTCCCCAAAAATCAATAAAATCTAACCCTGCTTCCGGACCTATCAAAGTAACAGTTGATTTAAGCGATCGTCGGGTTTACGTATATCGTGGAAATACAACAATTGCGAGTTATCCCACCGGAATAGGTAAAAAAGGTTGGGAAACTCCTACAGGTTCTTTTCAAGTAAATCAGAAAGTTGTCAATCCTTCCTGGCGTCATCCAATTACTGATAAGGTCTTTCCTCCTGGACCTGATAGCCCTTTGGGACTGAGGTGGATTGGGTTTTGGTCAGATGGTCGAAACTACATAGGTTTCCACGGTACGCCGAATTATGATGTGGTTGGTACGGCTGTATCCCATGGCTGTTTGAGAATGCGTAATGTGGATGTGTTAATGCTTTATAAGCAAGTTACTATGGGTACCCCCGTAGAAGTACGCCAGTGATTCCTGAACTTAAGGAAATTTCTAATAGAAAAAACTATCAACTAAAAATATCACCACAATTTCTACAGGCGCACTTCGGTGCGCCCTAAAAGTAACAATAAAAAACTTTGGGCATGAGTTATTGTTTGGACATACCTAATATTTATACAGGATGCATAGGAAATCATTTTCTCTATGCTCCTGGTTAGTATATTGTGACCTCTGAATCCCAAGTAAATGTTTATTTCTGTTCAAAGTGGGGAGCATAGGCTTGAAGTAAAGTACTAACTTGACGCAGGACTTCATTCCCACTGCTTTTAGCCATTACTGGGGTTCGATCATCGTTTGGTCGATCCAGGTTTCGAGCAATTGCTTCACCGATTTGCTGGAGGATTAGCTCTTGTAATTGCTCCTTTGCATGCTGACGTTGGTAATTAGCACCTTCCTCGGTTGTTGCATACAGAGGTGGTAATCGATTCAGAGCATAAGCCGCAATATCACCCACATCTAAACTGCGCTCGCTAGTGGCTTCGATTTCAGCAACCCGCGCGATCGCCTCGGTCAAAACCAATTCTTCCATAACATTAATAAACTGTTTGCGAGGTACCGCCACTACCTCACCAGTTAGGAGCGCTCCCATTAATCTGTCCAGCGCCATATACTCTTCAATAGAAAGTTCCGAAGCATGGTCGCAAATGCGTCCGACCTCAGCTTCCATGACTGGGGTCAGATAACCATCCTGGAGAGCTTGTTCAACAATTTTTTCGATACTCATAACACTCATATTTTTAAGCCACCCGGGTAAGGAAAGGACGGTACCTATAGCTTGATTTTGCCTGCATAGTCTCCTTAAAAGGAGACTGTAACACAACAGACGTATTAATTACATCTGTATCATTTTATTGCATTATTTCGCCAGGTTACTGGATCTATAGCTTGTCCGTTTACATACAAACCCCAGTGTAAGTGGGGACCAGTAGAAGCGCCAGTAGAACCGATGGTACCAATCAGTTGACCTGGTTTTACCATGTCACCTTCTTTTACTTTTATGCCATTCAAATGCATAAAAATACTGGTTAAACCTTGACCATGGTCGATGCCTACAACATTTCCATGAACTAGGAAACCTGCGGCTTCTTTACCAACCAAAGCGACGCGACCGCCAGCTGGGGCAACTACGGGAGAACCCTGTGCACCTGCGTAGTCAACGCCACGGTGGTAGTAATTATGTGCAAATTTGCCATTGTAGTAGCGACGTACACCATAGATAGTAGAAATACGTGCTTTACTTGGCCTGATAAAAGCACCATCCCAAAATTTATCTGGTGTTGTCAGTGATTTGAATTCTTTAACTCGCTGAAGTTCCATTTTTGTTGCTCTGGTACCTGCTTTTTTCTTTGGTAACCAAATACGTTGGGTGGGAAATCTACGATCACCTATCCATACGGCAAGATTTCGTGTCGGTCCATCACCGTAAACCCGAACAACTCTTCTCCCAGGTTTTTGTAATGGGGTAGTGGGAATAAAAGCCCGGTATTTATTAGGGGCGATAGGAAATACTGGGTAGGTTTCCCCATTACTAACTACCTTTAAATTTCCACCATTAGCTGAATTATCAGGAGTAATTTCAACAGAAATAGACTGACCCAATTTGGGCGAACTAGGGATAATTTCCACCTGCGCAGCTTGAACAGATGAAGCGAAGGCTACAGGTAAAGCAGCAAAGATTCCTATGGCTGCACCTGTTAAAAATTCAAATTTCTTATTATTATTTGGTTGTTTGTTTATTTTTTTGTGACATGAAGTAAATAAATGTTTCAAATAATTACTTGTGTGACTTTCAGCACTCATCGCTTGTGTTGGTTTATTTGTCATTACTTAGATTGTTTTAACCTGGAACTGGAAAAAATTTTCATGCTTTAAATTTTAAAGATTAAAAGTTAAGATTTTTTGTTTCAAGTATGAATATGTCTTTGACAAATATTTTTTTAAGAATAACCACCAGAATAGTAGAAGTAATTCTAGTATTCTGATGGCTGTAAGTTTTATGTGATATGAGTATGTCGCCTTTTTTGGAAGTAGGCAGTAATAAAAGTGGAAAAATTCTGTGATTTCTTTCAATTTGGATAAATCCAAAAAATTGATTTCTAGAAAATTGGCTTACAGAACATTAGGTTGATTAATTTTTTAGTTTTATTAATTTTTTTGATTCTATAAGCAATCTTACTTAACCAACCTGACTCAAATCGGGTGTATTTGCGAGTTTTCCATCTTCCATATGAATAATGCGATCGGCAACATCAAGAATGCGGTTATCATGAGTCACTAGCAAGATTGTACAACCCTGTTCCTTTGCCAGTTTTTGCATCAGGTGAACCACATCTCGACCAGTTTTACTATCAAGAGCTGCGGTTGGTTCGTCTGCAAGTACTATTTTCGGATGACTTACCAAAGCACGAGCGATCGCTACCCGTTGTTTTTGTCCTCCGGATAGGTTTTCGGGATAGTAGTTGATACGTTCTCCTAGTCCCACCATTTCTAACATTTCGATTGATCTCTTTTTTATTTCTTCTGGTGAAATGTTTTCGTGTAATTCCAAGCCCATCTTCACATTTTGGAGTGCAGTCAAACTTTCATGTAAATTATGTGCCTGAAAAATATAGCCATTGTTACGCCGCGCTAAAGTTAATTGCGTTGATGTTGCACCGCATAGTTCTTTTCCCAATACCTGCAAACTACCAGACTGAGCAGAACGCAAACCACCAACTAAAGTTAAAAGCGTAGTTTTACCGGAACCGGAAGGTCCCGTCATAATAATAATTTCACCAGCATTAATATTTAAATTAATATCAAATAATACCTGTTTTTGTAATTGACCTTTACCAAAAAAGTGATTGAGATTTTTAACCGATATTACAGTTTTTATCATTGCTTATTTTTCCCATGCGCTTTTTTGCACAAACTACACCTGTATCTTAATTTGTATTTTGCAAATCTCTATATTCCCATAACGCCATATGCTGTAGGGCGGCGCGTAATGCTTATGGTTAATACCATACTACTGCTAAGGCTAATTCCCAAGACCCAAATCTAAAACATATCTGCGGGGTCAGCTGATTGAACTTTACGAGTAGCAATCATTCCAGAAATCATACACATTACAAAAGTTAATATTAGTACTTGTATCGCCCGTAAAACGGTCATAAATACAGGCAAGTTTGTGGCTTGACGGGTTAAAGCATAAAGCCCGATAGATACACTCATACCCGGTATAAAGCCAGATATAACCAAAATTAAGACTTCTTCAAAGATGACTCCTAGCAAATAGAGATTTCGGTACCCCATTGCCTTGAAGGTAGCGTATTCTTTGATGTGAGCATTCACATCGGTAGAAAGGACTTGGTAAACGATAATTACACCAACTGTGAATCCCATGGCTGTACCTAAGCCAAAGACAAAGCCAATAGGTGAAGCTTTTTGCCAATAATTTTTCTCAAAGACAATAAATTCTTCTTTGGTTAAAACTTGAACGTCACTCTGTGTTAGGTGAGTTTTCAACGCATCCGCAATAACTTTAGGGTCTTTTCCTGGTTTGACCTTGACTACACCCAAACTAACGCTAGCGGCTTCTCTTCTTGGAAATAATCGTAGAAAATTCTGTTCGCTAGTCATTATGTGACCATCAGAACCAAAGGAAGAACCAATGGTGAATAGACCACTGATTGTAACAGTTCGTCTTTCTACTTCAGTAGTAACGCTTTTTCCTTGTTTTACTTGAGAAATAATTTCAGCATATTCACCTTTAGTTTTGGTATCAAATAATAGATTATCTGGTAGTTTCGTCTTGTGTATTTGACTATTAACTGCGGGAATATCAAATATTTTTTGGTCTGGATTAAAGCCAACAATTAATAAATTATTTCTATTTTTAGTTTGGGGGTTTCTCCACTTGATTGTATTTGCATAAACAGCATCTACAGATTTTACTCCTGGTACATTCATTGCTTGATAAAGTCTTCGCCGGGTAAAAGTGGACATATCAGTAAAGTTTCGAGCTTGAGTACTAAAAATTACTATGTCACCCTGTAAAGATTTATGTAGGCGAGTGGCGCTGTTAAATAAAGCAGATTGGAAGCCTAATTGCATAAACATTAGTAAGTCTGCAAAGGCGACTCCAGAAATTGCAACTAAAAAACGACCTTTATGATGAGATAGTTGCAACCATCCGAGGGGTATTCTGCGCCTAATTTTTCCAATAAATCCAATCATAGCTGAATCTCCACTCTGACTTGTAGATTGGTAAAGTTAGCGACTTTCTTACTGGATTCTTCATCGAGTCTGACTCGAGTTTCCACAATTCTGGAATCAATATTGCTGGAAGGATCGGCGTTTATTACATCCTGGCGTTTGACCTGCAAGCCGACTAGTTCTACGGTTCCGGCTAATTCACTATTGAGAGAGTCACTAAAAATTTTTACTTTTTGTCCTGGACGAATTTTTCTAATATCACTTTGATATATTTCTGCTACAGCATACATTTGACTGTTTTGCCCAATTTCAATAATTCCATCGTTTGATACAATTTCTCCAGGGCGGGTATAAATTTCAAATACCTGACCGTCTTGGGGAGAACGGATATAGGATTGCTTTAAATTAGCTTTTGCCCTTATCAGAGAAGCTTTTACACGGTTGAGTTCTGCTTGGGCTGCAGCTACATCTACAGGACGAACTTCCGCAATTCTATCTAACGTTGCCCGACTTTCTATGACTTGTTGCTTCCGTGATGTTTGAATGCGTTTTAAGTTAGCTTGGGCTTCGGTGAGTTGTTGTTGTTTGGATGACTTGATTCGTCTCAAGTTGGCTTTGGCTTCAGCTACTTGCTTTTGGACGGTTGCGTATTCTAAACGTTTGCTGTCACGGGAAGATGCTGATAATGCTCCCTGTTGGTAAAGGTATTGATTGCGTTGATATTCTGTTTTAGCATTGGCTAGCTGTGCTTCTAATCTTTCAATAGTTGCTTGTTGGGCTTGAATTTCTGTTTCTCTTTCGGCTTGAAGTCGATTAATAGTTGCTTGTTGGGCTTGAATTTCTGTTTCTCTTTCGGCTTGAAGTCGATTGATAGTTGCTTGTTGGGCTTGAATTTCACCTTTTTTTGCACCAAGCTTTACTTTTTCCAGGTTTGCTTGGGCGATCGCCACCTGATGTTTGGCTTCTTCTACTGTTGCTGCAAGTTGGTCCCGACTATCTAAAATTGCAACCACTTGTCCTGCTTTAATGCGATCGCCCC
>JGI1201J43222_100246_pt1 | contig 15906 bp, 10 predicted proteins | sample MastesBC008_FD_43222 | JGI IMG/M metagenome (IMG submission 43222) | reverse complement strand
GCCTTTAAGCTTGTGGATAATTTAGAGGCTGCTATTAGCTGGATAAACCAATATAGTAGTGGTCATGCAGATTGTATTGCGACTGATTCTTACCAAGAAAGTCGTCAATTTGCTTTGGGAGTCAACAGCGCTTCTACGTATATAAATGCTTCGCCGCGTTTTTGTCGTAATCCCTTACGAGGTGATGCAATATTTTTGGGAATGTCCAATCAAAAAGGTCTGCGTCGGGGACTAATGAGTTTAGAAACTCTGACCACTGTTAAACATATAGTTCAGGCGAATGGAAGATTTTGAGTAATAAGTCACCAGAAGTCAGAAGTCAGAAGTCAGAAGTCAGAAGTCAGAAGCCAGAAATAATGATAATTCTACTCATCTATTTCTTTACTTTTGACTTATGTCCTACGGACACCCTGCGCTAATGACTTTTGACTTTTAACTTTTAATTTGTCAATCCTTAGTTAGAAGATTGAGATTGATGGGGAGAAGTATAGTAAACCTTTCCTCCAGCGTCTGGGACAAAATGACAGCTAAGACATGAATCCCAAGCCGAACGCCAAATTGTTTTTTCTGATGAATGATAATACTCACCCAATATCGGTTTGATAGCCGCAGTTGCTTTCTTCAAATTGTAATGGGGCATATTCAAAAAGATATGGTGAGCAACGTGGGTACCGATGTCGTGATGGATATGACTAATAAATCCATAATTGCGATCGACACTGGAAAGCGCACCTTTAAGAAAAGTCCAATCTTCACCCCGATACCAGGGAACATCTTCTTCCGTATGGTGCAAAAAGGTGACTAAATCTAGCCACATTACAAATACAATGTAAGGTCCTGCATAGTATTTTAATAACCACATCCAACCCCATTGATAGGTTAGAACACCAAGCAGAGCAATCATCGAAATCCAAAGAATTGTACTGGTGAGAACATCCCATTTTTCCTTGTCTTTGAATAAGGGACTGCTTGGTAAAAAGTGAGAACCTTGTTTACCAGGAGAACGCTTAAACAAATAAATTGGATAAGCTAACAAGAAAACATAGTACCTACCAACTTTTTCAATGATTCCCATCTCGTCATAGTAGGATTGTGTTGTTGGATACCAACTTTCATCATTTTCAATATGTCCGGTATTTAAATGATGGGTTCTATGACTAATTCGCCAACCGTGATAAGGAACCAATATAGGTGTGTGACATAAATGTCCAATAAAATCATTGAGCCATTTACTCTTGGAAAAAGATTGGTGTCCGCAGTCATGACCAACAACAAATAAAGCCCAAAACATCGTGCCTTGCATTACCCAGAAAACTGGGAAAAACCACCAAGAATCAATGTAGTAAGCTAACGCATATAGTAAGCCGATGGTTAAAATATCGCGCCCAAAGAAAAATAGTGATTTACCTAAATTGGGCTGAAAGCATTCAGGTGGAATTGCTGCTTTCACATCGCCAAGTGTAAAAGGTAATTTAGATCCATCCTGAGAAGGTTCGTTAGTCGGAGGGGGGTTTAAATTGATGGAGTAAGAAGACACGTGATGTTATCAGAAGTAGTGTGTGGATAAGAGACTATGCAGAGTTATAGAGCTATGCTGTCATCGTTCCTAGGAACTAGACTCCATAGCAGAGTTCCATAAACGGTTTTACATGTTTGGTGCAATGAAAATTTGTCTAAGTCCTTTGAAGTGAAATTATTTTGGCATCTTAATTATCCCTATCCCATTTGCTGAAAAAAGGATATGGAATTTTCAAATGTTTAATTAATTTTGCAAAGGTACTTATATTTTGCTTGCTTGCAACTCACTACAATCCTCAATCAATCGTAGTAAACCGTAGCTTACTCCCATTCCTTTATGAAAAATCTAAGAATGGTTCAGTTATTAGTCAGCTTTAAGTTAGACCTTCAAATGAGATCTTTAATGACTAAAAGGATTTGAGTTGTAAGCAAAAACTTTATTTATTTGCGTGCGTAGTAGTCTTTAAAAGAGAAATAACCTTCTCCTAAAGAGTAGAAATGACATTGGTCAGTAATTCTCCTCATTAAAGACAAAGAAAACCTTTCTTCACGCAAATAAGAACCCCAATTTTCTTGCAAGCTGCGATGAGCGAGGCGCAAATTATAGGAAGGAATCGCAGTCGAAACGTGATGGGGAACATGGACATTGATGTCGTGGCAGAGGAATTCTACCCAACGAGGATAATCGCAATGTACCGAACCAGATAATTGGGCGATCGCAGCATTCCATTCAGAACCTGGCAAAAATGGAATCTCTGGATCTGTGTGGTGAACGAGAGTAAAAGTACTCATCCAGAAATGATATACCAACCACGGTACGAACCAGAATTTAATAAATCCCCAAACACCAGTTGTGATGATGAGTGTGGGAAATGCGATCGCAGCAAATGTGACCACCACAGCCACAGATAACTTCACGTCTGATTGGTCTTGTTTGCGGTATTGACGCCAGTCAAAATGTAGATTTGCCCAATGCAAAATGGAGGATAACCACCACAAGCGCTTGCGCATTAATACTTCAAAAACTGACTTGTCCAATTTTGGCCAAGTTTCATAAAATTCAGGTCTAATGGGATGCCAAGCATTATCTTCGTCCAATTTGTTGGTGTGAAGATGGTGATGATTGTGCTTGATTCGCCAACTGTGAAAGGGATAAATCAAAGGCATAAATGCCAAATGTCCCACTAAATCGTTCACCCAACGGCTTTTTGCAAAAGAACGATGACCGCAGTCATGACCGATCACAAAAAAACCAGTCAAAGCAGTCCCAGCAAAAACCCAGGCTAAAGGTAAAAGGTACCAAGGAGAAAAAGCAATGCTGGCATAACCCAAGCCAACCATCAAAACATTAATTACTGCTCCCGTCCAAGCTTTACGATGATTCAGCTCAAAACATTCCTTAGGCAGAGTTTTGATGATATCTTGTAGCTTTAGTTTGGAATCGCCAAGGTCATCACTTGGCTTCTGGCTATTTATTGTTGATGTAGTCATGTATATTTGAACGCAAACAGACTCGACCGCCAAACCACAATGATAGTAGCTTGTCGCAAAGTTTTGTAACCTGATTCGTTTGGATTATACCAATCGAAGCTACCCCAGCGCACTCAAAATTCATGGCTAATTTTTTATATTGTTTTAAGATTTCTCTTATTTGAGACCCGAAACCCCCATTTCTGGACTGAGTAAACAGCCCAGAATTGGGGGTTGTGAGTACTTTTGCAAAGCGAAGTAATTATCGGATATTAATCCAAATTCGCTAATTTTTTTGTGAATAATGCATTGCAGCACTTTTTTTCGGGGTTTGGAAAATCTTTTACAGCAATAAGACAGTAAGTATTATTACTTTTAACTATTACTTTTAAGACTCCGTTTTTGCTAGCTTGACATCTTTAGCTAAACCCAAAAATTGTAATAACTGAATTGTCATCCAGGTCATATCTATTTCCCACCATTTCAAGCCATGGCGAGCAGAATATTGGAAAGCATGGTGATTATTGTGCCAGCCTTCACCAAACACAAGTAAAGCTACCCACCAGCAGTTAGTGGACTTATCATTAGACTCGTAGGACTGATAGCCAAATTTATGGGTAGCACTGTTAACTAGCCAAGTACAGTGATAAACCCAAACTATTCGGGCAAAAACTCCCCAGAATACAAATGACCAGCCACCTATAAGCAAAAGTGTTAAACCTAAAAGAATTTGAACGGGAATAAAATATTTTTCCAAAAACTGATAGACTGGGTCATCAATAATATCTTTGGTAAAACGAGGAACTTCGGATTTAGAAGGTGATTGATAGATCAACCAACCTATGTGACTCCACAGGAAACCCTTGTTGGAATCATGTGGATCCAATTCTTTGTCGGAGTGTAAATGGTGAATGCGATGGGTTCCCACCCACTCAATTGGACCACCTTGGCAAGCAAGAGTACCACAGAATACTAGAAAATACTCTAGCCATTTGGGGGTCTGAAAGCTACGGTGAGTTACAAGGCGGTGAAAGCCTAAGGTAATACCCAAGCCACCAGATAGCCAATAGAGAAATAACGCAACACCGACTGCTTTCCAACTAAAGTTGTTGGGAAGGAAGGCAAATGCAGCTCCGACGTGCAAACCTACAAAAAATAGGGTGTTAACCCAGTTAATTTTCGGTTGAGTTGATGTAGCAATTGTCATGCGGTAACCTAAATGGAAATTATTGAGCCTAGGCTGTGCGGTCCGTTTGTCGCTTTACGACCTAAATCCGAATCCGGTATTTTTTTATAACGAGGTACTGATGAACAGCGTCGAACAGCTGCACGAAGCAGAACAGGCACTCTTAAAGATCTTTTCTGGAATTGACGCTAAGGTCAAGCAAAATCTCAAACGAGTACTAAATGCCTTTCGTCATCATAAGGTAGGTGCGCATCATTTTACTGGTGTAACAGGATACGGGCATGATGATTTAGGGCGAGAAATTTTAGACAAAGTATTTGCGGAAGTTATGGGAACTGAAGCAGCTGTGGTACGGGTACAATTTGTTTCAGGTACCCATGCAATAGCTTGTGCTTTGTTTGGAACTCTCCGTCCGGGAGATGAAATGTTGGCGGTTGCAGGAGCACCTTATGATACTTTGGAAGAAGTAATCGGACTTAGGGGTCGCGATCGAGGCTCCCTGATTGATTTTGGTGTAAGCTACCGTCAATTGGATCTTACTCCAGATGGCACCATAGATTGGGAAAAATTATCTTCTACCGTTAAGCAAAACACCCGTCTAGTCCTAATTCAAAGGTCTTGTGGTTATTCGTGGCGTCCGAGTTTATCAATTACTGATATTGAAAAAATCATTTACTTAGTTAAACAACAAAATCCCGATACAATTTGTTTTGTTGATAACTGTTATGGGGAATTTATCGAAACTCAAGAACCTTCCCATGTAGGTGCTGACTTAATGGCAGGTTCTCTAATTAAAAATCCTGGTGGAACCATTGTCAATGCTGGTGGCTACATTGCAGGTCGTGCTGAATTGGTAGAATCTGCTGCTTGTCGTCTAACCGCTCCGGGAATCGGCAGTGCTGGTGGTGCTACTTTTGACCAGAATCGTTTGTTATTTCAAGGATTATTCCTCGCGCCGCAAATGGTGGGAGAGGCAATGAAGGGCACTCACCTCACTGGTTACGTATTTGACAAGTTAGGTTATCCAGTTAATCCCGCACCTCTTGCTCCTCGCCGGGATGTAATTCAAGCGATTAAACTTGGTTCTCCGGAAAAATTAATTGCTTTTTGTAAGGCGATTCAAAGTCATTCTCCCATCGGTTCCTATCTAGACCCGATTCCCGATGAAATGCCGGGTTATGAAAGCAAAGTAGTAATGGCTGGAGGTACATTTATTGAAGGTAGTACCTCAGAATTTTCGGCTGATGGTCCTTTGCGCGAGCCCTACGTAGTTTATTGTCAAGGCGGTACCCACTGGACTCATGTTGCGATTGCACTATCTGCTGCAATGGAAGCTGTTGAAGCTGCTTAAATAATCAAGACTGCAAGTATCAATCTAAAATATATATTGCTTCCCAGGGAATAGAGAATAGAAAAATTAGCTTTGGCTATTTTTTGTGTAAAGGCATACAAGTATTAATAAACCAATATTTTAAGATTTTTGTTTCCAGGCTAAACCTGGAAACAACTTTCCCATATTAATCTGGTAATTTATACTGTCCGACTATGCGCTTAGCAAACTCTGGAACATGGGCTGCTAATTTTTGCGGATAATTGCGTTTTACATAAAGAAAATTACGAGTGAAATGGGAGTCAATGGAAAAGCGAGCATATTCCAAACCCTTAGGTCCAATCTTTTCGATGACTACACCCATCATTTTTGCTGCCCACATCGGTAAAGTTACACCTTGATCGTAAGCAGGTATGCTTTGTTGTACAGCAGCTTTCCGATCTCCTTTTGACATTACTGGTTGAGTATTAAGTTGGTCTTTTACTAGCTCCAACATTTCCTTACCAGTATCATTTCTGACTACAATCCATTGCCAACCGAAAGGAGCACCCATGTAACCTACAACTAAATCGGCTAAGGAATTAACATAGTCAAAGCAACTCATACAAGAAGGTGCAAAAACATCCTTGAGTTGATTAGTCTTCAAACCAAAGAAAGGTACTTTTTCAATAGAACCATCCTCATGTTTAAAGTGGACTCGAAAATCCTGCATGAATTCGTAATGAACTACGGTTTCAGGTGATTTACTAGTTGTCTCTAAAAACTTCTGTAGTCCAGCTCGAGTAACGTTATCAACACAAGGGGTACCCAAAACGTAAAGTTTTTCCAAGCCCAATTGTTTTTCTACAGTCCGTAAAGCTTGGATTTGACAACCAACCCCAATTGCTAGCAGTCGCTTCATTCCGGATTGTTCTACTTGCTCTAATATTGAGAGATTAGGCGACAAGGTAGGTTTATTCACCCGTGCAGCCATTACCTCTTCTGGAGTCCGAGCAATAACTGGCATTGGTCCAAAGCGGTCTTCTTTAGTATTTTGAACGCACACCACACCTTCAACAATGCCGCGGTTGAGCATTTCAATGGCAATCGTACTAACAATTCCCGTCCATTGAGCGCCAGGAATGGGTTGTTTTTTTTGCGCCGCCATCATTTCTTGGTGAACCCCAAAATAAAGTTCATTAGGGTTATCCAAGTTTCGCTTACGGGAGTGACTTTGTTCTTCTAGTTTGTCAAACTGTTGATTCAAAAAAGCACAAGCTTCTTTGACATAGTGAATGTAATATGTGTCGCATAATCCGCACTCGCTACAGAGTTCCTTCGCCGGACGACGACTACCGGGTTTAAGGGCTTTAGCTTTTTGGTGTTTAGGGAAATCAACTGACGTCATTAAAATTTTTATGTTTAAAAAATCAAATAGCTTCTCTCACAATATGCCATTTTATTAGTACTTAAATTTATTTATTAACTCAAATTAAATATTACTTCTTACATCGAGCAGGATTGTTAATGAAGAAATTCCAAATACTTACTTCAAAAGAAGGATAAAAATTTGGGCGTGGGTGATTTCCGCTTCAAAAGAGAGTAAAGATTTATATTTATCATTTAATATTTATATTCTGGGTAAAACTGTTGGTAAATTTTGGCAAAAACTTTATAACCAACTAATTATCATTTATGACTTACTTTTAGTTTGAAATCAAATACTTTGCGAAATTAAACCTTTGTGCGCAATTCGCAGTATTAGCTATTGCATTGAGAAATTGCATGCCCCTTTTACTGACTAAAGTCAAAGATAGTGCATTCTTTTAAAGAAATTCACAGTAAATTCATATTATTTTATACCAACTTATATTGAGTAATAGTAGAATTCGATTTGTATTTATTACAATTACTTAAGTCTAAGAAAAAATTTCATAAATTAATTCTGGGTATTATTCAAATAACTAATACAAACAGATTAACCGTAATCCCAAGTACAGAGTTTTCACGAATGGGATATTTTTACAAAAATCGCTATTCAAATGTGGTATTCAGTAAATATTTTTAATTTTCAATTACTTGAGTTCAGGTAATTTTTTTGACTATTTCAGATTACAGAAATAAAAAAATCAAATAAGTTGTTGCGAAATATGAAAAAAAGTTATAATTTGTTATATGGGTGAAAAATCTATTTAGCCATTCACAAATTAGCAAATTATAAAATTCTCAAGCAATACTTTAAATCAAGAAAATATGCCTATCTAGTGTTAGAGTCTCACCGAAATCTAAGTCTAGATATAGAAATATAATTGCTTTTGAAAGTTGACAATTTGAGATAAATAATCAGAAATTTAATATCTCCAAAAATTAAGACTTAAACGCGATTTAAACTATTTTTGGCGAGTATATTTGTTTGGTTATTTATTACCTTTCATACTAAAGATTAAATCAGTATCATGCTAAAAAGCTGATATTTTAATTCTTTTAAATTAACTTTCAAAACTTAGTTGTTTAAATTTGAAGTTATTTCAAGTTACGAGCTTATTTTATTTTCTTGTATCTATTTGAGTAATTATTCTGAGTAATTATTTTAAGTAATTATATTTACTGCTTGGCAATATAGTGATTTCTATTTTTGGGAATAATCCAGTGCTATCTCACTTGAGAATTAATGATAAACACAACAAAATTGGAGTTTTTTGGTAATGCGATTAGATGATGTAATCGGACTTAGAAAATTTGAAAAAGATGCATGGGAAGCTCTGGAAAAAACAATTATATATTATCAAGGACGCCCTGTTGGTACAGTTGCTGCCTATGATTTGTCACAGGAAGCTTTAAATTATGACCAATGTTTTATTAGAGATTTTGTTTCTGCAGCAATAATTTTTTTAATAGAAGGTAGAACCAATATAGTTCGTAATTTTTTAGAGGAAACTTTAAAACTACAACCAAAAGAAAAGCAATTAGATGCTTACAAACCAGCTCAAGGATTAATCCCGGCTAGCTTTAAGGTAATGACCCATAGTAATGGAGAAGAATATTTAAAAGCCGATTTTGGAGAGCACGCGATCGCCAGAGTAACGCCAGTAGATTCCTGCTTGTGGTGGATAATTTTGTTACGTGCTTACGTAGTTGCAACCAAAGATTATTCTTTAGCCTATAAGCCAGAGTTTCAAAATGGCATCAAGCTGATTATGGATCTTTGCCTGGCAAACAGATTTGATATGTATCCGACACTTTTAGTTCCAGACGGAGCTTGTATGATTGACCGTCGGATGGGTATTTATGGTCATCCTCTGGAAATTCAAGCTTTATTTTATTCTGCATTACGAGGAGCTCGCGAACTTCTAATTTGTGGAGGTAATGAAGATATTGTCGCTGCGATCGATAGTCGTTTACCACTTTTAGGCGCGCATATTCGCAAACATTACTGGATAGATATTAACCGCTTAAATGCTATTTATCGTTTTGAGGGTGAAGAATATGGAGAAACAGCCGTTAATCAATTCAATATTTATGTAGATTCTCTTCCATACTATGAATTGGATAAATGGCTGCCGAAAAAAGGTGGTTATTTAGCAGGAAATGTCGGACCATCACAACTTGATGTTCGTTTCTTCTGTTTAGGTAACTTGATGGCAATTATGTCTGAACTTACTACTGAAGAACAGTCCCAGGCAATTATGACTTTAATTGAGGAAAGATGGGATGATTTGGTGGGTGATATGCCAATGAAAATTTGTTTTCCTGCTTTGGAAAATGAAGAATATAGATTAATCACTGGATGCGATCCAAAAAATATCCCTTGGTCTTATCATAATGGTGGAAATTGGCCCGTTCTTTTGTGGATGTTAGCTGCAGCAGCAGTTAAAACTAATAGAATATCTCTTGCCGAACGAGCAATTGAAATAGCACAATCTCGTTTACAAGAAGATGAATGGCCTGAATATTATGATGGTAAAAAAGGACGATTAATTGGTAGAAAGGCAAGACTATATCAAACTTGGAGTATAACTGGATTTTTATTAGCAAAAGAACTGATTAAAAATCCTTCATATTTACCATTAGTTAGTTTTGAGCCATTTAGTGCAGAACAGGCTTCGAGAGCTTGTGAATTTGAAATTGATGGTTTTGACAGTTAATATTATTTCTTGATTTGCCATAACTTGATTAGCGGAACTTAGACAAAAAACAAACAGGAAAAAGCTTCAAAGCAATTCAGGATAAGGGGTTCAGTTCAAAACACTAAGAATCGCTTATATCAAGAAAAGAACCAATTCGACGTAAAACCATTGATTTATAAAGCTTTGAGGCTGTTTATTGAACAAAAAAATGTCTAAGTCCCGTTAGTAAAAAAAAGAAGTTTATGTAAAAACTCTGGTTACCAGATAAATTCTGGTAACCAAACTTATTAAACTAAAGTATGTAGAGATATTTACGATTTTCGTTCCTGTTTTAAAAGTAGGTTTTGAGCATTTATAGTAGATTGGAAATAAGTGAAGTACAGCTAAAAGCTAGTATTAAGAGTACTCAAATTCTGGCTCCTATCTTATAATTCCTAAATGCTGTCACAACTGTTTTAGACTGCGGCTAATTCTTTTGTAGAATTTATATTTTCTAGAGTTAAGCCAGAACAAGTTCGTTTAATTAAGCCAGTAAGTACATTACCTGGTCCAATTTCCACTACTCGCTCGATTTTATTTTCTGGTAGTGCAAGTGAAATTTCCCGCCAACGCACCGAACCAGTCATTTGTTGTACTAAGCGCTTTTTCAGAACCTCAGCATCCGTTGTCGGAACTGGTTCTACGTTGGATAACACTGGAATCGTAGCCTGCTGAAAGTTCACTGATTCCAAAATATCTTGAAATTCAGCAGCCGCCGCAGACATTAAGGGAGAATGAAAAGCTCCCGAAACGTTTAAAAGAACTGCTCGCCTTGTTTTAACTTGAGACATTACCGCTTCTACGGCTTCCGGAGTCCCAGAAATTACTACCTGGGCTGCACTGTTATCATTTGCTAGCACCACATCTTCGGTTTGAGCCACAACTTTTTCCAGTTGCTCGCGGTCAAATTTCATTAATGCTGCCATTTTACCACCAGCAGCATTATCCATCAGTTCAGCACGTCTTTTCACCAAGCGAAGTCCTGCTGACCACTCAAATACGCCAGCCACATAAAGGGCTACATATTCTCCCAAGCTGTGACCAGCAACTAAATCTGGTTTGTCTCCTTTCTCGCGGAGAATATCAGCAAGAATACTTTCCACAACATAAAGACAAGGTTGGGTGTAGAGAGTACGCGATAAATTTTCTGAATCACTTTCACACATTTGTGTGACTGACCAGCCTAAAATTTCTTTGGCTTGAGCGAATTTTTCTTTAGCAGACGGTATATCCAATAAATCCATTCCCATCCCTACAGATTGGGAGCCTTGTCCGGGAAAAACCCATGCAGTTTTTTTCATTTGCACTTTGTCATTTGTCATTTTTCATTTTCTATCTGTCATTTGTCATTCCTCCTATAAGCCGACGGCGAACGCTAACCTTGATTCCCCCTCCAGGAGGTACATACACCATTTGTTCTTTGTCTTATAATCAACGATTCACAATCGATGACTAAGACAAATGACAAATGAATGACGACACAATGATTACCTTCCCCATTGGAAAATAGCTGCTCCCCATGTAAGACCAGCACCAAAACCTGATGCTGCAATAATATCGTTGGTTTGAATTTTATTTTGTCTTACAGCCTCATCTAAAGCTAAGGGAATGGAAGCAGCAGAAGTATTGCCATATGAGGCAACATTGCTGATTACCTTTTCAGGTGGAATTTTGAGACGTTCCGCGACTGCATTGAGAATACGTTGATTGGCTTGATGTAGGACTAACCAATCGATTTGTCCTACAGTTAGTTGGCAATGAAATAAAGCTTTGTCAATAATTTCTGGAACTTTTTGTACGGCAAAACGGTAGACTTCTTTACCATTCATTGCTAATGGTTGGTAATTCCCTTTCGCTACAACAACCTCCTCAGTTAGTTTTCGTGGAGATGCTGTATAGGGAACATTAAGACAACCATTTTGAGTGCCATCACTTTTAAGTTCAAACCCCAGTAAACGATCGCTTTGATTCGCTTGCAATACTACCGCCCCTGCACCATCACCAAATAAGACACAAGTGCGTCGGTCTTCCCAATCTATCCATCGAGAGAGAATATCTGCCCCAATCAACAATACATTTTGGTAGACACCAGTTCTTATGTATTGAGCAGCAGTAACCAGTCCGAATACAAAGCCCGAGCAAGCAGCTGTCAAATCAAATGCTACCGCTTGATCAGCCCCCAAAGCTGCTTGAACTTGACAAGCACTACCAAATAAATCATCAGATGTAGAAGTTGCTAATAAAATTAAATCGACATCTTGTGGTTCGATTCCAGCCATAGCCAGTGCTTTTTGGCTAGCACTTGTAGCAATATCCTTTAAAGACTCCCCTGGGTTTGCCAGTCGGCGTTGACGAATACCAGTTCTTGTGGCTATCCATTCATCTGTAGTTTCCACGAATTGCATTAGTCCCTGGTTATCGAGGGAATTTTTTGGGACTGCCGAGCCACTTCCTGTAATTGCTATTCCTAAATTCTGCACTCATTTTCTCCGAATTTATAAGCCGTTCGCAACCAGTTATTAGCAATAAATACATAGACAAAAGTAACATTCATTGACTACGCATATCCAAAATGCTTTGTCACTTCGGCTGACCATTAATACTGCAGACACACACAATCTATAAAGGACAGAAAACCATAGAGAAAAAGAACCATAAGCACAAAGAATACTCTACCCCAGTATGGGGGTGTCACTAGCAGACTATGACAGCTAATGACTTTGGTCTGGGTGGGTAAATAGGGCTCAAGTGATACTACTCGGAAGCCAAACTACTAACCTGCGGATGAATGCGTTCCAATACTTGATTATCCACAGCTTCTTTTGCCATACGAATAGCATTAAAAATAGAAGGTGCTTCAGAACTACCGTGACTGATAACGCAAATTCCATTCACTCCCAAAAGTAAAGCGCCACCATGCTCCGCATGATCCATCCGTTGCTTGATCCGCTTTAGATTTGGTTTTAAAAGTGCTGTGCCAATTTGACCGTGCAAGCCGGATGGTAATTCTTCCCGCAGAATTTGCAGTATTATTTCTCCAACAGCTTCAGCAAATTTTAGTAAAACATTACCAACAAAACCGTCGCAGACAATCACGTCAAAACGTCCTGATAAAACATCACGACCTTCAGCATTGCCAAGAAAAGAGATTTGCGAGTTGGAGGTCAGCATTTGATGGGTGCGAATTGCCAGGTCATTTCCCTTACAATCTTCCTCACCAATGTTTAATAAACCTACCTTTGGTTCGGCAGTTCCCAACACATATTGGCTGTAAACCGAACCCATAACAGCAAACTGCTCTAAAAACTTAGGGCGACAGTCTACGTTTGCACCTACATCTAGTATCAGTACAGGTTTGCTGGCAATCATAGTGGGAAAAACAGCACCAATTGCCGGTCTGTCAATTCCGGGAAGTCGTCCTAAGCGGAGTAAAGCCGCTGCCATTGCAGCGCCGGAGTGACCGGCACTGATGGCAGCATCTGCCTTTCCTTTTTTTACTAAGTCCATTACGACATTGATTGAAGCGGAACGCTTGCGCCTAACGGCAGACAAAGGCTCCTCATCCATCTCGATCGTATCTGTAGCACTTACGATTTCCACTTGCCCCAAATTAGTGTTTGAAGGCAGGGCTGCTTTAATTTTTTCGGGTTCACCCACAAGTAAAACTTTTACACCCAATTCCTCTTGAGCTCGCAGTGCGCCAGCAACGATCTCATCGGGTGCGTGGTCCCCTCCCATTGCATCAATTGCGATACGTTCGCCAGTCGATACCATTGCTACTAGCTTCTAGAAACCTTACAAATTTTATCAGATGCCTATCTCAAAAAGATTGGCTTTATTATTACCCCAATTGTCTCATTTACCCTACCAAGTTTTGCCAGAAAAAAATAATCGGCAAATTACATCTTCTAGTTTTCGATATAAATTTTCCTAAATAACAAAATATTTGCATAAGTTTCATAGTTTTTTCTCATGAAACATATCGATTCTATGAACTTTATATACTTTTTGTTTTAAGGCAGATCAAAAATTCCCATCATTGCTTATGCATAAGTAAGTGACTTTGTCAAACTTTAATTAAAAGCTTTTCTAAGACTTAAAATCGATTGTGTACTCATGAAATTAATCTGAATTTTCAAGTCAAACATTGATTCCTACAGTTGTAGTCTTAAGCTGTAATATCAATTTTTGTACTTAAACTTATTCAGAGAATTATGTTGAGTATAATTTAGATTTTTTTGTATATGAAAATAAACTTTATAGCAGATTTTTTTAAGGGAACAGATAAATAATTAGAGTTTAACTATATCAAAATAATTTGTGATAGTTATATAGATACTTGACTGTCACGAATAAATATATGCTGAAAATTTACTTGCCTAATGATTTTCGCTAACTTTATTTTTTCTAAATCACGTAATTATCAATTGTAATTTACAACTTTATAAAATAAATCTAAGAGTATAATATAAAACTTTTATTGCTAAGACACTGCAAATGTAGAAATAGCAGTATTGAATGTATAAACAGTAATATTGCGAACTGAGACTATGGGCATAATAAGTATAAAATATACCTTTAATGCATGAAATTGAACAAAGTATTTCAACAGGATAAATATCTAGATAACTATATTGCTGGCTAGATTATTGAGTCCTCGACTTCAGTTCAATTTCAGTTAGTAGTAATACATGTATACAATGTTAATTTTATATCCTATCCATATTCATGTTGTATTTATTAAAATAATCTCCAAGCTCAGAATCGGTAGCATAAAATTGTTATCCGTACCTCTTCCTTAGTATGTAAACACCTTTTATTATTACTACATCCTGAGTGGGATCAAAAAAGACTGTATATTAGCACAGGAAAAACTTGCTTTCTCCAAAAAGAGGAATGAAAAATGCTGGAATTACTGGGTTCAGGTCTGTTTTCACTTTGGCTGGAAATGGCTGGAGTAGATGTCAAGCCAATAGATGCGTTGGATGTTTTGGCTTGGCAAAGTAGTCCTGGCTTAGTTCTTGCCCCCGATCCAAATCCAGCTGGGGTCGATACGGTACAGAAATATCTTAAGGAATTAATTGATCGCAAGCTGATTACCAATGACATGACAAACTCCCAAGGGATTTGGATGCAGTCAGGACCGATGTTAATGGCAAATCATCAAGGTACAACGCCATTACCTGCTGCGTCATTGACAAAAATAGCAACATCTTTGGCTGCTGTAAGCAAATTGGGATTGGACTATCAGTTTGAAACCTTGGTTGGAGCTACAGGACCGGTGGAAAATGGGATTCTCAAGGGTGATCTGGTAATTACTGGTGGTGGTGACCCTTTATTTGTTTCAGAGGAAGCAATTACTTTGGGAAATACCCTTAACCGCATGGGTATTAAACGGGTTGAAGGAAATTTGCTAATTAAAGGTAGTTTTGCGATGAATTTTCAGCGTAACCCGCAGTTAGCAGGTCAAGTACTCAAGCGTTCACTTCATCATGCAAGTTGGTCTCGTCGCACAGCGATTCAATATTCGATTATGCCTTCTGGGACCCCCAAGCCCGAGGTGGTAATTGTCGGAAAGGTCAAATTAATAGAAGAGCCGAGTCCCTCACAAACTTTGCTAATTCGCCATCGTTCTTTACCCTTGAAGCGAATTGTTAAAGAAATGAATGTTTTCAGTAACAACCATATGGCACAAATGCTAGCGGATTATGTTGGGGGGGCAGAAGTTGTACAATCAGTAGCAGCAAAACTCGCAAGAGTTCCACCGGAAGAAATTCAGTTAATCAATGGTTCTGGGCTGGGGGTAGAAAATCGTGTTTCTCCTCGTGCAGCTTCTGCCATGTTAATGGCTCTACATCGAATTGCCATGACAAAAAACCTGACAATTGCGGATTTATTTCCCACAGCAGGTTTTGATCGAAGGGGAACTATGCACTCCCGTAAGCTTCCTGAAGCTACGGCGATGAAAACTGGTACTCTTCGAGATGTTAGTGCTTTAGCAGGGGTAATGCCAACTCGCGATCGCGGTTTGGTTTGGTTTGCAATTATTAACCGGGGTCCTTATATTTCATCGTTTCGACAAAGACAGGATCTATTATTACAAGCTCTGGTCAAACAATTGGAAAAAGCACAACCGGTTCCTTCTGCTGTTACTCCCCATGGTGGTGCAGATTCCTTACCCGATTTAGGTGCAACTAGTCGCAATGAAATTATTGATAAGTTGGTTGGAAATTCGGGAATGGGTAATGGGTAATGGG
>JGI1201J43222_100245_pt1 | contig 15962 bp, 10 predicted proteins | sample MastesBC008_FD_43222 | JGI IMG/M metagenome (IMG submission 43222) | reverse complement strand
TAAAGGTTTCCCAGAGAACATCAACGGGAATTTGTAAATCCACATATCCATCAATTGGCGTCATGTCTTCCGACAAAGCTAAGATTTCTGCTTTACTTGTATCTGCTTTGCTTGTACCTGCTGTGGTTTTATTAGTTTTCATGATAGATTAGTAGACGACTAATTCATACACCAATTTCTTTTAAGATTGCTACAATTTTTTTAATCTAATACCAGTTCGATAAATCATTGCAACAGATTCCCCGGTAGAGACGTTGCATGCAACGTCTCTACAGAAATCTATCTGTCTCATTATTTTTCCAAATTGGTATAAGAAAATAGGGAACAGATTCAAACAATTGATATGTAGCAGTTTTTTGAAATTGATATAAGCTTTTTCGTTAACTGATACTCTTTACCGTTATCGTCTATTTAATAGGGCTAAAGCCCAACTACGAGCGTCAAAACTTAAAGTGTTTCTTCTAACTGTTCTAGAATTAGCGGATAAACATCATTAACAGCATTTTTACCAAAGATACAATCAATGTGACCGTAGTTGGGAATTACATAACGCTTATATAATTGCTTCCCATTGACGTCAGATAATAGTTTACAAGTATACTCCGTACTTTCAGGTAACCAACAGTTATTTTCTTCTCCATGAATAAAGGTTATAGGGATTGCTAAATTTTCTAATTGACCTACATAAATTTCCGAACTGTCAGCACTGACTAGGTGACATTCACGAACTAATAGAGCAAGATGCTCAAATGTACTGAGGTTAGCGATTCCAAACAGTTCGTGCAAATTCTTATATGTTGCATCGTTGAGTTGTTCTAAATTGTAAAGCTGTCCGTAGAGGAAAGAAATGCGATGACTAATAGGGTTAGTATCTACTTTACCAGCTTTAACAGGATATAATTTTAAGGCTGTATCGATAATTCGATTGATGCAGTTAGCCTTGAGATCGGAATAGGCGGTAAGGGATTTAAAACCTAATTTTTTCAGTAATGAAGGCAATCGCAAATGGGAATTTATCTTTGTTATCATTGGCGATCGCATGTGAGTTGCGACTTGAGAAATAACCGCCGAACGTACCCCTTCAAGTCCTGCTAACATTGACATAAAAAAGGTTGTAGCCCCGAAGCAGTGAGCGACTACTTGAATACTTTTTGCTCCAGTAAGATTACTGATTTTCTCAACAGCAGCAGGAAAATCGTTGAGAGCAATATCATCACCATTTGATTGAGTGCTAGATATGGGTAATTCAATACTGACTCGATAATCTAGTAACCAAATATCATATCCATGCTCAAATAAATATTCTACTAAGTTAGTCCCAATGGTATCGATGGAGAAAATCGAACTTGATACTCCAAAACCATGAACCAACATCACTGGACCTTTATTTCCACCATGATAGTTGGTTAGTCTCAATTGTGCACCATCACGAGCTTCAAAGTAATGGATTTGAGGTGCATCAACTCGTAGCTTACGTTTTTGACGAGGTGGTGCATCAGGATTAAAAACTGTTGGTCTAGTAAAAATTTTACCGTAAATATCGAATAGTTCTCCGGCAAAAAATCTTCCGAAACGAGTTGTAAGTTGCAAGTATTGCTTGATATTTTTGGCGTTAGTAATTCGCAATGTAGACATCTGACGAAGGAAGTCCTGGAGATGAATATTCAAAATCCCCTTACCCACTAACGAACGCTTAAAGGTGTCGCATTCATAGATACTGATATATAGGGTAGTTGTATCCGACCAAAGGTCCAAAACTCCGTCATCATGTATTAGTTTGTAACCTTCTAAATTGTAGATTTTTCCACTTTCTGCGATCGCTTTGAGAAAATATTCCATTCGCTTCGTTTTTACTGAATCATTGGAATTGACTACAAACAAGCGAAAATCCCCATCTCTAACTGTGATTGGTTTAGGCTCGAGTTCGGGAGCAATTACAGTACCTACCACTTTAGCTGAGTGACTCTCTAAATTAAGCATTTGCTCTAAGTCGGAGGAGCTAATTGTCAGGGTAAATTCCAGAGATGAATTATTTTCTTTACCTTTTGCTGCTGCAACTTTGTAGTCTTCTTTCTCTTGAGTGGAAAAATAACCACGCATGGTTTCGGTAAATTTAATTCCCGGACGCTGTAACGAACTTGCAATCTGATTTTTGCTTTTACTCTTAAATGTCTGAGAAGGTAAATTGTAGTTAATCTTCCAACCGTAGTCTTGAGCGATTAATGCAGCACAACGTTCGGCGATTGCAGAGATTGTCAGTAAGGGATTCACACCTAGGGAGCGGGGAATCACTGAACCATCACATACATATAATCCTTGATAAACTTCTTTACCTTGGGTCTGTGAGAATACTTGTCCTTTATGATTAACAACTCCACAACTTGCATCTTCTCCCATTGGACATCCACCTAAGGGATGAACTGTTATCAAATCTTTTTGAAATAAATTACTCCAAATCGGATTATGGATCTTAGTCCCACCTAAAGCACGGGTAGCTTGTCCAATATAGTCGTCAACGCGTTCAAAGTGGGTTTTTTGACCGATTCCTTGCCAATGGATTCTTAATTTGTCTTCTGATAAGAATATCCGACCATTCGCTTCATCGTGACTCATAACTAAGAAAGTCTGAGTATTTTTGAGAGCGCCTGTATATGCTCCTCTAACAAAGCAATTTAACTCTCGTCCTTTCTCTTTGAGAGATTCTACAAGACCACTATCTATATCTTTGGTCAATATTGGAGCAACAGCTGCAAACATTCTTGGTAGAAAACCCGAGAGTGCACCAGGGATCGAACCTTCTTGAATTATTATACTATTATCCAGACGAGGCTGCGATCGCATATCGATAATACCGGTGATACAAGGACCAACATCTTCCATTTTCTGTGGTGGAAAATAACCAAAACCTACACCGTTAATTTCTTCCTCGTTATTGTAGCCAAACGCTAGTACATCACCGTTACCGCTAAAGCCATGACCTAATTTCTTCGATAGAGGTAAACCATGGGATGCAGAACGGAGTAAAATTTCCGTTGAACCCAAAGCTCCAGCAGCCAAAATGACAATATCTGCACTAACAAACATTGTCGGAGCATCAAATGTTTCTCTTCCATTTTCAAGCAATTGATAATGAATTAACCAACGATTATCTTGCTTTTGAATCCAAGACACAGATACTTGCGTATAAATTTCTGCACCGTGATTTTTTGCATCTGGCAAATAGTTCATCGCAACAGTATTCTTGGCTTTATAATTGCAACCAGATACACAATCACCGCATAAATTACAAGCTTGTTGTTCTACACCTACATGGTTGATTCCATCTTCAAAGTTAACATTAATAGGTGGTCGTTCAAACGGTTGATTTAAGTATTGTGCTGATTTTTCTAAGGCTTCTAATTTTTTTAAAGGTGGATAATTTTCTGGGTAGGGTGTAGGTTTGAGCATTTCCTCTGCTCGATTATACCCTTGTGCAAGTAAAGTACGAACATCATTACGAAATTCTTGGGGAAAGCATTTATCTCTAAAAACTCGGTCTTCGGGACGCAAAGATACATTCGCATTGATTAAAGAGGTTCCACCTAAACCGCAACCAACAAAAACATTTATATCTTCATTAATGCGAAAATCATATAAACCTGTAGATGGACCAATATGTTTTCCCTCCAAGTCTATCTGCATTTCTTTAAACGCCGTTTTAGGATTATTCGGGAATTCACCTGGTTGGATTTCTTTACCCCGTTCTAAAATACAAACCTGTTGTCCGGCTCGAGCAAGACGCGATGCAGTAATTCCACCACCGTATCCAGATCCAATAACTACTACTTTATAATGATTTTGGATTCTTTCTATAGGGTTTGACAAGCGGGTCATAATATCAACCTTTACAGTAGAGATGCACACCTAAAAACACTGAAGGTAAAAAGGTGTTTTGTACGTTTTTTCGTCGACTTATGACAACTTCAAAGGTCAATGGGGGAATTCCGTAAAATCAGACGCTTAATTGGGTGGTAATAGCAGAGTATTGTTATTTCAGGAAATGGGAAATGGGGAAAAGCAATTGGATTCTATACTTTGTTAAAACCTTATCCTAGGAGAGTTTTGACCTAGAAATACTGGGCAAATGAAAAAAACAAAAACAGAGCAAAAAATTTGTAGAGACGCAGGAATTCTACGTCTCTACCAGCGATATATTCACTTTTAAACAACTGTAAGTTGACAGGAATGAGTAAAAAAGAGCGATTTTCTTTCCTGTCTTTTGCAAAATCATTGCCACAGATAAATTAAAGCAAATAAAACAATCCAGATAATGTCAACAAAGTGCCAGAATAATGAGGTTGCGTTGATCCCAAAGTGACCGTTATCGTAGTTTCCGGGAGTAAAGGAACGAGTTAACATGATTCCTTGGAGCAGAATTCCGGTAAAAACGTGCAAACCGTGGAAGCCTGTTAATAAGTAGAACATTCCTCCATATATCCCAGAGGTAAAACCAAACTCAAGGTTACTCCATTCAATTCCCTGTCCGATGAGAAAATAACTTCCCATCAGCATTGTCAATCCTAAAAAGAAACGAAATTTATTCAAGTTATTACGAGCAAGTTCTTGTTCTGCTAAGTAAATTACAAAACTACTAGTGACAAGAACCACTGTATTAATTGCAGGTTCGCGAACCTCTAGTCCAGATACTCCTGGGGGTAACCAGTCAGGTACTGTGGTTTTGTAGACTATATATCCGACAAAGAAACTCAAGAAAATAATACTTTCTGAGAGTAAGAAGACAATAAAGCCAAACATACTGTTAGCTTCTTCATCGTGGTGGTGTTCTCCTCCACCAGTTTGATATATAGGCTGTTGATACTCTTCGGAAATTATAGACCCTGTCATTCGTTATTCTCCTGTGGCGACTAGGTATTGGCGACTGGGGATTGGGAAAGAGATCATTAAGTTCATTACCAATTACCAGCGACCAATTACATATCATCAATCAAAGCAAATCATCAATCAAACTACTCGCGTTCAAGTCCATCTGCTGACAATATTTCTGATTCTTCTGTATCAGATTCTTCTGATTCAAATTCTTCTGGTTCAAATTCTTCTTGCTCTAATGTTTCGTTGGCGAATACGGAAATTTCTTCGACTGTTTTCAGTGTTAAGGGTTCAGATTTTCCATAACCATAGGGTTCTGAAATTACCACTGGAATCTCTTCAAAGTTTTCTACCGGGGGTGGTGAACCAACTTCCCATTCCAAACCAATCGCCCGCCAAGGATTATCAGGTGCTTTCTCACCCTGCATCCAAGAAGCTATCATGTTGAAAATGAAAGGCAAACTAGACATACCCAACAAAAAGGCTCCGAGGCTAGCAACTACATTCCAAAATGTATATTCTGGAGCATAGGAAGAGACTCGACGTAACATACCGTGCAATCCTAATGGATGCATGGGTAAAAAGTTAAGGTTAGTACCGATAAATGCTAAAGCAAAGTGTAATTTACCCCAACCTTCGTAATACATTCTTCCGGTCATTTTTGGAAACCAATGGTAGATGGCTGCATACATCCCCATAGTTACTGTTCCGTAAAGAACGTAATGAAAGTGACCGACAACGAAATAAGTATTGTTGACATGAACGTCCACGGGTACCGAGGACAGCATAATCCCAGTAATACCAGCAAATACAAACATTACTAATCCACCCAAGGCGAACAGCATGGCTGTATTTAGTTTGATTTTACCCTTCCAAATAGTTGCGACCCAGGCAAATACTTTAATCCCTGTAGGTACGGAAACGCACATAGTTGAAAGCATGAAAATCATCCGCATCCAACCAGGGGTTCCGCTGACATACATATGATGTACCCACACCAAACCACTTACCCCAGCAATCACCATAGATGAAATGGCAACTACTTTGTAACCAAACAAGGGCTTACGAGCATAGACAGGAAATATCTCAGAAAAGATACCAAAAATAGGCAGAATAATTACGTAAACTGCAGGGTGGGAATAGAACCAGAAAAAGTGCTGGAACATTACCGGATTACCGCCACCTGCTGGGTTGAAAAAGCTAGTACCAGCAGTGAGGTCAAACAGTAGCATTACCGCACCTGCAGTCAATGCAGGCAATCCAAAAAGTTGGATGATTTGAGCGCTGAATACAGCCCAGACAAAAATCGGCATGCGGAAAAATGTCATCCCTGGAGCCCGCATTTTGACGATAGTTGTCACAAAATTAACTGCCCCCATAATCGAGGATACTCCCGATATGGCAACAGCCAACAGCCAGACAACCTCACCATTAATTAGGCTACCTGTCGGATTTTGCACGCTTACGGGTGGATAGGACCACCAACCTGCTTGTGCTGGACCCCCAGGAACGGCAAAACTAACCATCAGTAAAACACCGACGACAGGTACCATCCAAAAAGCCGCAGCATTTAGACGAGGGAACGCCATATCTCGCGCCCCAATCATTAGGGGAACGAGATAGTTAGCCATACCAACCAAAGAAGGGAAAGTCCACAAGAACAGCATCACTGTACCGTGCATTGTGAACATACCGTTATAAACAGTACGGTTAACTAAATCGGCTTCGGGAGTCATTAATTCACCCCGAAGAATCATCGCAAAAATACCACCCACCAAAAAGAAAATAAAAGAGGTGACAAGGTATTGAATACCGATTACTTTGTGATCGGTACTGAAACTAAAATATTCCTTCCAATGTGTTGGCGGTTCGGAATAGGATGTCTCGCCAAAAATTTTAATGTCTGTATCGACGGAAATGTTTGTCATTGTTTATCTTCCTTTCCACCGGAATAATTAACCAGAGGAGGTTGTGCGGGAACAACAGTAGCCCAGCCATTAGGAAATCCAGACTCAGAGGCTTGAGCGTATTCCAAAGCCGCTTGATTTTTTGCCGGAACTAGCTGATTTTTAGCCGCAGCTTTCAACCATTTGTGATACTCTTCTGGGGATTCAACAATTACATTCGCTTCCATGGTGGCAAAATAAGTCCCGCTATATTGGGAATCAGTTAACCGATATTTACCCTCGCGTACTGGAGTAAATTCAAAGTCAATTGTGGTGTTGGGAATAATATCTTGCTTGAGTCGGAAGCCAGGAATATAAAATCCATGAATCACATCCTCTGACTGTAAAGCTAACCGCACGTGTTCATTAGCTGGTAAATGTAATTCGGTACTGGTTACATTTCTTTCAGGATAATGAAATATCCAAGCCCACTGCTTAGCAGTGACATCAATATCTGTAACAGCTTGATTTGGAGACTCCATGGTTGCAGCATAGGCTGATTCAATTCCAGGTACCTGTAACTTCATCAACTCATCCGAACCTTGGACTCCCATTTGTTGATAAATTTGATAGCTGTAACCGGCAATCCAAAATACCAACATCACTGGAATTACTGTCCAGACAATTTCCAAAGTTAGATTTCCCTCAATTGGGGGTCCATCACTAGTATCACCAGGAGCAGCACGATGGAAGATTAGGGAGTATACAACAACACCCGTGACTCCCAAAAATATAAAAGCTCCCAGGGTGACCAAAAAACTGATTAAATTATCAATTAATACAGATTCAGCCGCACCTTGTGGTGGTAACCAGGAATAAGCCTGCTGACCGACCCATAAACTCGTAACCGTCAAAGCGATCGCACTTGCGATCAGTATCAGAATTCTTCTGAAAAAATTCCAGATGTTCATTTTTCGTTTCCTTTGTTGGGGGTTGGGGATTTGTGACTGGAGATTGGCGACTAGGGATTGGGTAATGATTGATAAATTGTTACTACTCCTTTCCTCCCTGCTCCCTTTCTCCTCTAATCCTTTTCTCTACTCCCCGTTCCCTGTTCCCTATATTCGTTCACTTCAACATTGCATTGAGATTGTCGCCTAACCGTAACAAGCGATCGGCTGTATTGTGGACGCCAAATTCGGCAGCAAGTTGTGCTCCTAAAGTTCCATGCACATACATGACGAACATAATTACAGCACCTAAAGCTAAATAACTCCACTGCACTTGGTTTTCAGCATTACAACGCAAAATAAAACGCTGAACGCCCCGCCAAACAGTCATACCAACAATCAGCGCAAATAAAATAACGCCCCCCACTCCATGCCAAAGCATTGTTTCCATTGCTTGCAGCCCCCAAGCACTTTTGAGACCCGTGGGTGGTTGCGCCAACATGATTTCGTAAAAACCAGCTGCCACAGTAAAAAAGGTGATAATGCTTGAAGCCACCATGTTGTACCAACCAACATCAAAAAAGTTGGAGCGGCTGACAGGAATTTCTAAATATTTAAATACCCACTTTTGCAGGGGATAGAGAACTCCTAAAATATCAAACGTAATACCGATAATGAATAAACCTAGGGTCAAATGGACTAAATTAGGATGAATTGGAATCGAGTAGGGTAATCCGTTTGCACCTAATTGTCCTCCCACCTGCTCTATAAGTTCGGAGTTCATCGTAAAACCCCCTCCTTAATCGCTTCAACTACTGGTACGGTGTGAAGCCCGTAAACCCACACCAATTTATCTCCTAAATACACCTGTACAAATACTACAGCCGTTAGCACTAAACCCATTCCGAGAAATGAAAACGGAATTTTCTTCGGGTTACGTCGTCTGAGAACATAGCGCCAAGCTGTAACTGCAGCCAGAATTCCTGATAAAGACCAACCAATTAGGGTATGTAAACTCAAAACTGATTGCGCCTGTTCGTAAGGCTGCGCCAAACCTGCTTCAAACTGACCGAAAATAATGGCAATGAAGATGGAAATCGTAGCGATAAATATATTCCACCAACTTACCTCATGCAAACGCTCGTTACCTGTGAAATAGCCAATAACATCACAAGCAACAGCAAATAGTACCATTGCGATGACGAAATGTACCACAATTGGGTGAATCGTGTCGGGATATGGTAGATTATGGTCATTCAAAAATGGAAAATTATCAAGCATAGGCTTCTCCTGGACATTTATTATGAAGTAATAACCAGAAGCACTTACCAAAAGCGCAGGTTTACAAATCTACACTTTTAATAATTTATTCAGATTCAGATATTTTTTATGTAATGCACGCAGCAAGCTCAAAAGAATATCTGGCTTGCTGATAACTTTTATGTTTGTTTGGCTTGTTAGATGATGAGGAAGCAAGGAAATTAGGGTATTTTTTGCGAATATCTAAATACAAACTACTCCGGACTGGAAAAGAATGAGGAGAATTTATAACAGATTTAGGAATACTACATATTTCCAGAATCATTCATTTCTGAATATTCGTTCAACAGCTTTTCTTTAAGTTTTTGACAAAATTGCACTAACGGGATACCCAATTCTGTAGAGATTTTTAGGGCATGATTACAATATTCCAGTGCATGTTCAAAATTACCCAAGCCGTAATAAAGATTTGCTAAACTACCTAGAGTTTCAGCTTCAACAGTTAAATCTCCAATTCGAGAGCAAATTTCAAGAGCTTCATTTAAGGGTGTTAAAGCAGCCTCATAATCCTTGAGGTTAACCAGCGTATTTCCAATACAACTTAAAACAGCACCTTCTGTACTGATATCGCCAATTTTTTTGGCAATATCTAAACTATCTCGATAATATTTAAGAGCTAGATTGCGATCGTTAAGACCTTCATACACTAAGCCTAAATTCATCAGGGCTATTCCTTCGCCCGCTTGATCGCCTAATTCTTTACTAATTTTCAGACTCTGCTGATGATAATTTAGTGCTTTCGGATAATCGCGTTGTGATAAATAAACATTTCCCAAGTCTCCGAAAATTGTACCCTGCTCTAGGCGATTTCCAAGTTGTTCAAAAATAGCTAAGCTCTCGCAATGGAGTTCAATAGCTTCATTATATTTTCCCTGTATGTAATATATATATCCTAAGCTATTAAAAGCAGATGCTTCTCCTTCCCGATAGCCAATTTGCTGAAAAATTTTGAGACTTTGTTGGCTATATTCTATTCCATTTTGATAATTACCCATAGCACACAGGGCATCACCGACATTACCTAATGCTCTCCCTTCACCTTGTCGATCTCCAATAGTTTGAGCAACTGTTAAGCTTTTTTGGTGATATTCTACTGCTGTTTTATATTCACCAATAGACTTGTATAATAGTCCCAAATTTCCTAAGGCTTCACCTTCTCCAGCTCTGTCTGAAATTTCTCTTGCAATATTCAAATTTTGTTGGTGACATTCAATTGCTTGAGAGTATTCTCCCTGATTATGATAAATCAATCCTAATTTGCCTAAAGCAATTCCCTCACCAAATCGATCACCAATTTCTTGTGCTATGTGTAAACTGTCTTCTAAATAATCTATCGCATTGGAAAGCTCACCTAAGGATATATAAACAGACCCTAGATTTCCTAAAAAACGTTCTACAGCTAACCAATCTTCATAACTTTCAAGAATATCCAAACTATCCGTGTAAAATTCAATCGCCTTGGAATATTCACCCAGTGCATAGTAACTATTTGCTAGATTTCCTAAAAATGTACCTTCTGCTTTTGTATCTCCCACTTCCCTTGTGATTTCTATGGCTTTTTGGTGGTATTCAACCGCCTTGTGATATTCACCCATAGAGTTATAAATGTTGCCTAAATTTCCTAAAGTTCTACCCTCGCTTTTACAATTTTTTGTACTCTGGCAAAGAGTAATACTTCTTTGATTGTATTGAATGGCACTTTTACGGTCTCCCAATGCATGATACGCATTCCCTAATCCTTGCAAACAGATAATTTGAAATGATGGTTCTACTTTATCAAGTAAAACTGAATACAATTCTATTTGTTTTTGAAAATAACTCCAATTTCCAAGTTGATTATCTAAATTCTCTTCTAATGCAGGACTTAAAGATAAAGAACTCAGCTTTTTTAAATTATCCCAGTCTTCTGCCGCAGATAAATGGTGAAATGCTTCCAAATAGCCTTGGATCTTTTCCAAATTAGAAGATTTATGATGATTAAACTTATACTTTGTTAACCAGTTTTTTACTGCTCTATAATTTGCTCTTTTGATTCTTGAATAGTTATCTTTATTGGATATGAAACTAGGCTGAATATTATCCCAAAATTTTAAGCCTGGAATTAATATTGAAAAATCATCTTCACTTTTTTCTGATATATCAGGATTTTTAGAATTAGCTGGATCTATCATTTTTTGTTTCACTTAGCTTATAAATATTGATGGTAATAATAGCTATAAAGCTGGGTCATCCACTAATTGTTATCCTAAAATTTTAGTAAAGATGGTGAAATGCTTCTAGACGCCCCTTTGCTTTTTCTAAATTTGATGCATTTTCTAATCTAAGACCTTCATATTTTGTGAGCCAATTAACTATTGCTCTATATTGAGTGCGTTTCCAACGGGGTTTGATAGATTTCAGTTCGGTTGGATCGATACCAAGTTCTGCTAAAAGTTTTGTTTCTGAGTCAGCTTGGTCACTCATAATCTTGAGCTAGTTATTTTGATGTTTTAAATTTTATTTTAGATAAAAACTTACTTAATTATTAGTTATTTAACGGCTTTTTGACTGCATTGAGAACAGTTTTTTGTGACAAAACCTGATGTACTAGCGAAGCAGCAGCAGCAGCAGCTAAGGGTTGATGCTTTTTATGTTTCTTCCCATCTCCCCAGTCACAAATAGATTTTACTAAAATCCAGGCTGTACCGACGCGTCCAGAAGCAGCACATAAACCAGCTCCTTCCATTTCTCCTCCAATCGCTTGGGGAAACTGCTCGAACAACTTGGCTTTAAAAACTGGATCGTCCACTAATTTTTCCCCTGAAAGAATAGGACCAATCTTAATTTCAGATTTTCGACCGTTAGGACAAGTAAAATCCCAATTTTGAATGTTCTCAAAACGATTCAGTAACGTTGTATTGCTTGGAGGGATGGTACCGCGATACTCGATTTTTTCTGCACCAGCACGCTGCTGTTCGTAGGAAATAATCTGGGAAGCTACTAATACATCTGCAATCCTTTGTTTTATTGGGTCTTTACCAAAAGCTATGCCGACCATGATAATAGCTCTGGGATTCCACAGACGTTGAGCTTGTTCAGTTGCGAGAATAACTGAACCTTCACCAATTGAACCCATGCGACATTTAGTGACAACAGTTTTCCACGCGCCAAATTGTCCGATATAGTAGGTTTCTGGTCCAGAATAAACCAGCAAAATCTTTTGCTTTTCAGGATAAGGTTGGAGTAAGTTTGCGACTGCTTTTAATTCTGTATTTGTTGCGGTAATAAGAACGACATCAATTTCGGATTTAATTGAGTTACATTCTTCTTCAGCAGTTTCTTCTAATTCTGGGAAACTAGAAGCATACCAAGGTTGTTCTTCAACTTGATATTCTAATTCATCTTCAGGGGGTATAAATAAGTCAGGTTTTGTTTTAGTAGTATTAGTTTTATAAATATTTAAATTGTCATTAGGAGTATCGCGGTAATACTCCTGCTCAAATAATAATAAAGCTTGGTTTCCAGGATTTGATTTACGGGCACCTTTTATCAATTCATCAAGCCATTCCTCCGACTTCGCTGTTTCAATGAGTTTAAAAACTATTTCCCTTAAATTATCACCCATTGCTATTGCATCCAGTTCTTTATCAAGTTCGAAGCTGAGGAACATCGCAAGTTTTTGTCGAGAAGGAAATGCTGCAATTAACGCGTCTGTTAATTTTTGGTGCTGCTGACCAGTTAATTTTTGGTCTAATTTTTCTTGCGCGGGTATGGATAAGTCAGTTTTTGTCTCAGTAGTATTAGTTTGAAAAGCTTCAATTTTTTTGCGCCCAATTGAAAGAATTTCTGTAAATATTTTTATATCTTCGTCATCTAAATTATATTTTTGTGGTTGTCTAAGTATATAAGATAAAAGTTTGACCAATGGATGGCTTGGATTTTTCCTAGATACTGAATAATCTTTAAATTTAGAAACTAAGATCGTGGTAAATTCGTTAATACCTAAGTTGAAGTCGAAATTCGCAATAAAGTGATTATCAATACCAGCATTTCTCAGGATACCTCGTCTTCCAGCGACACCATCGATATTAATAAATAAATTTTGAAGAGCGGATTCTAGCTCAATGGTATGATTTAGTTCTAAATCGGAAAATATTTTAGAATTACTCATTTAATACTTCCTCACAAAAGAACTACCTAATAGAATACAGTTTTAGAATTATGGTTTTAGAATTATGGTTTCAAAGTTATGGTTTCAAAGTTATGGTGTCAAAAATTTTTCAATCACCTCTCTCAACTTTTTCCATACAATCTCACCTTTGAAGTTTTCCCAAAATGATGAAGGGCGGTCGTAATAATAAAGTCTTGCTTCATTTAAGCTGTAAACTACAGGAACTTTGTACCATAATGTATCTGTATCTATATCAAAGGGATTTTCTGTCCGTATTGTGTTTGTAGTATTTTCTTTTGAATCATCAATAACAGCGATCGCAAAACAAATATTAGAAGGCACTCTCGCATTTATAATTTGCCCAACAGTAGATGATGTAGATTTTTCTGTGGCATATTGTAGGCACAAGCTAGAATACCGTCTTAAAATTTTGATATTAATGGATTCAAAGTAAGAGAAAATAAAGAAAGCATCCCCTCTCATATTAAATAATCCAAAAGGAAGCTCAAAATTTGTTATCTTACCAACAAGATTTAACTGCTGATTTTCATAGCTCAGATTCTTTTGTAGAGACAGACATCCTTCACTACTTAATTGGTGACTAATCTTCTCTAAATACTTACTTAGTTTATCGTTGGTTTTTGAATTAGATTCCGGGCTGTAATTTCTCAGTTCAGTAAGTAAATTTTTGATTTTGTGTTGACCGATGACATATACTTTGTTCAATATTTCTAAGGCTTCATCATCTAGGTTATATTTTCGTTGTGGTTGTTGAAGCAAATAATCTAAAAATACTATTAATGGATGGTAACATGGTCGTTGACTAGATATGGGAATATCTATAAATTTAGAAACTAATATATTGGTAAATTCTCTAATATTTAAGTTAAGGTTGAGTTCGGAAATAAAGTAATTATCAATACCCGCAGCTAATAAAATACTCCGTCTTCCAGCAACAGTGTCGATTTGATTAAGCAAGCTAACAAAAGCAGTTTCAAGCTGGATAATATCATTTGTTTTTAAATCATAAAATATTTTATAATTATTCAATTAGTCTTGCTCCATTAATTGGTTTTTGAGTTTTTGGCATTCCTCAGCCAAAGGTATTTGTAATTCTGTAGCAATAGCTAAACCTTGGTCGCAGTATTCAAGAGCCAAATTTAAATTACCAGTATTTTGATAAAGTTGGGCTAAACTTTTTAAAGTTTTTGCTTCATTGGCACGACTGCCAATCATACTGAAAATTGTCAGAGATGCTTGCAAATATTTTAAAGCTTCTGAATATTGATTTAGTTGTATAAAAGTATTGCCTAAATTATATAAAGCTTCTCCTTCTCCTCTACGATCGCCTATTTCTTTTGCGATAATTAAACTTTGTTGATAGTACTCAATGGCTCTTTTATACTCTCCCAAAGATTTATAAGCATTTCCTAAAGTTCCTAGACACCTTCCTTCATTTAGGCGATCGCCTATTTCTCTAGCCATTGCTAAATACTGTTGATAATAATAAATTGCTTTTTGATATTGTCCTAATGCCAGAGAAACATTACCAAGGTTTCCTAACGCTATTCCTTCACTTTGCTTATCATTAATTTCTATGGCAATGGATAAACCTTGCTCAGAATAACTCATTGATTTGACATAATTAGCTATATCATAATAGACAACTCCTAGATTAATAAGTGCTTGTGCTTCTCCTTTACGATTATTAATTTCTTTAGTAATAGACAAACTTTGTTCATTTAACTTAATGGCTCTAGAATAATCACCGAGAGCTTCATAAACTTTTCCTAAACTAACTAAAGCATTGCTTTTACTAAGATAATCATCAATTTGCTGTGCAGTTTTTAAACTTTGTTCTAGATAATTAATTGCTATGGAATAATCTCCCAAAGCATAGTAAGAATTTCCGAATGTAGTCAATAACTCAATATCTAACTTATAATTTAGCTTGTGTATTAATTTCTTACACAAATTAATTTGCTGATAATAATATCCCCAAGTTCCGAGTTGGTTATACAATTCTTCTTGAGTTGGGGTTTCAAGATGAGAAACAAGAATTTTACTTGCTGTTTCCCAATCCTCTAATTCGCAGAGATGATAAAATGATTCAAGAAGACCTGTTACTTTTTCTAAGTTTGAAGCATCTGGTTGAGGTTTATATTTAGTCAGCCAGTTAACAACTGCTCTGTATCCTTGGCGTTTCCAACGTGGCTGGATAGATTTTACAAATTCTGGTTCAATCCCAAGCTTGGTTAAAATTGATTGTCTATCTGGTGGAATTTCAAGATTTGTCAAGTCTTCTTCTCTATCATTTTGATTAGAGATATCTGCTTCTTCCTCTTCATCCAGTTTATCCAGTTGTTTCAAATGCTCCAGCGATACACCTCGAATTAAATTATGCTGTTTAAGCATAACTTGATTATTTTCATCAATTAATTCTTCAACTAAATAGCGATCGCGCAAAATATTCAATGCTTTCTCTTGTGCTTCTTCATCTATATCCCAATCTTCCAAATGAGAAAGCCAAAAATCTTCTGGTACTGAACCGCGATAGACAGAAGTTTCAAGTAATAATTTATAAGCATCAGGTACCTGGGTTTTTAGGCGATTAAATGTATTTTCTAACCTAGATTTGACATTGCGACGTAAATCACGGGTATATTTATGTAAGTTATACTGGTCATCTGCCCCTACTGTAAATCTACCAGATATTGCCTCTTCAATTGCTTTCTCAACTTCTTCTACTTCATTTCCATATTTCTTCCAATAAGCTAAAACATTTTTATT